>HHCFC01400__coassemble_1204_pt1 | contig 53474 bp, 49 predicted proteins | sample HHCFC01400__metabat2_high_PE_014 | metagenome-assembled genome bin HHCFC01400
GAATAAGTATATGTTTCCAGGATTTTTTCTATTTTAACAGGCTTTGGCTGATTAAGAAAATCATATAAGGGCTTCAAATACATCTTATTTTGGGGAAGTCTGTCAGTTACAGTAATATACTTTTTGTCGATTTTAATACAGTTCTCTAATTGCAGTTCCAGTAAGCAGGACGCTACCAGGCAGACCAGCCTTTCGGTATTAAATCCTGAAATTTTTCCTTTGGGATTTACAGCACAGATAAGGTATTCTTGTGCAATGGATAAATCATTCATTTTCACTTATTACTTACTACTTACGATTTAAAATACAACATGAAGGAAGTTTTGTCAAGAGAAAAAGTTTTGAGAATTGCTTTTTTCCAATTCTCCTTTATAATGTTGGTGAGGTGAGAGACTATGATAAAGTACCGTTCTTTAAATGAGAAAGAAATATGTCGGGAATTATTCACAGATTTCGTCAGGCATCAGGAAGTTACTAAATGCTGGCGGCGTGAGGACGACAGGTGGGTAATAAAAGATGCCCCCTTTACCGATGACTGGGGAGAAGAAGAGTATCAGTTTTTAGTTCAGTGTCTGAGAGACACAGTGAAACGGAACGGCTTCGTATATGCAGCCTTTGCCGAAGGAAGATTGAAGGGATTTGTCGCAGTTTTACCGGAGTTGTTTGGCGGTGAACACAGATATCTTGATCTGGCGGCCATCCACGTATCAGAAGATATGCGCAAAAAAGGAATCGGAACCAGGCTTTTCCATGCGGCCAAGCAGTGGGCGAAAGAGAAAGGGGCCTGTAAGCTGTACATCTCTGCGCATTCGGCAGTAGAGAGCCAGGCGTTTTACCAAGCCATGGGCTGCGTTGAGGCCCAGTTATACAACCAGGCTCATGTGGAGAAAGAGCCTTTCGACTGTCAGTTGGAAGCAGACCTTTAAGAAAGGAAGCCGCTGGTAAAAAGATTTGCCAGCGGCGTGGCGGATGAAAGCAATTAGATTTGCACTTTTCTCCGCATCATTTCAGGGTTTGAACAGTATTTCAGGGCCGTCTCCTTTGTGATGCGGCCCGCTTTATAGAGGTTAAGCAAACTGTTGTCCATGGAGATCATGTCCTCCTTGGCTGAAGTGTAAATCATGCCTTCGATCTGATGAACCTTATTGTCACGGATCATGTTGCTGATGGCAGGCGTCATCACCATAATTTCAAAAGCTGGGATCATACGGCCATCCACATCGGGAATGAGCTGCTGGGAAATTACGGCCTTTAAAACCATGGAGAGCTGAATGGCGATCTGTCTCTGCTGATTGGGCTCAAACACGTCTATGATCCTGCTGATTGTGTTGGCCGCTCCCATGGTGTGAAGGCTGGACAGAATAAGATGGCCTGTCTCTGCGGCGGTCATGGCAGTCTGGATTGTTTCAAAATCCCGCATTTCCCCCAATAGAATTACGTCCGGGCTTTGGCGCAGAGCTGCCCGGAGGGCTGACAGATAATTCTTTGTATCTGTGGCGATCTCCCTCTGGCTTACGATGCTCTTTTTGTGGCGATGGAGAAACTCCAGAGGATCCTCCAGGGTAATAATATGAGAACTCCTGGTTTCGTTAATGCGGTCAATCAGGCAGGCAAGAGTGGTGGATTTTCCGCTGCCAGCCGGCCCCGTTACCAGAATCATTCCCTTGGAAGCAGACGCCAGACTCATGACGGTCTCTGGAATTTCAAGAAGGACGGGATCGGGCAGCGAGAAGGCAATGATGCGGATAACCGCTGCCAGGGAACCTCTCTGCTTAAAAGCGCTTACACGGAACCGGGACAGTCCGGGAATGGAAAAAGAGAAGTCGTCGTCTCCGGTGTTCAGGAAGCGTTCTATAGGGCGCTGAGCCGCCAGGGAATAAATCTGGCGGATTAATTCCTCTGTGGTGTCCGGCATCAACCTCTCTCCCTGGGAGAGAATGATGCCATTCACTTTATAAGAAAGAGGAAGGCCTGCTATGATAAATAAATCTGAGGCCTTCTCCTGGGCTATTTTGTTTAAAAGGGACACTGCGTCTAATTTTTCCTGCATAAAAATACATCCTTTCTTTTGCTTCTTTAGTCTTCCCAGGGAATGGCATCCAGCTCTGGCTGGTATACATTCTGGCGGGTATCTGGAGACCAGGTACGTGTGGACTCTGTTTTCCAGGCGTTTATGTTGAAAAAGGAACCAAAGGCAGCAGAAGGATCTTCAGCAGTCAGGACAATGGAGAGCTGCTGATCCTCTGCGTACGGAACCGTTAGAGACACGGAGGTATCCCACGTGGAAAAAGCAACAGTCTGATTGGAGAAAAAATCTGTCATAGCAGACAGAACCTCACTCTGTGTTTCCAATGGAGGAGTCCGGGAGGACAGCTCCTGATCCAAATCCGCCAGCAGCAGGGAGGCGGCGGCTTCCCCCTCATAGTAGGAGACCGTACGGTCTGCTATTTTTTTTGAAAGCCTCAGGTCTGCCCGGGCGCTGGCCAGGGAGAGAACCGCAAAGGTCAGAAGACACAGAGAAAGAAAGATCAGAAGAATGCAGGAAGTCCCGATGGAAATAATAGGCCTTACTCTTTTCTTCATGAAGGGGAATCCTCCTTTCCTGGGTGATTATAGAAGGTAAGGGATAGTTGAAATAAATCCTCTTCCTGTTCCAAATCCCGGATGGTCAGGGAGGCGGTTTTCAGACTGTGGGAAATTTCAATGGGAGCTTCCAGAGAATAAACTGCTTCTTCCTGGGAACAGGGCTGCCAGCCGCTGTCATACCAGGACAGATACTCTCCCTTTGAAAAGGTGAGTTCAGGAAGAAGCAGAGCCATTTCCTCCGGGGAACCATCAGAGCCCTTCAGGGCCTCTGCGAAGCTCTGAGCCAAATTTTGGGCAATACTTAAATTTTTTGATTCTCTGCTGGTAAGCTCGGCCAAGGAAAAAAGGCGGAGGCAGACGGTACACACCAGCATGAAGAAAAAGAGGACAATAATAAATTCGATTAGAAACAAGCTGGATCTCGTTTGGCCGGATTTTCTCATGGGCTTCCCTCCTGAGGGCTGTGGAGACTGATCAGAGATGTGGCGGTTCTCCCCGAAACGTCAGATACAGTACAGCGGAAAATCCCTTCTTTGACCGGTTCTATGATGAAGCCGCTGATTTCCAGAAGGGCAGTTCCCATATCGGGAGAAGCCGGGGAATCACTGTTAATAAATAATTCCCTCAGATATCCTTCGTCCTCATAAATATACGTAAAATAAGTTTCTTCCTCTATCTCCTGGGCGAGAACCAGAGCAGGGATTGTTCCGATTCGGGATAAAGTGACTGCCCCGGCTTCATCTCCCTGTCTTATTTTTTCTGTTACGTATGCCAGGGCTGTTCGGATTGTATAATTTCCTTCTAATTGACCGCTACAGCGCTGATATACTTTCGCCCCAGTGAGAATGAGAATGATTCCCAGTCCGGTGAAGGAGAGGAAGAGGGTGAGTGAAAATAAAAAATCTACAGGATGTTTCCTGGCGGATCGTGTTTTCAATGGTACACCTCCTGACTATTCAGAAGAAAGACCGTTACGTCAGGCAGAATATTAGAGCCTGTGATTTCGTAATCAACCAGGTACTGGTCTTTATTGTAAGTAATGCCGTAATGCTCTTCCAGATATGCCAGGCTTTCAGGATAGGAGCCCTCCACCGCATAGCAGTGAACAGCGCTGCGGAGAATAGCTTCCCGGAGACTTTCTCCCTGGCGGGCGGAGGTGGAAGTGGAGACAGAATCTATTCCCAGGGAGAAAAGCACAGCCAGTCCGGCCAGAAATAGGAATGTAAAAAACGGTCCCCGGCCGGAGAAGATCCGGCGTCTTTGCTTGTGAAAACGATTCATGAGATCCCTCCTTGTATAGTCAGAAAATTATCCGATTCCTGAAAGAATCCCGGCCAAAGGCAGCATAACGGAAAGGAGTATCAGTCCTACCATCACAGAAAGGACGGCTACCAGGGCAGGCTCCAGGGCAGATACGGCGTTCTGGATTTTTTCATCGGCTTCATTCTGGCATTCTTCCGCTACCTTTTCAAGTACGGCATCGGCCTGCCCGGTTTTAAAACCTACAGATATCATGCGGGCATGGACACCAGAGAAAATTCTGCTCTGTTTGAGGGCTTCAGGCAATTCCGCTCCCTGGGAAAGGAGGGCTTGGGTATCCTGGGTTTTCTTTAGAAATTCCGGATTCTGAATCAGGGAAGATACCAGCAGAAAACCTTCCTCCATATCGAGTCCGCTTCTCAGGGCAATGGAGAGACCTCCAGCAAAGCTAGAACAGGATATTTGTTCAGAGATCTTTCTGGCCGGGGGAAAAAGCAGAAGGAGTTTTTCTCTCAGCCGCTTTCCATGAGCAGTTTTGCACAGATAAACCAAAAACACAATAACTGTAGCCAAAAGCCCCATAAACACGGATGCATAGCGTCCTAATACAGTTCCGGCGTGAAGAACGGCTCTGGAAAGGCCGGTCATCTCTGTTCCCAGTTCCTGAAAGACCTGGTTAAAGACAGGCATAACCTTCACTGCCAGAACCACCAATACTCCGCAGAGCATGGCAAGCATAATAGCCGGATACGCTAAGGAATCCCGTATTCCTTTTAGCATCTCATCTTCTCTTTCATAGTAGGAGGAGAGAGAGGAAAAGACTTCCTCCAGAGTTCCGCAGCGCTCGCCCACCTCGGTCATATGGACTGCATAATCTGGAAACACTCCGGCTTCCTTCAGGGATTCCCAGAGTATTCCCTTCATTTCCAGAGATTCCTGGATCCCGGCGAGAATTTCCTCTCCTTCCTGCCCGGAGGCATCCTCCTTCAGAATGATAATTCCTTCCAAAACAGAAACTCCGGCGTGGAGAATCATGGAGAGCTGCCCGAAAAAAAATGCCAGTTCCTGACGGTTCAACTGTTTTTTCATATCCTGCTCCTTTTCTATCGAATATACTGTACCATATAATTTTCCCCATCTCCTATAAATTCCAGGATGGCGGGATCGCTGCCGCCTGTGGAGGCGAAGGTGGGATCCATGAACCGCCATTCATTTCCATTAAACTCAACGGCGTGTTCCACCCATCCGATGGATTCAATATAGACGTCCACCCAGGCGTGGCGCACGGAAGCGCTGTAGCCGATGGTCAGCTTGGTGGGAATTCCTAAAGACCGCAGCATGGAAGCCATGACGGCGGCATAGTCGAAGCAGATTCCTGTCCCGGAGGAAAGGGTGCTGTCTATATCGGGGAGGTAGCCGGCCTCCACCAGGGCAGCCTTCTGGCTGTCATATGTAATATTCGCAATAATATAGTCATAAATATTTTCCAGAGCCTTAAGATCTGATTCGGCATTTTCAGAAAGCTCTGCGGCCAACTGGACGCAGCGGTTATCCTCATGAAAATCTACGTATTGATTGGGATATAGGAAAGGCAGGTATTCATTATCCAAAGTTACGTCCACGGACTCACTGAACAGAGAAGCATACTGATCGCCAGCGACGTTTTCAAAAGCCAGAATCAGGTAATTGCCGTCTCCGGCAGTAAGGGGGAAGGCTGTGTAATCCCCCGCCTCAGTCAGAAAGTACTTGTAGGTGACTCCGTCAGGTCCGATAATCTGGATGTTAATTTTTTTTCCCTCTTCGCTAAGAATTCCCATGATGTAGCCCTGGCTGATATTGGAGAGATCCAGCAAAACAGGATCTCCGCCCAGAGTATTTTTCCCGTCAGCCTTGGGAGAAAGCACATTTATCTGTCCCGGCGAGTAAGCTTCCGGCTTCTGATTCTTCTTTTCTTCTCCTTGTGAACAGCCAAAGAGGAGAAGGGAAAGGAAAAGAAAGAGAGCAGGAAAAATACGGTATTTTTGGAATTTCATACAGAAAAACTCCTTAAGTAAAGCGGCAGCAGGCCGCTGTTTCAATGCTGAATTAAGTATAGCAGATTTGGCTAAAAAGGAAAGAGAGAAAAAGAAAAAGATTGACAAAAGCAGGGGGATGAAATATGCTGAATATAGAGATATTACAGGTTTTATGTTGATTATACTGCACCGCAGGGCGAGGGAGGAATTTGGACAGTGAAGCTCAAAGAGCGTTTTCAAAAGAAATCCGTGAGAGCGGCCGTTCTCATTCTGGCGGCACTTGTGCTGGTGGGAGGCGGAATCGGGATTTATGAGTACCAGATGCGGCTGGGTGTGCCGGAGCTGGTGACATTTGTGGATACAGAAGGATCGATTTCCATTTCTGAGGATGAGGTTCCACTGGGTTCGGCACCTAAAGTTACCAGGAAGACGACCACCAAGACCACGAAGAAGACAGTGAGAATGAAAAAAGCTTCTGCAAAGACGTATACAAAGAAGCTGAAAACCAAAAAGAAGACAAAAACATCAAAGACGAAAAAGAGCAGCAGTACAGTTACTAAAAAGACAGAGACCACGGTGAAGACTTCTGAGCGATATAAGAAAAAATCAAAAATTAAAACCGTTATCACCACTACCAAGACAACGGTGACCACTACGACGGTGGCGGCCAGCAGCGTGTCTTCCCAGAGTTACTATAAAGATGGAACGGACGCTGCCTCCGGTTCAGGAACGAATTCTGAGATCAGCGTATCTAAAGCGGCGCCCCGGGTGGACAGCAGGGTATCTAGTGCATTTACTGCCTTGGGATTTAAGATTTACGTTAATTCAGGCGTTTCCTACTCTGGTCTGTGTGATACGAAGAATCAGTCTATCACTTTGAAGCGGGCCGATGAGACGGTATATCATGAGCTGGGACATTTTGTGGCCTTTGTAGCGGGAAATGTGGACAGAAGCTCAGCCTTCCAGGCGATTTACAGTCAGGAGAAGGGAAAATACACGGCGTATAATAAAGCCTACGTAACCCAGAACAGTTCTGAATATTTTGCCGAGTCCTTTAAGGAATACACGCTGAATCCGTCGGCGCTGCAGAGCAGCCGACCCCAGACGTATGCGGCGGTTCAGAGCGCTCTTTCCAAGATGACCAATGACCAGGTGAACAAAATACTGAGAGTGTACGGTTCCATATGGAATAAATAAAAAAAGAAAGCAGAAGCGTCCGACAGATTTTCCGTCGGACGCTTTTATTAATGTTCATTAAAGTATTATAGCACAAGAAGATGGGTGCGCGATAAAGAAAATAGAAAATAATCACGAAAAAATAGAAGGAAATACCAGCGATATTGACAATAAATTAGATGCATTGTAAAATTATTTTTGTCATTTTACAGCGGCGGGCTGTATATATCTAAAGTGTATTCAGGGCGGTGTATGGAGAGCGGTACGCCGCCGATGGCATAGGAGGATGACTATGAGGATTATAAAAACAAAAAATTACGAAGAGCTTTCCAGAAAAGCTGCGGATCTGATCAGCGCCCAGATTTTGATGAAGCCGAACTGTGTTCTGGGACTTGCCACTGGCGGAACTCCAGTGGGGACGTACCGCTGTCTCATTGAAAAGTATAAAAGGGGAGATCTGGATTTCTCTGCAGTGACGTCCATCAACCTGGATGAGTACAGAGGAATTGAGAGGGAGAATCCCCAAAGCTACTGGTATTTTATGCATGAAAACCTTTTTAACCATGTAAACATTTCTCCAGAACGGGTAAATGTGCCTGACGGAAGGAACCTGAACGCTCAGGAGGAATGCGCCAGGTATGACCGGGTAATTGAAAATCACGGTGGGATTGACCTTCAGCTTTTGGGAATCGGGCTGGACGGCCATATTGGATTTAACGAGCCGGGCCCGGCGTTTGTGCTGGAGACCCACTGTGTGGATTTGGAAGAGAGTACCATTGAAGCCAACAAGAGGTTTTTTGAAAGCAGGGATCAGGTGCCAAGACAGGCGTATACAATGGGAATCCGTGCGATTATGCAGGCGAAAAAGGTTGTGATGATCGTAAATGGAAAGAACAAGGCCGAGATTGTGAAAAAATCATTCTTCGGACCGGTGCTCCCGGAAGTCCCAGCTTCTATTCTGCAGCTCCATCCCGATTTTATCCTGATTGGGGATGAAGAAGCATTTTCAGAGATTGAGGATTGACTATGAGAATTACTGGCGCAAAAGTATTTGAGAAAGAGGGACATTTTTCCGGGAGAGATTTGTTTACAGAAGGGCAGCGGATCTGCGGCCCCTCTGAGGAAGCCGGAAGGGAAACGATAGAGGCCGGGGGGCTGTATGCCATTCCCATGCTGGTGGATATTCATTTTCACGGCTGCGACGGCGTGGATTTCTGCGACGGAACGGAGGAATCCATACAGAAGATTGCGGATTATCAGCTTAAGAGCGGCATAGGGGCTATATGTCCTGCTACTATGACTTACCCGGAAGAGCGGCTGAGGGAAATTGCCCGTGGGGCTGCGGCTCATGTAAATCAGGCGGGAGCTGATTTGGTGGGAATTAATATGGAAGGCCCTTTTATTAATATTCAGAAAAAGGGCGCACAGAACGGGGCATACGTTCAAAAGCCGGATGCGGCAATGTTTAAAAGGCTCCAGGAGAGCGCAGGCGGTCTTTTTAAACTTTGCGACATAGCCCCGGAAGTAGAAGGAGCCATGGAGGTGATCCAGGAGCTTTCTTCACATACAGTGGTTTCTTTGGCCCACACCTGTACCAGCTATGAGACGGCCAGGGAGGCTTTTGAAAAGGGAGCTTCTCATGTGACCCATCTTTATAACGCCATGCCGGGGATCAGCCACAGGGAGCCGGGACCGGTGATTGCTGCATTGGAAGCTGGGGCGGAGGTAGAACTGATCGCCGACGGGATTCACATTCACCCGGCTATGGTGCGGACGACTTTCCGGCTGTTCGGGGATGACCATGTGATTCTGATCAGCGACAGTATGATGGCTGCGGGCCTGCCGGATGGAAACTATTCCCTGGGGGGCCAGGAGGTTACGGTGCAGGGCCCCAAGGCGGTTCTGACCCATAATCCGGAAACGATTGCCGGGAGTGTGACGAATCTCATGGATTGTGTGAGGACGGCTGTGCTGAGGATGGGTATCCCTCTGGAAAGCGCAGTGAAAGCCGCCAGCGTGAACCCGGCCAGAAGCATCGGAATAGATGCGGATTACGGAAGCCTTGGAGATGGGAAGCTGGCTAATATCCTTCTCGTGGATGAAGAACTCAGGATTGTGCATTTGATACACAAAGGGATAAAAATATATTGATGATCAAAAGGAGGAAATTAAGAATGTTATTTGATTTACAGCAGATTCTTGAGCTGGCAGATGCCAAAAAGATTGCGGTGGGGGCTTTTAACGTAAATACGCTTCAGGGCGTCCAGGCCGTACTGGAGGCTGCCGAAGAATTAAAGCAGCCGGTGATTCTCCAGTTTGCTCCCGTACACGGCGCATTTATCGATCTGGATATTCTGGGGCCTATTATGGTAGATCTTGCGGAGAAGGCCCAGGTGCCGGTCTGCGTACATCTGGATCACGGGGAAGAACTCTCCATTCTTCACCAGGCTCTGGAGATTGGGTTTACCTCTGTTATGTATGACGGCTCTATGCTTCCCTATGAGGAGAATGTGGCCTACACCCGTCTGGCTGTAGACATGGCGGCTGAGTACGGCGCTTCTGTGGAAGCGGAGATCGGAGCTATGGGGAGAGAAGAATTCTCAAGCCTTGGTGAATCAGGAGAAGCGGAAGCTTTATCCAGCACCTATACAGATCCTGACCAGGCGGAAGAGTTTGTGGATGAGACAGGGGTGGATGCCCTGGCCTGCTCCTTCGGTACGGTGCATGGCCTTTATCTTACGGAGCCCTGCCTGGATTTTGAGAGAATCAAGGAGATTCGGGATAAGATCGGCATTCCGATCGTCATGCACGGAGGATCCGGCGTCAGCGATGAGGATTTCCGCAAATGTATTGAGAATGGGGTTCGCAAGATCAACTACTATACATACATGGCAAAGGCAGGAGGAGAGTATGTAAAAGAAATGCTCTCAAAGTCAGAGGGCCCTGCATTCTTCCATGACATCAGCGTGTGGGGAAAAGAGGCCATGAAGGAAGACATTAAAAAAGCGATTAAAGTATTTTCTAATCTATAAGAAAATGCAGCAGGAACAAAGGATATCCAGAAGGCGCTGTGCCGGGGGGTATCCTTTTTCTGTGAAAAATAAAAAAACTATAAATTATTTCTTGACAGATTCCATATGTTAGCATATACTAACATACGTCAGAGAGATATTGGAATAGATTTATTATGTACGCAGTGCCGGCACAGGATGGTCGGCGCATGTGGGTAAGAAAGGGTAATGGATATGACGTTACTGGATGCCAGAGAGGGCGAAGAATACATCGTAAAGGAAATTGATACAGATGATGATGAGCTGACAGCGTTTTTATTTTCTCTGGGCTGTTACAGCGGCGAACCGATCACTGTGGTTTCCCATCTGAAGGGCGGCTGCGTGGTTTCCATTAAGGACGGGCGCTACAATATTGATACTGATTTAGCGCAAGCTATTTCAATATAAAAAATGGTGATGAAATTCACTGTTTTTTTTAGCCGAGTGATTAGTTTAAACTAATTAAAGTTTGATCTATCTAACTAAATGCGTCAAAGGAGGAATATTGCGTTATGAGGATTGCTTTTGCAGGAAATCCCAACAGCGGCAAGACGACCATGTACAACGCACTGACAGGCAGAAATGAGCGTGTCGGCAACTGGGCGGGCGTTACGGTCGAGAGAAAAGAGAGTCTCATTAAAAAGAGCTACTATAACGGGCCGGAGGACTTGGTGGCAGTGGATCTGCCGGGAGCTTATTCCATGTCTCCCTTTACTTCGGAAGAAAGTATCACCAGCAGCTACGTAAAAAATGAAAATCCGGATGCGATTATCAATATCGTGGATGCCACAAACTTAAGCCGAAGCTTATTTTTTACGACTCAGCTTTTGGAGCTGGGGGTGCCGGTAGTGGTGGCTTTGAATAAGAGCGATATCACAGACAAAAAGGAAACAAAGATTGATGAGAAGCTGCTGTCTGAGAAGCTTGGCTGTCCGGTTGTAAAGACCATCTCCACTTCCTCCGGCCATGAAGGGCTTAAGGAAGCGGTCAGCGCGGCTGCGGCTTTAAGCGGAAAGAGACAGAAAGCTCCCTATGTACAGGCGGATATCGATCTCAAAGACAAGGCGGCAGTAGAGGCGGCTGACAGAAAGCGGTTTGACTTTGTCAATGGAATCGTTAAGCAGGTAGAGAAGAGAAAAGTTTTTACAAAGGACAAAAACGTACAGGATAAGATCGACAGCATTATCACACATAAGATCATCGGGATTCCTATTTTTGCAGCGATCATTTTCCTTGTGTTCTACATATCCCAGACGACTCTGGGGACATGGATCGCAGACTGGCTGGTAGCATGGATTGAGACCTTCCAGGGCTGGGTAGGCGGAATGATGGAAAACGCAAATCCCCTTCTGTATGCCCTCCTGGTAGACGGTATCATCGGCGGCGTCGGTGCGGTTGTAGGCTTCCTTCCTCTGGTAATGGTAATGTATTTCCTGATTGCGCTTCTGGAAGACTGCGGCTATATGGCCCGCGCTACTGTGGTGCTTGACCCGATTTTCAAGAGGGTTGGATTATCTGGAAAATCCGTGATCCCCATGGTAATCGGTACCGGATGCGCCATCCCGGGCGTTATGGCCTGCCGTACCATCCGCAATGAAAGAGAGCGCAGAACCACGGCAATGCTTACGCCCTTTATGCCCTGCGGCGCTAAGATCCCTGTAATTGCTCTTTTTGCAGGAGCCTTCTTCGCAGATGCCTGGTGGGTGTCCGCTACCATGTATCTGGTTGGAATCGTGCTGGTTCTTCTGGGAGCCCTTCTGGTGAAGAGAATTACAGGCATGAAATACAGAAAGTCCTTCTTTATCATTGAGCTTCCTGAATATAAAATTCCAAGCTTAAAGAGGGCCTGCGTTTCCATGCTGGAGCGAGGCAAAGCCTATATTGTCAAGGCAGGAACGATTATCCTGGTGTGCAATACAGTGGTGCAGATTATGCAGAGCTTCAACTGGCAGTTCCAGCTTGTGGAGGAAGGCATGGAAAACACTTCCATCCTTGCGTCCATCGCTCACCCCTTCGCCTTCCTGTTTATTCCCCTGGGATTCGGCGTATGGCAGCTTGCGGCGGCGGCCGTTACTGGATTTATCGCGAAAGAGAATGTGGTGGGCACCCTTGCCGTTGTTTACGGAGTGACTAACCTGATTGATACAGATGAGCTGGCCTTGGTAGGCAGCGGAAGCGAAGTGGCTACAGTTATGGCTCTTACAAAAGCAGCGGCTCTGGCTTATCTGATGTTTAACCTCTACACGCCGCCCTGTTTTGCGGCTCTGGGAGCGATGAACTCAGAGATGAAGAGCGGGAAATGGCTGCTGGGCGGTATCTGCCTCCAGCTTGCCACAGGCTACACGGTAGCTTTCCTGGTATACCAGATTGGAACGCTGGTTACCACAGGTTCCCTGGGAACTGCATTTATTCCCGGCTTGATCGCAGTACTTGTATTCGTGGCAATTATTATTTGGAGAATCCGCAAGTCGGATAAAGAATTTGCGGCGGAATACAGCCTGCATGCTGTGAAATCATAAATATTTAAGATAGACTGCGGCGGACAGAGCAAAGATGCTTTGTCCGCCAAGCGGCGTTAAAAAAGGAGTATTGATAAATGGAAAATATTGTTGCAGTGATTGTTCTGGTGCTGTTAGTGGGAGGTGCGGCGGCGTATATCGTCAGAGCCAAGAAAAACGGGGCAAAGTGTATCGGATGCCCGGCAGGGGGAGGATGTTCCGGAAGCCATAAACCCAAAAAGAAGAAATTGTCCGCCCCGGTGATCGGCAAAAAAACGATCCAGATCTCCGGGATGCACTGCGCTCACTGTGTGATGAGTGTAACAGAGAGCCTGAACCGCATTGAGGGCGTCCGGGCGCAGGTAGATCTTTCCAAAGGAAATGCGGTGATCTCCTACGATCGGGAGGTGGGAGAAGATCTTTTGGTACAGGCAGTGGAAAAAGTCGGTTTTCAGGTGGTTTCCATCCGTTAATTGATTTCAGCAGACAGAAGGAGCGAAGGCAGGATGGCAGATTTTATCATTGTATTTCTGATTATAGCGTACTGCGTATATGTGATAGTCAGCAGGCACCGGAAAGCAAAGAAAGCCATGGCTTGCGGAGAGTGCCCCGGCGGATGTGCAGGCTGTCAAAAGGGATGCTTTAACCGGGAAAAAGATAGAGAAAAAGATGACTGAGACAGAAAAATTTGGCAGGATCCGCCGGTGAGAATCACTGGGAATCCTGCTTTTTGTTGACTAGAATCTTTTCATCGTATAAAATAAGACCAGAGAACTTTTACCGCAGGATGCTTGAAAGGAGGCGTACGCCATGGAAAGAGGCGGACAGCAAAGGCAGGATTCAGGAATACCGGGGACGATTTTAATTGTAGACGACGATGAGCTGAACCGGGCGGTTCTTGACAATATCTTTTCCGCTGAATATTCTATCGAGGAGGCGGAAAATGGCCAGATCGGACTGGAAAAGCTTATAGACCATTCCGAGAGGATTTGTGCAGTGCTTCTAGATGTGGTGATGCCTGTTATGGACGGCATGGAGGTTTTAAAAAAGCTCAATAAAATGGGTATGACGGAACACATACCGGTTTTTCTTATTACAGCCGAATCCGGCGACCAGACTCTGAAAGAGGCGTATTCCCTGGGAGTGATGGATGTGATCCTAAAGCCGGTGGTTCCCTATGTAGTGCTCAGGCGGATCAACTCCGTAGTGGAACTGTTTCAGGCCAGGAAGCGCCTGGGAAATAAGGTGGCCCAGCAGCAGACAGAGATTTACCAGCAGGCCCAGCAGATTATAGAGCTGAACATGGGCATGATCGAAGCCCTCTCCACGGCCATTGAATTCAGAAGCGGAGAGTCTGGATCCCACGTACGGCGCATTCACGACATCACTCAGTATATGCTGGAACACACAGAGCTGGGGGACGGGCTGTCCGAGGAGGAGATCCAGCATATTGCCATGGCTGCCATTATGCATGATGTGGGGAAGATCGCCATACCGGATGCTATTTTAAATAAGCCCGGAAAGTTTACGCCGGAGGAATATGAGATTATGAAGACTCATACCCTTCAGGGGGCCGTCCTGCTGGAGAAGATTCCCCAGATGAAAAATCATAAGGCTTTTCAGTATGCGTATGATATTGCCAGACACCATCACGAGCGCTGGGATGGGAGAGGATATCCAGACGGACTGAAAGGAGATGAGATCTCCATCTGGGCACAGATCGTATCTCTGGCCGATGTGTATGATGCCCTCATCAGCAAACGGGTGTATAAAGATGCATATCAGGTAGAAGAGGCCCTTGCTATGATACAGAACGGACAGTGCGGTACTTTTAACCCACGGCTTCTGGAGAGCTTTCTGAAAGTGGAGAAGCACCTTCGGGGACTGTACAAATAAAAAAGGAGAGACCTATGACTGAAGAGACGAAAAGAGAATTGGAACAGGCGGGAATCCGGGTAGATCAGCTTCTGGAGCGGTTTATGGGAAACGAAGGGCTTGCGGAACGCTTCCTGAAAAAATTCCTGAATGACGCAAACTATGGAAAGTTGATGGAATCCGTACAGGCCGGGGATCCTAAGGGCGCTTTTGAAGCGGCCCACACGCTGAAGGGAGTAGCGGGGAACTTGTCTATGCAGCCCTTGATGGAGGCAGTCAGCCAGATGACGGAGGATTTGAGAAGTGACCGGTGGGAGGAAGCACTGAGCCTTATGCCCAAGGTGACAGAAGCATATGAAAAAATGGCGGCGGTTTTGAGAGCTGTGTTTTGAATTTCAACTGCCGATAACGGAGGGTGCCGCACACCAGTTTTTGATGCGGCACCCCCTTTTTATATCTTTACAATTAAAAAGGGATGAGCTATCATAAAATAGCAAATTCCGTAGAAAAGAGGAAAGAAAGATGAAAAATATCAAAGATTGGGTTTTAAAGGGAATTAAGAGAGGGACGGCAGTTCTTTTAGCGGCAGCTATGGCATTTGCCATGCCAGGCGTATCGGGCAGAGCTGCCGATTTGGCAGGAGAAGGAACCCTTCCCAATGGAAAAAGCGTGTATAACATTCTTCTGATCGGCAGCGACCGCAGGGATGAGAGCTGGAATGGAAACTCAGATGTGGTAATTGTGCTGACGCTGAATGCAGACACCCATAAGCTGCTTCTGACCTCCTTTATGAGAGATCTCTATGCGGAAATTCCGGGGCATGGAGTGCATAAGCTGAATTATGCCTACGCAGTTGGAGGGGCGGAGACTTTACAGGCGACTCTGGAAGACAATTATGAGATTGATATTGATAATTATGCCGCTGTAGATTTCGGTACTATGGCTGAGATCGTGGACATCATCGGAGGAGTCGCCATGGATATAAGCGATGAAGAGTGCGAGGTGTTGAATGGCTATTTGATCAGTATGGAACAGGAAGAGGATCAGCTTCCGGGAGGCGGAGAGTACGTGCTGAACGGATACCAGGCGGTGGCATATATGAGAATCCGCTATGTGGGGGACAATGATTATGAGAGGACCCAGCGTCAGAGATCGGTTCTGAAAGAGATCTTCAGCTCTCTCCAGGAGCTGGAGGCCACAGAGCTGACGGATTTGGTGGAAGAGGTTTTTTCAGAGGTGGACAATGACCTGGGACCTGTGGGCCTTTTGAAATTCATGAGCGGGCTGCCGGAATATGTGACCTATGATCTGGAGGATCAGCGGATTCCCTATGACGGGCTTTATACTTCGCAGTCAGAGATGCTGGTACCGGATTTTTCGGCCACCATTGAAAGACTCCATGGAGCTATGTACGGAGAATAGACAGACCGGAGGAGAAAAAATGGCGAAATTGTATTTCCGCCATGGGGCCATGGGAAGCTCTAAGACTGCCAATGCCCTGATGGTTGAATATAATTATTATGAAAGGGGAAAACGTGCTCTTCTGGCAAAACCCAGAGTAGATACCCGAGATGGGGAGAGAGTGATCAAGAGCCGGATGGGACTTTCCTCCAGATGTATTTTTGTGGAAGAATTGGTAGGGATGGGGGATGACACTCTCAGAAAGTATGACTGCGTGATTGTGGATGAGGCCCAGTTCTGCCAAAAGTCTGACATTGAATTTTTCGTCCATATCGTGGACGATCTGGATATTCCTGTGATTTGCTATGGGCTGCGTACGGATTTCAGAAGAGAACCCTTTGAAGGATCTGTGTGGCTGCTGGCCTGGGCGGATGTCATTGAAGAGCTGAAAACGGTCTGCTGGTGCGGAAGAGGGGCAAGCTGCAACACAAGAATCAGCGGCGGGAGGATCGTCAAGACAGGAGAACAGGTGATGCTGGGCGGGGATGAAAGCTATATTTCTCTTTGCAGAAAGCATTACGCCGAAGAAAATCTTGGCCCGAGAGAACCGAGGTTGCGAAAAATGACAGAAAATGCTATACTAAACAATCGTAGGAAATAAGAAATTCCGTACCTGTCCAGTCACAAAAATTCTGTGCAGTGTATGAAGCGAAAAAGGAGCGGGAAGAATGAAAAAGATAGAAGAATATGTGAGAAGTATTCCGGATTTCCCGGAACCGGGTGTTATTTTCAGAGATGTGACCAGCATTCTGCAGGATCCCGATGGATTGAAGCTTTCCATTGACCTGATTCAGGAGAAGCTGCAGGGAATTGATTTTGACGTAGTAGTAGGTACGGAATCCCGCGGATTTATTTTTGGAGTGCCGGTGGCTTATAATCTTCATAAGTCTTTTGTGCCGGTGAGAAAAAAAGGCAAGCTTCCCTGCGATACAGTATCCATGCGCTATGAGCTGGAGTACGGTACCGCTGAGATAGAAATGCATAAAGATTCCATAGTACCCGGACAGAAGGTGGTTGTGATTGACGACCTGATCGCCACGGGAGGTACCATAGAAGCGGCTATTAAGCTGATTGAAGACCTGGGAGGCCAGGTGGTGAAGGTGATCTTCCTCATGGAGCTGGCCGGGCTGAAGGGCCGCGAACGCCTGAAGGGGTATGATGTGGAATCCGTGATTCGTTATGAAGGAAAATAGTTAACAGAGATGGTGGTGTCCAATGGCAGTAGAGGCGAGAACGAAACAGGATAAAATCGAAGAAATCAGAAAAGCGGATGCCAGCGTCAAGCTTATGGAGGACTTCACCAGTCCGGAAGTGCTGTATCAGGAGCTGATCAAAAGCGTCAGGAAGTATCATCCCTCTGATGATATATCCATGATTGAGAAAGCCTACCAGGTGGCGTATAAGGCCCATGAAGGACAGTGCAGAAAATCCGGGGAGCCTTATATTATACATCCTCTGTGCGTGGCGATTATACTGGCGGATTTGGAATTGGATAAAGAATCTATTGTAGCGGGACTTCTTCACGATGTAGTGGAAGACACGATCATGACCTCCGAAGAGCTTCGGCAGGAGTTCGGGGAAGAGGTGGAGCTGATTGTGGACGGGGTTACAAAGCTGGGCCAGTTGTCTTATTCTGCGGATAAGATCGAGGTCCAGGCGGAAAATCTCAGAAAGATGTTTTTGGCCATGGCCAAAGATATCCGAGTGATTCTTGTAAAACTGGCAGACCGGCTGCACAATATGAGGACAGCTAAATACTGGTCCCCGGCGAAGCAGAAAGAGAAAGCCAGGGAGACCATGGATATCTATGCCCCCATTGCCCACAGGCTGGGAATTTCCAAGATTAAAGTTGAGCTGGATGACCTCTCTTTGAAATATCTGGAACCGGAGGTCTATTACGATCTGGTGGAGAAGATCGCCCTGAAGAGGAACGAGCGTCAGGCCTTTGTCAACAGCATTGTGGAGGATGTCAGCAAACATATCCGGGCGGCGGGGATCAAAGCCCAGATCGACGGCAGGATCAAGCACTTTTTCAGCATCTACAAGAAGATGGTGAATCAGCAGAAGACTCTGGATCAGATTTATGATTTGTTTGCGGTCCGCATCATTGTGGATACGGTAAAGGACTGCTATGCGGCCCTGGGTGTGATCCATGAGATGTATAAGCCTATTCCCGGACGCTTCAAAGACTATATTGCTATGCCGAAGCAGAACATGTACCAGTCTCTCCACACCACCTTGATTGGGCCGAATGGAACCCCCTTCGAGATACAGATCCGTACCTTTGACATGCACCGGACGGCAGAGTACGGTATCGCCGCTCACTGGAAATATAAAGAGACTGCCGACGGCAAGAAGAGCTCTACCAAGAGTGAGGAAGAAAAGCTTAGCTGGCTGCGGCAGGTGCTGGACTGGCAGAAATCAGACAACCGGGAATTTATGAGCCTGCTGAAGAGTGATTTTGACCTTTTTGCAGAGAGCGTCTACTGCTTTACACCCGCCGGGGATGTGAAGAATCTTCCTACCGGGTCCACCCCCATTGATTTTGCCTACAGCATTCACAGTGCGGTGGGAAATAAGATGATTGGGGCCAGGGTAAACGGCAGGCTGGTGACCATTGATTATGTGATCCAGAACGGAGACCGTATAGAGATTATCACCTCCCAGAATTCCAGGGGGCCCAGCCGTGACTGGCTGAAAATCGTAAAGAGCTCCCAGGCCAAAAATAAAATCAACCAGTGGTTTAAGCAGGAGCTGAAGGAAGACAATATAATAAAAGGGAAGGAAATGCTGGCGGCCTACTGCAGGGCCAAGGGTATTGCCCAGACCGATATCATGAAAACCGAGTATATGGACCGGGTCATGACAAAGTACGGATTCCGTGACTGGGATTCTGTGCTGGCGGCCCTGGGCCATGGCGGCCTCAAGGAGGGCCAGGTGGTAAATAAGCTGCTGGAGGGCTACGAGCTGGATCACCGGAAAGAGGTGACAGACCAGCAGATCATTGAGGCTGTTCAGAACAACCGGGATAATTCGCCGGTGAAGATAGCGAAATCCAAAGGCGGAATTACCGTCCGGGGCATTGACGATGTGGCAGTGCGGTTTGCCAAGTGCTGCAGCCCCATTCCAGGAGACGAGATTGTGGGCTTCGTGACTAGAGGCCGGGGTGTGACCGTTCACAGAACGGATTGTATCAACATCGTAAACCTTCCGGAAGAAGAGCGTGTGCGGCTCATCGATGCAGAATGGCAGAAGGATGCCACCGAAGGACAGAAGGGGCTGTATCTGGCAGAAATCCTGATATACGGAAACAACCGGATCGGTCTTCTGGTAGATATAACGAAGATCTTTACAGAGCGCAAGATTGATGTGCTTTCTGTAAACACGAGAACCAACCGGCACGGACTGGCCACCATCGCCATGTCTTTTGAGGTGTCGGACAAGAGCGTATTAAATTACCTGATCGAAAAGATCCGCCAGGTAGACAGCGTGGTGGATGTGGAGAGGACCACGGGATAAGCAGACAGGAGGATTTTATGGGAGAGCTTCAGATTCAGACATTGCTGCTGGGAATGGTGGGTACAAACTGCTACCTTGCCATGAACCAGAGGACGAAGGAAATGCTGATCCTTGATCCGGCCGAGGACGGTGCAGGGATTCAGAGAAAAATTGCCGAGACGGGGGCTGCCCCGGCGGCCGTACTCCTGACCCATGGCCATTTTGATCACATAGGAGCCGCAGAGTATCTTCGGGACACATACCGGATTCCTGTATGCGCAATGGAAGCGGAGAAGGAGGTCCTGGAGGATCCTGCCAAAAATCTTACAGGGATGACGGGCCATGCCCTTTCCCTGAAAGCGGACCGCTTTTTTAAAGACGGAGAGGAGATCAGCCTGGCAGGATTTACCCTTCGGGCGATCCATACTCCCGGACATACGGCCGGGGGCTGCTGCTATTATTTCCCTGAAGAAGATGTTTTGTTTTCAGGAGACACTCTTTTTGAAGAGTCTGTGGGACGGACGGATTTTCCCACAGGCAGCATGGGAACTCTGGTGCGTTCCATTCAGAAAAAGCTTTTTGTGCTTCCTGATGAGACCAGAGTTTATCCGGGTCACGGAGGGGAAACCCAGATCGGATGGGAGAAGCGGTATAATCCCTTCTGCCGTGTATAGGAAAGTAAGAAAATGATCATTGTTCAGTTAAATAAAAAGGATTTTGAATATGATATCCATTCCCTGGTAAAGGCATTTTATCAGGAAGAGAATGTGCAGATATGCTATGAACCACCGGAGGAAGAGACGGAAGCGTCGCTGATCCTGGTGATTTCTTATGAGTTGGAGGATGGAAGAGGGGGACTGAAAGCCAGTCTTTTTAGACCGGGCGGGGAGGCCCTGCTTGCGATGGAGGAAGCGCTGGAGGCTGGGGCTGACAGGAAGGAGACTAAGAACAGCCTTAAGCGTCTGATATACAGGCTCCTGTCCCAGCATACGGGAAAAACTCTTCCCTGGGGCAATCTCACTGGCATCAGGCCGGTGAAGATTCCCATGGCCCTGATGAAAGAGGGATGGAGTAACGGGCAGATTGCGGAGTATATGCGGAACACTTATTATACCAGCAGGGAGAAGACGGCTCTTGCGGTGGCGGTGGCCAACCAGGAGCGTCATATCTTAGAGGGACTCGATTATAAAAATGGATACAGCCTGTACATAGGCATTCCCTTCTGCCCCAGTATCTGTCTGTACTGTTCCTTCAGTTCCAGTCCCATCGCCCTGTGGAAGGGTCAGGTAGAAAGGTATCTGGAGGCCCTGTTTAAGGAGATAGAGTTCGGCGCCCAGGCCTTTGCGGGGAAGACCCTGAATACCATATATATTGGCGGAGGGACGCCTACCACTCTTGAGGCGGGACAGTTGGACCGCCTGCTGGATAAGTTGGAGAAAAGCTTTTCCTGGAGCCATCTGCAGGAGTTTACCGTAGAAGCGGGCCGGCCGGACAGTATTACGGAAGAGAAGCTTCGGGTGATGAAGGATCACGGGATCACCAGGATCTCTATTAATCCTCAGACTATGAACCAGAAGACTCTGGATCTGATTGGGCGCAGGCACACGGTAGAGGAGACGAAGGAAGCCTTTGCTCTGGCCAGAAGTTTGGGCTTTGACAATATCAATATGGATCTGATCGCAGGCCTGCCGGGGGAGGGCATCGAGGAGATGGCCCATACTCTGGAAGAAATTTCCGGTCTCGATCCGGACAGCGTAACGGTTCATTCCCTGGCAGTGAAGCGGGCCTCCAGGCTCCATGAGCTTTTGGAAGAGTACAAGGGAACCTTTTCCAATACAGAAGAGATTATGGATCTGGCGGCGGATTACGCCCGCCGGGCGGGGATGTTCCCCTACTATCTGTACCGGCAGAAAAACATGGCGGGGAATTTTGAAAATGTGGGCTATGCCAAGGCGGGCAAGGCCGGCATCTACAATATCCTCATTATGGAGGAAGTACAGAGCATCCTGGCTCTGGGAGCCGGGGCATCCACCAAGATGGTTTGGGCGTCAGACAGGATTGAACGGATCGAAAATGTCAAAGATATCCGCAGCTACTTAGAGCGAATTGACGAAATGATTGATAGAAAGAGGTCGGGCATATATGGCGGAAAGGGTGCGGGAATATAAGAAAAAATACCCGATTATCCGAATCAGCGTAGCCAAGGAGATTATGCATGGAATCTGTGTAAGCAATCTGGCATACCGGATCGGAAAAGAGATGAATTTTTCCCAGGAGGAATGCCATGATCTGGCAGTGGCCGGGTTCCTCCATGATATCGGCAAAATGGAGCTGGTGAAATACGTGTACGGCCATGAGGAAGAGACTCTTACCATAGAAGAGATTAAATACGTAAGAAGGCATTCCACCCTGGGAGCAGACGTCCTGGAGCGTATGGGGTATTCTTCTAACATAGTGGAAATGGTAAGATACCATCACGAAAACTGCGATGGATCCGGCTATCCCATGAATCTGTCCAGAGAAGAGATTCCAATGGGAGCCAGAGTGATCCGAGTCTGCGACGTGTTTGCGGCCTTGACCGCTGACCGTCCCTACCGCAAGGCCTTTGACCCGAAGACGGCGGTGGAGCTGATGATCGATGAGGCCAGGTATTATGATATAGGAGTGTTTCTGGCATTTATGCGTGTGATTCACGAGGGTAATCTGGAAGGGCTGTTAGAGAGCCGTGAGACAGAAGAATTGCTGAAAAGCTTGACAAGGGAGGCAGAATTATGATTACACAGGCGCCCAGAGGGGTACAGGACTGGTACGGGGAAGAGATGTATAAGCGTTCTTTGGTAGAAAAAGCAGCCAGAGAACTGGCGGCCACGTATCACATGAACGAGATTATCACGCCGATGTTTGAGCATACGGTGCTGTTTGCAAGAGGAGTGGGAGAGACCACGGATGTAGTGCAGAAGGAGATGTATACCTTTGAAGACAAAGGCGGAAGGAGCATAACGCTGAAGCCGGAAGGCACCGCTGGGGTGATGCGGGCTTATCTTGAGCATAATATGTACGCCCAGCCTGCACCGGTAAAATTATACTATGTGACGCCGGCTTTCCGCTATGAGAAGCCCCAGAGCGGGCGTCTCCGCCAGCACCACCAGTTTGGAGTGGAATTTGTGGGTTCTGCCAGCCCCCTGGCTGAGGCGGAGCTGATCTCACTGATCACCTCCCTGATCCAGAAGCTGGGGCTTAAGGACGCTAAGCTCCATATTAACAGCATTGGATGCAAAAACTGCAGGAAAACATACAATGACGCTCTTCTTTCTTACCTGAAGGAGCATGAGGAAGAGCTTTGTCCCACCTGCCGGGAGCGGATGCAGAAAAATCCCCTCAGGGTTCTGGACTGTAAGGTAGATACTTGCCGAGAGATCGTAAAAGACGCTCCCAGAACCATCCAGTATCTGGATGAAGAGTGCAGGGAACATTTTGAGGAACTGAAAGCCCTGCTGGATGAGCTGGGGATTGAGTACCAGGTGGATACGGGGATTGTCCGGGGCCTGGATTACTATACAAAGACGGTGTTTGAATTCGTGAATTCCGAGGGCTTCACCCTCTGTGGAGGCGGCAGGTACGATGGCCTGATTCACGAGATTGATGAGAAGCAGGATATTCCTTCCGTGGGCTTCGGTATGGGAATCGAGAGGATTCTGTACTTCATGGAGAAGGAAGGAGTCGATTTTCAGCCCCAGCCCCCTGTGGCTCTCTATGTGGGGATCCTTGGAAAGGAAGCCAGAGGACGGGCCTACAGAATTGTAAATGAGATCCGAAGCCGGGGTGTGATCGTGGAGACGGATTACATGGACCGCAGCGCCAAAGCCCAGATGAAATATGCAAATAAAATCGGCGCTAGGAAAACGGTGCTGATCGGGACACAGGAGCTTGCGGACAGCCGGGTACGGATAAAAGATATGGAGACCGGGGAGCAGACAGAGGTATCTCTGGACGAACTTGGGACTTTTGAATTTTAGTGGAAGATTTAAGGAGGAGAAAAATGGCCGAGGCAATGAAAGGACTGAAACGGACACATCGATGCACGGAGGTTTCCAAAGCAGACGTGGGAAGCACGGTAACTGTAATGGGCTGGGTTCAGAAGAGAAGGAATCTGGGAAGCCTGATTTTTGTGGATCTAAGAGACCGTTCAGGGCTGCTTCAGATTATATTTGATGAAAATGAGGTGGGAGCAGAGGGCTTTGAAAAAGCCGGAACTCTGCGAAGCGAATTTGTGATTGCCGTAGTGGGACAGGTACAGCTTCGGGAAGGGGCCGTCAATGAAAGTATGAAGACCGGCGAAATCGAGATCCGTGCCAAAGAACTGAGAATTCTCTCTGAGGCGGAGACGCCGCCCTTCCCCGTTGAAGAAAACAGCCAGACCAAGGAGGAGCTTCGCCTGAAGTACCGCTTCCTGGATCTGCGCCGCCCGGATCTTCAGAGAAACCTGATGCTCCGCAGCCAGGTGACGACTCTGGTGCGCAACTTCCTCTCTGAAGAAGGGTTCCTGGAGATTGAGACGCCGGTTCTGATCAAAAGCACGCCGGAGGGAGCCAGGGATTATCTGGTGCCCAGCCGTGTGCATCCGGGACATTTTTACGCACTGCCTCAGTCGCCCCAGCTTTTTAAGCAGCTTCTGATGTGTTCCGGCTATGACCGGTATTTCCAGATCGCCAAATGCTTCAGGGACGAGGATTTGCGGGCAGACCGCCAGCCTGAATTTACCCAGATCGACATGGAGCTTTCCTTTGTGGATGTGGATGATGTGATTGACGTCAATGAAAGGCTGCTGGCCTATGTATTTAAAGAGGCTCTGGGAGTGGAAGTGCCTCTTCCCATCCCCAGAATGACCTGGCAGGAGGCTATGGACCGCTTTGGGTCTGACAAGCCGGATCTGAGGTTTGGTATGGAGCTAAAGGACGTATCCGGTCTGGTAAAAGACTGTGGATTCGGCGTTTTCACATCCGCCCTGGAAGCCGGGGGGAGTGTCAGGGCCATCAATGCCAAGGGCCAGGGAGGTATGCCCAGAAAGAAAATTGACGCTTTGGTAGAATTTGCCAAAGGTTACGGAGCCAAAGGACTTGCATACCTGGCAATCCATGAGGACGGCTCATATAAATGCTCTTTTGCGAAGTTTATGAGGCCGGAAGAGCTGGACGCTCTTGTAAAGGCTCTGGAAGGGGAGCCGGGAGACCTGCTTTTATTTGCGGCAGATCAGAATAAAGTGGTATGGGATGTGTTGGGAGCCCTGCGTATTGAACTGGCAAGGCAGCTGGATCTTTTGAAGAAAGACGACTATAAGTTCCTGTGGGTGACAGAATTCCCCCTGCTTGAGTGGAGTGAGGAAGACCAGAGATTTGTGGCTATGCATCATCCCTTCACCATGATGATGGAAGAAGATATGGAGAAGCTGGACACGGATCCGGGTGCTGTACGGGCAAAAGCCTACGATATCGTTCTAAACGGAACGGAATTGGGAGGCGGAAGCGTCCGTATCTTCCAGGATGATATTCAGAGCAAGATGTTTGATATCCTTGGCTTTACAAAAGAGAGGGCCCAGGAGCAGTTCGGCTTCCTGCTGAATGCCTTTAAATACGGAGTACCGCCCCATGCAGGCCTGGCCTTTGGCCTTGACCGCCTGATTATGCTTATGGCCGGCTGCGACAGCATCCGGGAAGTGATTGCCTTCCCCAAGGTGAAGGATGCTTCCTGTCTGATGACAGAAGCGCCGGGAACGGTAGACGAGGCCCAGCTCAGAGAACTCTGCCTGAAATGTGAGCTTCCTGAGGAATAAAAATAGAAATAGAAATGCCGGCGCAGAAAACGCCGGCATTTGCCATTCTTATAAAAGTCAGGACTGTGTTTCTGTCTGGGATTCTGAATTGATAGAAATAAAAGTGTCGATGGCTTCGCTGATATTTCCCATTACCGCATTGGTAAACCCGGAATCAAAGGTAACATCCCAAGAGGTCCCATTATTTTCAAAAGTCATAGTTACATCTGTACCGGTAGTCTCCTGGTTTCCCTGGAGAGATTCCAGAAGAAGCCGGGAAGTCTCATCTGAGAACTCTTCGCTGGAAGCCCGGATCGAGGAAGGCTTGGCCGCATAATTTAAAAGCTTATCACGGTACAGAGCGAGTACATGGTTCATATCAATGCTGGTGATCCGAACCACGGCCTCTGCTTGGTCTCCCTCTTCCTGGCAGCGCAGAATCTCATAGTCAAAGGCGCCGGCCAGTTGGGAAATATATTCTGCGTCAATCTGGGGATAATATTCGGCATTATAGGTGGCGAACACATCTTCAATTCCCAGAAAATCCATCCACTCTTCTGCGCTGAGTTCTTTCAGAGCCTCAAGCTGCATTTCCAGGACGGTATAGGCGGACAGGAGATAGGGATCATTCATATAAGTAATGAAACCGCTGACCAGCTCATCCTCCAGAGTCTCATCCGCCAGGATTACCCATCCCTTGCCCTCCTGCCGCAGGTGAAAATGAGCGGTGGTAACAGTCGTATCATAGGAGCTGTTTTCCAGAGTGTCCCGCAGAAGCTGATAGGAATTCAGATTTTCCGTATCTTCAGAGGGATACAAAGAGAGGGAATCCTGGAGAATTTCCATGCGCAGATCTGCAGCCAGGGCTTTTGCGTCGATATTTGTAATATTGACGGCTACAGTGGCTGTGTCTCCGTCAATTTCTTCGTTCTGTATAGAATAGTGGAAATTTTTAAAAAAGAGGTTTACGGCTTGGGCCGCATCCTGGCTGACGGAGCCGGAATCCTCATGAGAATTTATAAAGCTTTCATAAGAAACGAAAGACTGGATCGTGTCAGAATCAAGATCCTGAATCAGGGAAAGCTCATACTGAACAGCCTGGGAGGGGCTTCGCATCTGCCTTTGGTTCCAGGAAAACAGAAGACCTATGATGAGAAGCTGCAAAACCAGAATCACAGGAATCCCAATGGCGAAGGAGAGATGCCTGGTCTTGTGGCGGAAGAGATACATGCCGATCAGAATTCCAATACTGCCGCCCAGCAGGGCCATAATGAAAAGGGAACGCTCCGGAATCCGCCACTGCCGCCTGCGTGCCCGTCTTTTGTCGATTCCCATAGAAAAAAGTCCTATAAGATTTATGAGAACGATATATGTAATAAGAAATAGTTTCATTTAGTCCTCCCATACTGATTATGTGATTTCAGATATTGTAAACGATATAACAAAAAAAGTCAAATAGATAAAAGATCAATATGGATCGTTGGATTTTAAAGAAGTCGAATTCACTCATTATTTAAATTGTTTTGTCGAAAATCCACAGGGAGTCCGTATATGACGGACAAATGCAAAATTCAGGCGAACAGACCTTGACTTTTAAAAGAAAGGGAAGTATGATAAACACGATGTGCTTTAACAGAAAACAGATAACTAACTGGAGGAGAAAAACATGTATTCACTGGAAGAAGTAAGAAAGGCGGACTGTGAGATCGCAGATGCGATTGTGGCTGAGCAGGAACGTCAGAACAGCCACATTGAGCTGATCGCATCAGAAAACTGGGTATCCAAGGCTGTTATGGCGGCCATGGGCAGTCCTCTTACAAATAAATATGCAGAAGGATATCCCGGAAAGCGCTATTACGGCGGATGTGAATGTGTGGATGTGGTAGAAGAACTGGCCAGAAACCGGGCCATGGAGCTTTTTGGATGTACGTACGCCAATGTGCAGCCCCACTCAGGGGCCCAGGCCAATATGGCAGTTTTCTTTGCCCTTCTGAAGCCGGGTGACACGGTTATGGGAATGAATCTGGCCCACGGAGGCCACCTGACCCATGGAAGCCCAGCCAATTTCTCCGGTGCGTATTTTAATATCGTTCCCTATGGAGTGAACAGCGAGGGATTCATAGATTATGACGAGGTGCGTTCTATCGCTCTTTCCTGTAAACCCAAACTGATCGTGGCAGGTGCCAGCGCTTACGCCCGGGTGATCGATTTCAAGAGATTTCGGGAGATTGCCGATGAGGTGGGCGCTTATTTGATGGTGGATATGGCACATATTGCAGGACTGGTGGCTGCAGGACAGCACCCAAGCCCCATTCCCTATGCTCATGTGACTACCACTACCACCCACAAGACCCTGAGAGGCCCCAGAGGCGGTATGATTCTTTCTGACGCAGAATTTGCAAAGAAAGTGAATTTCAACAAGGCTATCTTCCCGGGAACCCAGGGAGGCCCGCTGATGCATGTGATTGCCGCAAAGGCCGTATGCTTCAAAGAGGCGCTGACTCCTGAATATAAGACGTATCAGGAAAACGTAGTAAAAAATGCCAAAGCTCTCTGCAAAGGTCTCATGGACCGGGGGCTGAAGATTGTGTCCGGCGGCACGGATAATCATCTGATGCTGGTAGACCTCACCAGCGTAGGAAAGACTGGCAAGGAAGCGGAGCACCTTCTTGACAGCGTAAATATTACCTGCAATAAAAACACCATTCCCAACGATCCCCAGTCCGCCTTTGTCACCAGCGGAATTCGTCTGGGTACTCCGGCAGTCACCTCCAGGGGACTGAATCAGGAGGATATGGATGTAGTGGCGGAGGCAGTGGCTGTCATGCTGAAGGATGAAGCTGACTGCACCCAGAGGGCTAAAGATCTGGTAAAATCCCTCACAGAGAAGTATCCTTTGATCTGAGAATAAGAAAAAAGACAGTCCGGTTCCAAAATCCGGGAGAGAAAACGTCTCCGGGGTTTTGGAACCGGAATTTTGCTGTCTGAGGAAGAACAACTGGAAATCTCTGTATAAAATTTCTGCCGGAGCTGGGGAGAGCTGTGTTTTTAAATAAATTATTAAGAAATTACCACTTCATTTTGCAAAAAGATGTGGTATAGTGTTTACTGTACAAGTCCAGTCCCAAAGCAGGGGACCAAAGGCTGCTTACAGGCCGATGGGGCGTGCTTTCGATTCGGGACTTATATTTATGACAGTGTCTGTTAAGCAGGCATATCCCTTTTGGGAACATCAGTGTAAAAGGACGGCAGCAGGGAGAGAGAAACCGCCGTCAAATGGATAGAAAAGGAGAGCGTTCGGATGAAGAAAGTGATCATAGGGGTGGCTGCAGTGGCGATTATTGGCGTGGGAGCCTATGGGGTTTACCACCATTTCTTTCAGGCAGACAGTACCTCCTCAGAGCGGGTTTCCTCTGACAGTGAAGATGCAGTCTATGTAGATCAGGTATCCGCCATTACCGGGTACGGAAGCGGAAACGGCCTGATTGAACGGTTCGGGGGAGAGGTAGAGCCTCAGGCGACGCTGGAGGTGGAGTTGGAGTCCGAGCGGACGGTGAAAGAGTGCTATGTGAAGGAAGGAGACGAGGTGAAAGAGGGAGCTCGCCTCTTTGCCTATGATACCAAGGAAGCGGAAGATAGTCTGGCCCAGGCCCAGATTGACATCGAGAGAGCCCAGGCGGATATCGAAGTGGCGCAGGAGACCATTGCCAGTCTTCAGCGGCAGCAGGCCAATGCCAGCGCTGACGACCAGCTTGCTTATACTACAGAGATTCTGACTCAGCAGAATGAGATTAAGACCAACGAATACAACATTAAGACCAAGGAGCTTGAGATACAGCAGCTTCAGGAAACCATCAACAGTGCGGTGGTGACGGCGGAGATGGGGGGCGTGATCCAGAGCATTGCGGATCCCAATTCAAGTTCTGCCTCATCCTTTGGCTCAGACAGCAGCAATGCTTACATAACGATTCTGGATACGGGGGCTTTTCGGGTTAAGGGAACGGTGAACGAACAGAACCTGAATCAGATAGAGTCGGGAATGGAAATGATTGTTTATTCCCGTGTGGACAGCTCCCTGACCTGGAAGGGGACCATATCCGAGGTTAATACGGAAAGCCCTGAAGAGTCGGATAATTCCATGATTTACTACGGCTCGGGGGCAGATTCATCCAGCTACGCCTTTTATGTGGAGCTGGAGAATTCCGATGGCCTGATTTTGGGGCAGCATGTGTATATGGAAGAGGATCAGGGTCAGACGGAGAAGAAGGAAGGCCTGTGGCTGGAAGAATACTATCTGATCTTTGAGGACGATCAGACCTACGTTTGGCTGGCAAGTGAGAGTAATGTGATTGAAAAGCATTCTGTAACCCTGGGAGAGTACGATGAGGAAGAGATGAAATATGAGATTACCGGCGGACTGACTCAGGAGGATTATATAGCCATGCCCTTTGATGGTATTTCAGAGGGGGATCCTGTGATCTACAATGATTTTGCCTCTGATGCAGGGAATGACGTCATGATGGACGACGGTATGATGGACGACGGCATGATGATGGGGGATGACATGATGGCAGATGACAGTCTGATGGACGATGGTATGCTCTCTGATGAAGATCTGATGTCTGATGAGGATCTTATGATGGACGATTTCTCAGCCGGCGACGACCTGGAATTTGACGAGGATTTCGTAGTGGATGACGGACTGGAAGATTACAGCGATGAGGACATGGATGCATCAGGAGAAGAATACTATGATGCGGATGAAGATCTGATGGTAGAATAGGAGGCCGTTTCGTGATCCTGAAACTTGAACATATTTATAAAGATTATCTGCAGGGCAAGATGACAGTCCCTGTGCTGAAAGACGTATCCCTTCAGGTGGAAGAGGGAGAGTATGTGGCGATTATGGGGCCCTCGGGCTCCGGCAAATCTACTCTTATGAATATTATAGGCTGCCTGGACCGACCGACCTCCGGCAGCTATGAGCTGGCAGGGCAGGATGTGTTAAAGCTGGGCGACAATGCCGTGGCCTCTGTGAGGCTTCACAGCATCGGTTTTGTGTTTCAGAATTTCCAGCTTCTCCCAAGGCAGTCAGCCCTGGACAATGTGGCTCTTCCGCTGATTTACGCAGGGATTCGCAAAAAAGTCCGCAGAGAGAGGGCCAAGGAAGCGCTGATCCGTGTGGGACTGGAAGACCGCCTGAATTTTAAGCCCACGCAGCTCTCGGGAGGCCAGAAACAGAGAGTGGCGATTGCCAGGGCTATGGTAAATAATCCTAAGATCCTTCTGGCGGACGAGCCAACGGGAGCATTGGATTCCCACTCCAGCAAGCAGGTGATGGAGCTGTTCCAGAAGCTGAATGATGAAGGCGTTACTGTGATAATGATTACCCATGACCGGGGAATCGCTGAGCACGCAAAGCGCATTGTAGATATTTTTGACGGAGAGATTTCAGAACGGAGGGAGGCTGCTCAATGAAGGTAAAGACAGTGATTATCAGTCTGGCTGTGACAGGAGCCCTTGTGGCCGGAGGCATCTATGGAGCCTACTATATGATGCAAAGCAGAAAGTCTCCGGTGGAAGTGGTGCCTGTGGCTAATGTCAATTCTGGATACTGGGGCACGACCGACACGATCTATGGAACCGTAACCTCCCAGGTGGCTCAGAATGTAATTCTGAACGAAGAATATGCTGTGGACGAGATCTATGTGGAAGCGGGACAGGAAGTGAAGGAAGGAGATCCTCTCTTCTCCTACGATATGACACTGCCGGAGCTGGAGGTGGAGTTAAGGCAGCTTGAACTGCAGACGTATGAGCTGGAAAAAACCAGACTTGAGAGAGATTTGGAACAGCTCCGCAACGGCACCTATACTACGGCGTCCCTGCAGTCCAATGATATAGGAACTATGACGGCTTCCGGGGAGATGGATCTGATTATCGAGGAACCATCAGATGGAATCATAGGCGGCGGCCAGGGCGGCTCGAGCAGCGGCCAGAATGGGATTTCCATTGATTCGGCCACTGTAATTTCAGGGCCTGAAGAGGGGAACACGGGAGGAAACCAGCCCAGTACAGGAGCGGCTCAACCGAGTTCAGACTCCGCCCAGCCAAGTTCAGACTCTGCTCAGCCAAGTACAGGATCTACTCAGCCAGGCTCAGAGACTCCCCCGACGGACACAGAGTCTACTCAGCCAGTTACGGAGCCTGCTCAGCCGGTTACCGTACCCACTCAGCCAAGTACAGAGACTTCTCCGGCAGGCAGCGAATCCAACCAGCCGGTTACGGAACCTGTGCAGCAGCCCTCTTCAGAGGAAAATATCGGAGAGACAGGCCAGACGCCGGAGACTTCAGCCCAAACAGAAACTATGCCTTCTATGGAGAGTGAGATATCAGCGGACGGCATTGAAATCGAATCCGTGGAGACTGTAGAAGGAACGGTGGATGCGGAAATGTTGGAGAGCGAATCAGAGGCTAAGACTTTAAGTGAAAATGTGGCGGCCTTTATCGGTTCCTATACGACCGTTCAGCAATACGCTCAGGAAGGACTGTCCGGCGAGGATTCCTTTGGAAAACTGGTGGCGGGCACGCTGAATTTCTACCATAAATATTTATGTGCTGAGCCGCAGAAAAGTGACCTGCAGATTATAGATGCCTTGGGACAGAATGCAATTCCCCTTTATACGTATGCCTTAAGTGAAGAGGCGAAGCAGGATTTTCTGGCAGCAGGCATTACGGAGGAAGAAGTTGCTTCCTATGTAGAAAATCTTCAGAATTATGGCCTGGAGTATCTGCAGCTTAAGAACGCCAGTCTGGCCGGAAGTTCTGTGGAAGGATTGACAGCAGAAGCCCTTGTAGGGAACGGAAGCGCAGAGGGACTTTTGACAGTGCCGGAAGCTGTGTACAATTCTTTAGAAGATACAGGCAAAAAAAGAGAGGCTTATGCATATGTAGCATATGCAGGGCGGTTGTTGGGGTCTAATAGACAGGATGGACTCAATGACAGAATTGAAGCTTTATACAATGCATATTTGCTTTTGAGTGATACTGCCAGAAATGCTTTTACGGAGGCAGCCAGCAGCGATGCCCTGCTTTCTTCCGCTTGGCAGGAGATTCAAGCGGCTGTGGATTCCATGAAGGAAATTGCAAATGACGAGTACTATGTACGTCAGTATGCAAGGCTGCTGACAGGAACAGAGCTGATATCTGAATTTGTGGCCAGGACGGGAGAAACGGTAACTGTTTCTGCCCAGGAGGTGGAATTTTACCAATTTACCAGATGGACAGTGTTGGGGGCCGATGGAAACGAAATTCCACTGGAACAGCCCTACGATATGGAAACTTCATTTGTCATGCCGGAGGGCAATGTCACAGTGACGGCTGATTATACAGTGGATCCTGCAGCAGTGAACAGTTGTGTAAATCAGTTCATGGAGTTGGCTGAAAGTCTGCAGAGCGAAGGAGCCGCCCAGAGCGAAACGTACCTGGAAGCGCTGCTGGAGGCCATTAATCTGTATCAAAATTTGCTTGCAGCCCTTCCGGCGGAGATTCTGGATGAGTCCGGAGCCTTTATGGAGGATTACGAGCTGAAGCAGGAAGTATGGACTTACACAGATACGGATATTGAGACACTGGAAGAGACCTACAAGTCCCTCTGCCTGGCGTATGTAAACGCGCTTATCGCCAGTCTGGATCCCCAGACTATGACAAGAGAAGACTTGGAAGAGGTGAAAAACGCATATGTGAAACTGGGAATGACCTGGAGCCAGGAGATTGCTTCGGCCTATCTGCTGGATGCTTACGACGTTATTCTCATGATTCAGGAGATAGATGCGACACAGCCGGCAGAGACGGTGGCGGCGGCCGTTCAGGCAGCGGCAGATGCTTACTATGCCCTCAGCGAAGAGGGAAAAGCAGCAGTCTGGAATTTGGATGTCCTTGAAAAGCTCATGGAACAGTATGGAATCCAGTGGCCGTCAGCAGAGACTGAGAGTGAGTTCTGGGACGATTTTGGAGATTTTGGCGATGTGGGAATGGACGACGGATATACTTCAGAAGAAATCCAGTCCATGATCAAAGACACCGAAAGACAGATTGCGGAAAAAGACCGTCAGATTCGGGAAGCGGAGATTCAGCTTGGACAGTCCCAGCGGGTTGTGGATGGAAAAGTGGTGAAGAGTACTCTGGACGGTACTGTGGTCAGCATCGGTGAAGAGGACGGCAGTTCTGAAGATGATTATTTTGTAAAAGTCGCCAGCGCCGCCGGTCTGTACGCCAGAGGGGCCATGAACGAGCTGGATCTGGAGACAATCCAGGTGGGAGACACGATCTCCGGGATGGTTATGGACTCTGGACTCAGTTTTACGGCGGAGATTGTGGAGATTTCCGAGTATCCGGATACCTCCGGTGAAAGTATGAGCTACGGTTCAGAAAACACAAATGCCTCCTATTATCCCTTCCTGGCTCTGATTGAAGACCCAGGGGAGATTACAGAAGGAGATGCTGAGCTGTACCTGACAGATACAGTGACGGATTATTCCAGCATTATCACTCTGGAAAATTATTTCATAAAGACAGAAAACGATGGGAGAGCCTATGTCTATATTCAGGGAGATGATGGGAAACTCAAAAAGCAGTATGTGGAGCTTGGGCAGGAGTTCTATGCCATGGTTGTGGAGGTCCTTTCCGGGCTGGATGAATCGGATCTGATCGCATTCCCCTACGGGGATGACGTAGTGGAGGGCGCAGCTACTAAAGAAGTGGATGCCCTGACATATTAACAGGAGGTGAGAAGGATTGCTTGAAAATATACGGTTGTCTTTTCAGGGGATTTGGTCCCATAAGCTTCGCTCCCTCCTGACTATGCTGGGAATTATTATTGGTATAGCATCCATTATTTCCATTGTGTCCACGATCAAGGGGACGAATGAAGAGATTAAAAATCAGTTGGTGGGATCCGGAACCAACACTGTGGATGTTCAGCTCTATTCGGAAGGATATGTGTACTCCATTAATTCATCCTCTGATATTCCTCATGGCATCCAGGAGGTGTCGGAGGAGACTAGGCAGAGGATCCTGGATATTGATACAGTGGAAAATGTCACCTGCTATAAGGAGCGGATCAATTCTGACGGAGTTTTTTACCAGAACAAAGCTTTGACCAGCGTGGCGATTCGGGGAATTGACACCAGTTATTTCGCCACCACAGGTTACATTATCCGCACCGGAAGGAATTTTATAGAGGATGATTACGCGAATTTCCGCAAGGTTGTGATTCTGGATGAGACTGCGGCGTCTGATCTTTTCAGAAACGAGAGCCCCATAGGACAGACCATTGAGATCAATAAAGTTCCCTTTACAATTATCGGTGTGGTAGATGAGGCTTCCAAGTTTGAGCCGACGATCAATTCCATCAGTGACTATTATACATATGCCAGCAGCGACTCCAGCGGTTCCATATTTATGCCCACTGCGTCCTGGCCTATTGTGTATACATACGATGAGCCGGAAAATGTAATCGTAAAGGCTACCAGCACAGATGATATGGAGGATGCGGGAAAGCAGGCGGAGGATATTCTGAACGCTACCATCACAGATTCTGAAAGCAATGTAAAATACCGTGCCGACAATCTTTTGGAACAGGCCAGGAGTCTTCAGCAGCTCAGTGCGGCTACTAATAACCAGCTCATCTGGATTGCCAGCATCTCACTGCTGGTGGGCGGAATCGGCGTAATGAACATTATGCTGGTGTCTGTCACGGAGCGTACCAGCGAGATCGGCTTGAAGAAAGCGGTAGGCGCCAAAAAGAGTTCTATTCTGGCCCAGTTTTTGACGGAGGCGGCGGTTCTCACCAGTCTGGGAGGAATCGTGGGCGTGGGAGCCGGGATCGGCATGGCTCAGGTAATCAACCGGATTTCTGGCGTGGCTGTCTCCATCAGCGTCCCAGCTTCTGCCATAGCGGTGGTATTTTCCATGCTGATTGGTATTATTTTCGGTTTCCTGCCCTCTGTGCAGGCGGCCAATCTGGATCCGATCGAGGCGCTTCGCCGAGAGTAAAATTTTTTCAAAAAAATTCCAAAGTAAAAAGTTAGGGCTTGCCATGGGCAGGCCCTTATGTTATACTAATAAGGCTGTAAAAGTAGGCACGTATGCGGATTCTAAGGATGGTGCCGGGTAAAGCCATGGTCCCCTGGGAAGTGGAGGCATACGGAAGAGATTAACCAAAAAGGAGAAGAGACATGAGTGTTATTTCAATGAAGCAGTTGCTTGAAGCAGGTGTTCACTTTGGACATCAGACCAGAAGATGGAACCCCAAGATGGCGGAGTACATCTACACAGAGAGAAACGGTATTTACATTATCGACCTTCAGAAATCTGTAGGAAAAGTTGACGAGGCTTACAAGGCAGTTTCTGATATCACGGCAGAAGGCGGCACGATCCTTTTCGTAGGTACAAAGAAGCAGGCTCAGGATGCGGTACAGACAGAAGCAGACAGATGCGGTATGTTCTATGTAAACGAGAGATGGCTGGGCGGTATGCTGACAAACTTTAAGACCATCCAGAGCAGAATCAAACGTCTGAAAGAGATCGAGGCTATGGAAGAGGACGGAACTTTTGAAGTTCTTCCGAAGAAAGAAGTAATCGCCCTGAAGAAAGAGCAGGAGAAGCTGCAGAAGAACCTGGGCGGTATCAAAGAGATGAAGAAGCTTCCGGATGCGATCTTTGTAGTAGATCCTAAGAAAGAAAGAATCTGTGTACAGGAAGCTCATACCCTTGGAATTCCGCTGATCGGTATCTGCGATACAAATTGCGATCCGGAAGAGCTGGATTACGTGATCCCGGGCAACGACGATGCGATCCGTGCGGTAAAACTGATTGTGTCTAAGATGGCGGACGCTGTAATCGAGGCAAAGCAGGGTGCGGAAGAGGAAGTTGCAGACGGCGAGGAAGTATTTGAGGAAGCGCCGGTTGAGCCCCTTGCAGAGTAATTTTACGATATATAGTTTCGGAGGAAAATAAAATGGCTATTACAGCAGGAATGGTAAAAGAGTTAAGAGAGATGACTGGCGCCGGCATGATGGATTGTAAGAAAGCTCTTACAGCCACAGAAGGCGATATGGACAAGGCTATCGAATGGCTGAGAGAGAAAGGCCTGGCTACCGCTCAGAAGAAAGCCGGAAGAATCGCAGCCGAGGGTATCGCAAAGGTACTCGTTTCTGAGGACGGCAAGAAAGCCGTAGCGGTAGAAGTAAACGCAGAGACAGACTTCGTTGCCAAGAATGAGAAGTTCCAGGGATACGTTGCACAGGTAGCAGAGCAGGCTATGGAGACATCCGCAGCAGATGTTGAAGCTTTCCTGGCTGAGCCGTGGAAATTCGATACCACAAAGACCGTCAATGAAGCTCTGGCAGCTCAGATCGCAGTGATCGGCGAGAACATGAACATCAGAAGATTTGTTCAGGTGACAGAGGAGAATGGTTTTGTAGCTTCCTACACCCATATGGGCGGCAAGATCGGCGTTCTGGTTGACGTTGAGACAGACGTGGTTAACGATGACATCAAAGAGATGGCAAAGAACGTAGCTATGCAGGTAGCAGCTCTCAAGCCGCTGTACACCAGCGACAAAGAGGTAAGCGAAGACTATATCGCACATGAGAAGGAAATTCTCCTGGCTCAGATCAAGAACGATCCGAAGGAATCCCAGAAGCCTGAGAAGGTAATCCAGGGCATGATCCAGGGACGTATCAAGAAAGAGCTTAAGGAGATCTGCCTCCTTGACCAGGTATACGTAAAGGCGGAAGACGGAAAACAGTCTGTAGGCCAGTACGTAGCTCAGGTTGCCAAGGCAAACGGTGCAAACATCACCATCAAGGGATTTGTTCGCTACGAGACAGGCGAGGGAATCGAGAAGAAGCAGGAAGACTTTGCTGCTGAAGTTGCTAAGCAGATGGGAATGTAAGCGAATTTTTCCTTTAAAATTGAAAAGATGTTTTTAATGGCTCTGAAAGCCTTATAGACACTGTATTTTCTAGTGATTATGAGGTTTTCAGGGCCTTTTTTTAGCAAAAGTTTATCGTACAAGTGACATCTAATAGATTGAAATTTTCACCGGAAAATGGTAAAATCGAAATGTAAATTTTAAAATAACAATAATAGTGGCAGGGATCCGCAATGAGTTTAAAATGAATAAAAGAAAGGGGAGCATATGGCAGAAGCAAAAGTAAAGAGTAATTTGGAAAACAGAGCTTTCCAGGAAATGAAAAAGGCTGCAGTAGAAAGGCTTCAGGGAAAGTCCATGGAACAAATAGCCGAAAGAGCAGATGTATTACTAGAGAAGGAGCAAGGGTATCTGGAACTGGAAAGCCTGGGACAGACGATACAAATTACCTGCCGTTCCTGGGAATTGCAAGAGAAGCTGGAAGAATGGCATACTCTGCTGCTGCTGCATTACCTTGAAATGGCAGACGGGACTTTGTTATCCGGAGAGTGGGTGACATTCGGAAATCTGAAAGATGGCTTGATTCGGGGAACGGGATTTGACCATACAGCAGATAGAGAATTAGGAAAATTTCTGAAAGGGAAAGATATCGAAGAGCTGAAGAAGATTTTAGGTGCTCTGGGAGCCAGAATTGTGGATGGAAGAGCTGACTTAAGTGCAGAGCTTCTGTTGTTTCCACGTTATCCCTTTCTCCTAAATATCTGGATGGAGGATGAAGAATTTCCTGCAGCAGGCAAACTTTTAGTGGATAAAAGTGCAGACCACTATCTGACCATAGAGGATGCCGTTGCTGCAGGAGAGGTACTGCTGCGGAGACTGAGAGAGGCAGAACAGGAGAGAAATAGTGTACTGTCTCATTCACATTTCGCATAATGACTTGCCTGGATTCCCATCTGCTGTGTTGTTGTCAATCGACGATGCCACCGCATCGCCTCATTCCTCCGCCTTGCAGAGTGAAAATCCATTCTGCGTCATTATACTGAAAGCCAATGAGACAGTACACTAGGTAAAATAGTATATTGCATTATGAGAGCGGGGAACCAATGCCCAGTTCAAGAGCCATAACTGTTAAAGAAGTATACCAGGAGGAAGCTGCCGTCATGAAATATTCCACAAAATTGAGCGATGCCGTTCATATTATGGTGTTTATAGAACTAAGCGAGCAAATAAAACTGACCAGCACGGAGATTGCTGTGAGCATCCAAACTAATCCTGCCTATGTCCGGCAGCTAATGGCGAAGCTGAAAGCTGCCGGATTGATACAGAGCCGCCAGGGACAGGCGAAACCGTGTTTGGGACGCAGACCAGAGAAAATCACCCTGCTGGATGTTTACCGGGCGGTGGAAGGCACAAAGCCTTTACTGCATCTGGATACCCATACAAATCCGGAATGTCATGTGGGGGTGTACATACAATACGCACTGCAGGATTATTATGATGAAATCCAGCAGGAAGCAGAAAAACGAATGAACGAGATCCATTTGTCGGATGTTATCCGGACTTTTCGGGAGAAATATGAAAAGTTAAAAAATATGCAGAGAGGCAGCCGAGGATATGACAGCTAAAAGCAAGGAAGAAATAAAAAAAGAAATCTACCAATATTACCAGAGCCAGCCAAGAATCCAGGAGATGTATACAGCCATGCTTACAGAATTACAGGAGACGTTTGAGGCTTTGTCGCCAGAGCTTCTTTCAGAAGCGGCAGAAGTTTTGGAGATCAAGACTTCTGTGCTTGTCTGCCTCGTGAAATTTTCTGCCCATTTAAAACTAGTGGACTATAAGCACAAGCTGGTTGTCTGCACAGGCGAGGGCTGCGGCAGGAGAGGAAATTTATCTGTTTTGCAGGCTTTGAAAAAAGAGCTTCGGATTGGAAAGGACGGATTCTCCCAGGACAAACAGATTTACCTTACTACCCAGAACTGTATGAAGCGCTGTAAGGAGGGGCCTAATCTTACCATAGACGGCGAAGCCTTTTCCCATATGACAGTTGAAAAGGCTTTGGATGTTGTGAAAAGTTACCTTTCACGCCATGTGTAAGTGTTCATGTGCCAAAAGCAGCACAAATATCGGGAACGGCTTTTTAAGCATCCCCGGTATTATCATTTAGTGCATATGCTTTACTTACCCAAGTACCCAATGCTTGTAAAGCCGGGTCTATTGCTTTACCCAAATCTAGTAAATCGGCCTTATTTTGAATATCCCAAAAGGCTAACCACAATGGAACGAAACCCAAACCAAAATGTAAGAGGCAAACAAATACCTGTCCAGATCAGCGGTACAACAATGGCGCTTAAGATCGAAAGGCCCAGTAATACAATGTCGAATTCTCTATGAATCAGACAGGAAGTCAAAGAAAATACAACGCTTCCGAGTATGCTTACCGCCAGCGTAGCCAGGACAGATAAATACTTGCACGCTCCTGAAAGAATTGTCAATCAGAAAGTAAAATGGACACCCATTTTTCATGATGATATAATACAAGAAATGCAAAGTGAAAGGGGCAAACGTGATTGCTCACGGAGCGCTGGAATGAAAAGGCTGCTCCTTTTCTTCGCCCTGTGAACTGTTTGACCTGGAAAGAAGATCTTGCTATAATGATTAAATAATGTCGAGGTCAAAAGCCTTCAACCATGATGCCTGCGGATTGTTCCGTGCTGCGCACTCCCGCAATCCTACCCAATATTCGCATATCGTGGGATATATATCCCACTTTTATGCTCATATTGGGCGGGCCCCATGGCCTTTCGCCCGCCTATGAGCAAGCTCATGTGGGCTTAGACCTTTTGCCCCTGGCATCATTAAATAATTAAGCTTGGGAACGGAGAGGCGAAGGGGGTATGAAAATGGAAGAGCCCAAAAAGATCGATACGCTGGAGGACGTGGCCCGGGAATTGGGTGTGAGCAAAACCACCGTGTCCAGGGCTATATCCGGTAAGGGCCGCATCGGTAAGGAAACCAGGGAGCGGATCATGGCCTTTATCGAGGCACATGATTACCGGCCCAATGCGGTGGCCAAAGGCTTGGCCCAGAAAAAGACCTACAATTTGGGACTTCTTCTTCCGGTGGATTACGGCGATGTGGATTTTTCCTTTTTTAAGGACTGTATGGCAGGCGTTTACCGGACAGCTTCCCTGTATCATTATGACCTGATTTTTTCTATTGTGGAAGGGGAAGAGTTGAAACAGCTTCGGCGCCTAGTGCAGAATCGCAAGATGGACGGAGCCATCATCAGCCGGGCCATGGAGCGTTCTAGGGTTCAGGAATATCTCACGGAAAACAAAATGCCCTTTGTGGTGATTGGTACAAGCAGAGAGAGCCAAGTGGAGACCGTGGACAATAAAAACCGGGAAGCGGGAGAGGAACTGACTCAGATCATGCTGCTTAAATGCGGAGGCCCGGTGGCTTTGCTGGGAGGCGATGAATCTTACGTGGTGACACAGAACCGGTTGGAGGGCTATCTGGAAGCTCACCGTAAACTGGGGCGGCAGCCGGAAAAGGATTTTATTTTTATGAATGTGTCCAGCTATTCCGCCGCTATGGAGGCTGTGGAGAAGATTCTGGAGGGTGGAGTGAGGGCACTTATCTGTATGGACGATGTAATCAGCGATCTGGCTTTGGGCTGTCTGCGGGAGAAGGAGGCAGCTATTCCCGGAACTGTGAGATTGGCCAGTATGTACGACAGCCATCAGATGGAGTGCAGCAGTCCTTCCATTACCAGTATTCGCTTTGACAGTGTCAGGCTGGGGAGCAACGCCTGCCTGAGGCTTCTGCATATGCTTGGAGAGCAGGTGGAGCAGGAAACACCTGCGGGATATGAAGTGATTCTGCGGGAGAGTACAAAATAGTGAATAACTACGCAAAAGACCTGGATTATTGCGCAACAGTTGCGCAATAATCCGGGTCTTTTGTGCAAGTTGCAAAAAAAAAAAGATAAAATATGAGGACATTGTTCTAATTGACAAGATAAAACGAGTGTATTATACTAAAAACATGAGCAAGCGGTTGCGCAAAAGTGCGCAAACAAAGTTCCAAAAAACAATAGGAGGTTGAAATTATGAAGCTTACCAAAAAAGTAGTTGCAGCTCTGCTTACCGCAGCCATGACAGCGTCTCTGGCGACCACAGCGATGGCAGGAGAGGACACCATTTCACTGACTCTGTGGGGCGCTGAGGAGGATCAGGATCTTTTGAAAGAGCTGGTGGAAAAATTTGAAGAGACATATTCGGACGTTACTTTTGACATCCAGATTGGCGTTGAGTCTGAGTCAACGGCCAAAGATACGATACTCACGGATGTGGAGGCTGCGGCCGATGTGTTTGCCTTTGCCAGCGACCAGATTTATGACTTGGTGAACGCAGGAGCCCTGGCTAACCTGGACGAATACGATGAGGCATTCCAGGGAGTAGCCGGAAAATCCTTAGACGATGTGCGGGCTGCCAACAGCGAGTCTTCTGTGGAGGCTGCCACGGTGGACGGCAATATGTACGCATTCCCCATGTCAGGCGACAACAGCTATTTCTTATACTATGATTCCAGCGTGATTTCCGAGGAAGACGCTCAGTCCTGGGATACGCTTCTGGCTGCCGCTGAAGCTGCCGGTAAGAAAGTGGGTATGACCCTGGCTTCAGGATGGTACAACGCAGGCTTCTTCTACGGAGCTGGATTTACTACGGATCTGAATGATGACGGAACCACGACGATGGATTGGAATCAGGTCAGCGCTGACGGCTACACAGGCATCTCTGTAGTTCAGTCCATGCTGAATATTGCGGGCAGCCCGGCCTTCCAGGCTATTGCGGATGGAGATATCTCCAACCAGATCGCATCCGGGAACCTGTGTGCAGCCATCTCTGGTACCTGGGATGCGACAGTGGCTCAGGAGACCTTTGGAGACGGGTACGCAGCCACGAAACTTCCTACTTTCACGGTAGGTGAGGATCAGGTACAGATGGGTTCTGCGTTCGGATACAAGTTTGTAGGCGTGAACGCTTATGCCGAGAATATCGGATGGGCGGCGGTTCTGGCTGAGTTCCTCACCAATGAGGAAGCCCAGGTGGCACGCTTCAACGCACGTCAGATTGGTCCCACGAACATCAATGCGGCGGCTTCCGATGAAGTAACGGCGAACGTGGCCATCAGTGCAGTAGTGGCTCAGTCTGAATTCGGTGTGATTCAGCGTGTGGGCGGAAAATATTGGGATCCTGCCCAATCTTTTGGCGAGAATATTGCCCAGGGCACGGTTGCAGCCGATGATGAGGTAGCTATCCAGGAGATGCTGGATACATTGGTGGAAGGTGTAACTGCCCCCATCGAGTAATCTGGCGGTTGAGTGATGCCGTGAGCGGGGATTCCCCGCAAAGGCAATAAGCGAATCGTAAACAGGGGCTGGGGCAAAGGCTGGAAAAATGTTTTTTGCGCCGGCCCCCGGCTTTGTGAGAAGAGAGATTTGTGTTTATGAGGAGGGTACTATGGCAAGTCAAAAGAAAGAGGGAGGTCCCATGGCGGCTGTGGGCGGCTTCTTCCGTGCCATCGGCGGATTCTTTAAGGAATTTGGCACTGCGGTGGCCCAAGGGGATATCTGGGTAAAGCTGTCCCTGCTTTGGATGGGAGCTGGATATGCCAAGAGAAAACAGTATGTGAAGGCGGCGCTTATGACTGCTTTGGAAGCGGCCATCATTCTGTTTACCATCTTTTTTGCAATGGAATATGTGCCAAAATTCGGCACCCTGGGAACGGTGGAGCCGGAGAAAGTGTTTAACATGCAGACCATGAAGAACGAGTGGAACGATTATGATAATTCCTTTGAGATTCTGCTCTTTTCTCTGTTCAGCTTTGTGGTCTGGTTTGCGGCGCTGGCCGTTTGGATGAAGAACGTAGTCAACGCCTACAAGCTGCAGTTAGCCCAGGCAGCAGGAAAGCATATCAATACCTTCAGGGAGGATCTGCACACGCTCATTGAAGAGAAGTTCCACATTACCCTGCTGACGCTGCCGGTGCTGGGGATCGTGGTATTTACCCTGATTCCTATTTTGCTGCTGATTTTTGTGGCCTTTACCAATTATGACCAGAATCACATGCCGCCCACCAGCCTGTTTTCCTGGGTGGGGCTTGATAACTTTGCCAGCCTGTTCGGCGGAGGCGGTATGACGGTGACCTTCGGTTATGCCTTCGTTCGAGTGTTGGGGTGGACGCTGGTATGGGCGTTCTTTGCCACTCTGACCACTTATATCGGCGGTATCCTGCTGTCGCTCCTGCTAAACAGCAGCAAGACCAGGATGCCCAAAATATGGAGGCTGATATTTATCATCACCATTGCGGTGCCCCAGTTCGTGTCGCTGCTTCTGGTGAGAAACTTCTTCTCCAATGGAGGAATTGTCAATACCATCTGTGCCAATATCGGGCTGACCGGATTCCTGCGGGACGTAGGGCTGATCTCTACCAGCTATATTCCGTTTTTGTCCGCACCCGGCTGGGCGCATGTGATGATAATCATTATTAATATCTGGATTGGCGTGCCCTACCAGATGCTCATTGCCACCGGAGTTCTGATGAACCTGCCGGCAGACCAGTTGGAGAGCGCCAGGGTGGACGGAGCCAGTAAATTCCAGATTTTCCGCAAGATCACCATGCCTTACCTGCTGTTTGTGACAGGCCCGGCTCTGGTGACGGATTTCGTAAAAAATATCAACAACTTTAACGTGATCTATCTGTTGACCCAGGATGTGTATGTGACGACGAACCAGGCTATGGCAAATTCCCAGGCCAAAGAAGTAGACCTGCTGGTGACCTGGCTGTTTCGCCTGACTCAGGACTACTACAATTACAAAATGGCATCGGCTATCGGTATTGTGGTATTTATTATCTGCGCACTGTTTACCCTGGTAGCATTTAACCAGATGATCAAAGGAGACAGGGAGGGGACGTATCAATAATGAAAGTGAAAAAGATGAAAAGCAACCGGACGTCCAGCATCGTACTCCACAATTTGTTGATCGCCGTGCTGGCTGTGGTCTGGCTCATTCCCATTGTCTGGCTGGTTTGTACTTCTTTCAGCGCATATTCGGGGATGAATACCAGTACCTTTTTCCCGGAGAAGTGGAGCATTATCAACTATCTGAAACTGTTCAACCCCGATTCAGTGGCCCAGTTCCCCAGATGGTTTATGAACACCTTTATCATTGCCTGCTTTACCTGCGTGATTTCCACCATGTTTGTGCTCATGGTGGCCTATGCCACCTCAGTTATGCGCTTCCCCATGAGGAAGCCGCTGATGAACATCGCAGTGATCCTGAACCTGTTTCCGGGCATGCTGGCTATGATCGCAGTGTATTTTACGCTGAAAACCTTCAGCCTGACCAACAGCTACGCAGGGCTGATCATGGTCTACTCAGCATCGGCAGGACTTGGCTATCTGATCGCCAAAGGATTTTTTGACACAGTGCCAAGAGCTTTGTGCGAGGCTGCCAGGATTGACGGATGCAGCGAAGCCAGGATCTTTTTCCAGGTGATCCTGCCTATGAGCCGCCCTATCGTGGTGTACACGGTAATCAGCAGCTTCCTGGTTCCCTGGATGGATTTCGTGTATGCGAAGATGATTCTGAATGCAGGAATTTCCTCTCAGTATACGGTAGCCATCGGCCTCTACAATATGCTGGACAAGAGCTTGATCAATACGTACTTTACCCAGTTCTGCGCAGGCGGCGTGCTGGTGTCCATCCCCATTTCCATTCTGTTTATGATTATGCAGAAGTTCTATGTGGAGGGCATCACAGGAGGAGCAGTAAAGGGCTGATGGAAGGAGAATGTTTATGGGTGCCGGAGTGACGGGAAGACGGGGAGTTGTGTGGAAGACGCCCAATGTGACGGCAGACGGGCTGAAGCTGTTTGCCTGTGCGGTGATGCTGATTCAGGCGGTGGGCGCAGTAATTGTGGAAAATGGGATGATCCATGTGGAGCAGTATACCCAGGAGACCCTCTCTGCGGCCATGGCTGAGGATTCCCATCTGATGATGCTGGCAGGGGTGAGCTCTGTCATGCAGCTGATCGGCGGAATGGCCATGCCTGTCTTTGCCTTTTTGCTGGTGGAGGGTTTTAAGAATACCTCCAGTTACAAGCGGTATCTGATTTCCATGGCGGTATTCGCTCTGGTCAGTGAGATTCCCTACGATCTGGCCTGGAGGGGTTCCTGGGTGGACTTCTCCAGCCAGAACGCTCTGGTAACCATGGCTGTCTGCCTTCTCTTGGTCTATTTTCTGGATATGGTCAGGAGCCATAGGATGGCCTGGGCGCCCTTTCTGTATGTGATGCTGACCGTGGCTGCAATCTTTTGGGTTTCCCTGCTGCGGGCTCAGTTCGGCCTGTGCATGGTGCTGCTTACCGCTGTTTTTTACGTATTTGACCTGAAAAACGGGATTAAGACCCTGTTGGGGGTGATTGTCAGTTTGATGTACGCCACAGGACCGATTTCTTTTTACGGGATCTGGTGCTACAATGGCGTGCGAAAAGACAGACTTCCCAAGTATGCCTATTATTTCTTCTATCCCCTGCATCTTTTGGTGCTGGGGCTGATTTCCAGATACCTGCTGGGGTAGGTGTCTGGGCGCTATCTTTGATCGTCAGAAAGGAAACAAAGACATGAATTTTACGACTGAAAAACTGCTGCACGGCGGAGATTATAACCCAGAGCAATGGCTGGACCGTCCGGATATTCTGGAGCAGGATCTTAAAATGCTGGTGGAGGCGGGCTGCAATGCGGTGACTCTTGGCATTTTTTCCTGGTCTACCCTGGAGCCAAGAGAAGGCGAGTTCTGTTTTGATTGGCTGGAAACCATTATGGACCGGCTGTATAAAAATGGGATTCAGGTGATTTTGGCCACTCCATCCGGGGCCAGGCCTAAATGGCTGGCGGATCAGTATCCCGAGGTGCTGCGGGTGGATGAGACCAGGCACCGGGAATTATTTGGAGGCAGGCATAACCACTGCTATACCTCCCCGATTTATCGTGAGAAAGTAAAAAGAATCAACACAGAGCTGGCCAGAAGACTGGGAACGCACCCTTCCGTGATTCTCTGGCATATCTCCAATGAGCTCGGAGGAGAATGCCACTGTGACCTTTGCCAGCATGCATTCCGGGAATGGCTGCGGGAACGCTACGGCACCATTGAGAATCTCAATAAGCGGTGGAGCACTACCTTCTGGAGCCATACTTATCAGAGCTTTGAACAGATTGAGAGCCCTTCCTCCAGAGGGGAATGGCAGCTTCACGGGCTGAATCTGGACTGGAAGCGGTTTGTCACCCATCAGACGGCAGACTTTTTGCGCCAGGAGATAAAGGCGCTGCGTCAGGCAGGCAGCAGCCTGCCGGTGACCACTAATCTGATGTATTATTTCAGCGGTCTGGACTATTTTAAGCTGGCCAAGGAACTGGACGTAGTTTCCTGGGATACATACCCCACATGGCATAAGCAGGCTGTCATTGAGACAGCTTATGACAACGGTATGTGCCACGATCTGATGCGCTCCTTGAAGAAGAAGCCGTACCTGCAGATGGAATCCTGTCCCACTGCCACGAACTGGCAGGGAGTAAGCAAGCTGAAAAGACCGGGAATTCTGTTTGCCCAGTCCCTGCAGGCCATTGCCCACGGCGGGGACGGCGCCCTGTATTTTCAGGTGCGCCAGAGCGTAGGGGCTTCGGAGAAGTTCCACGGCGCCATCATTGATCATTACGGCGGCAGAGACACCCGGGTATTTCAGGAAGTATGCCGTGCCGGGAAGGTGATCGGAGAGCTGAAGGAGCTGGCAGGCAGCCAGGTAAACAGTCAGGCGGCTATCCTCTACGACTGGGACAGCCAGTGGGCCATGGAGGACAGCCAGGGTCCCAGAAATAAGGGACTCCACTACCGGGAGACGGTGCTGAAGTTTTACAGGGCGTTCCGCAAGAAAGGAATGAATGTGGATCTGGTGGACATGGACAGTTCTCTGGAAGGTTATCAGGTGTTGGCAGTTCCCATGTGCTATATGTTCAAAGAAGGCTTTGACCAAAAGGTACGCCGGTTTGTACAGGAGGGCGGGGTTTTGATCGTCACCTACTGGTCCGGGATTGCGGATGACACAGACCGGTGCTATCTGGGAGGGGTACCTCACGGTCTGATGGATGTGCTCGGCCTTCGCAGCACGGAGATTGACGGCCTTTACGACTGGGAGGAAAATCAGTTCCTGCCAGTTACGGGAAATGACCTGGGTATCACCCGATCCTTCCAGTGCAGAAATCTCTGTGACCTGGTGGAGCTGCGGGGAGCTAAGGCGGTGATGACCTACGGCAGTGATTTCTACCGGGGCTATCCGGCGCTGACTGTAAACCAGTACGGAAAGGGAAGCGCCTGGTATGTGGCCGCCGATGCGGAGCGGGACTTTTACCGGGACTTCATACGGTTAATGCTGGAACAAAACGGCATCGAAGGAGTGGTTCCCGGGGAGATCCCGGAAGAGCTGGAGGTAACTACCAGACAGAAAGAGGGCACGACCTACTATCTGTACCAGAACTTCGGCCAGGAGCCGGTGCGGATCCCTATGCCCCAGGAACCTGTGACAGCAGTTTACGGCGATCCAGGCAGGCCTCTGGGTCCCTGTGATCTGGCAGTCTTGAAGACGGGACAAACCTTATAAATCTGTTTTTGTTCGCAGAAATCCAGCGTTTGGACAGATGAACAGAAAAACCGATAGAATACCCTCAGGCAGAAGAGAAACTGCCTGGGGGCATTTTGATTTATGCATGGCTGCGATAGCCCCAGAAAAGGATAGGTTTTTTTAGAAAACTCTGTTAAAATAGAAAAGTATCGGCCAAGGGGCTGGCAAAAGAAGGGTTCAGGGAGGATCGGAAGATGAAGCTGCTATACGGTACAGGCAATCCGGCAAAATTTTCTGCTATGGAGGAAAGGCTTAAGGGCTTAGAGATAGAATTAATCAGTTTAAAGGATTTAAAGGAAGAGCGGGGAGCGGTAATTCCCCAGGTACCGGAGAAAGGGAATACGCCTCTTGAAAATGCCAGACAGAAGGCAAAGGCATATTATGAAGCTTTTCATATGCCGGTGTTTTCCTGTGATTCGGGGTTGTATTTTGAAGATGTCCCAGAGGAGGTTCAGCCTGGGGTGCATGTGCGCAATGTAAATGGGAAATGCTTATCTGATGAGCAGATGATAGAATATTACGGGGGGTTGGCAAGGCAGTACGGCCATGGCAGGCTCACGGCCAATTACAGAAATGCCATCTGCCTTGTGCTGGATGAAACACACATCTATGAGGCCATGGAGCCCTCCATGGAAAGCGGCAGGTTTATCTTAACCGATGTCCCACACGGAGAGATTCGGGAGGAAGGCTTCCCCCTGGACAGCATGTCCCTTGAGATCGAGACGAACCAGTATTTCTATGACCTGCCGGATTCCAGATTGGATCAGGTGGCTGTGGAGGACGGATTTCTGCAGTTTTTTAAAAATATTTTTAGTGACAAGGAAAGCGGGAACAGGAAATGACGGCGGACGACAGAAAACGAATTTTAGTGGTGGAAGATGATTTGGCCATTTCAGAGCTTATTAGAAAAAATTTGGAGGATGCAGGGTATAGCTGTTCCTGCGCCTATGATGGGAAAAGCACGGCTGAACGGCTGGAAAACGAGAAATTCGACATGGCTCTTTTGGATATCATGCTGCCGGATATGGACGGTTTCTCACTGATGGATTACTTTAATTACTATGAAGTGCCGGTTGTGTTTTTAACTGCAAGGGCAGATGTGAAAGACAAGGTGAGGGGGTTAAAACTAGGGGCGGAAGACTACATTGTAAAACCTTTTGAAATCATAGAATTATTGGCCAGAGTGGAGCGTGTGCTTAGAAGATACAATAAAACAGATACGAAATTAAAGGTATACGATATCGAAGTGGATACGGAAGCACGGATTGTGTACAAAAGCGGTGAGATCATTTCCCTTACGCCCAAAGAATATGCACTGTTGGTACTGTTTATGCAGAATAAAAATATAGCATTGTTCAGGGACCGTATTTACGAGTATGTATGGGAAGAAGAGTATATGGGGGAGAGCCGGACGGTAGACCTTCACGTTCAGCGCCTGCGAAAAAAAGTGGGCTTGGAGGATAAGATTGTACCGGTGTACAAGGTGGGGTACCGTCTGGAGGTAGGCGAATGAAGTTTTTTTGGAAATTGTTTTTGAGTATTATGCTGAGCGTTCTTCTGTGCGTATGTATCGGAGGAAGCGTACTGATTCAGATCAATTTTCAGAGTTCCCTGAACCGGGAAAAGGAAAATGCCAGGAAACAGAATGGACTTGTTTACCAGATGCTGAAGAGAAAGCTGGTCCGGGAGCCTGAATTTTTAATTGAAAACCACCAGGAGGATCTGCAGGAAACCGTCAGGAAAGAAGCGGAAGCTTTGTCAGGGCAGCTTACAATCGGAGGGCTGCAGTTCCAGATCACGGATGCAGAGGGAAAGGTGATTTTTTCCGGCACAGAAGTACAGACCAAGGATAAGAAGCTGGTGGTACCACAGAAACAAGAATACATTTCATGGATTGATTATGCCGGACAAACCTACAATTTGTTTGGAGTGCGTCTCATAGAGGCAGGGAGTGAAGCATATATCGTCAAGACGGTGTATGACGTTACACAAGTGTACCAGGACAAGCTGGAGCAGTACGGGCATTTTCGGATAATTACATGGATCGTGATGGCCATTTGCTGTATGACCGCCTTAGGGATAAGCTGGCTGTTTTTGCGCCCCATACATCGTTTGTCCCATGCTGTGGACCGGATTTTTGAAGGCGATTATGACATAAGAGTGCCGGTAAAGGGTGAGGATGAAATCAGCAGCCTGTCCCGCAATTTTAACCGAATGGCGAAGAAGATAAAGGAGAGCATATGGGAAATTGAGGAATATTCCAGAAAGCAGCAGCGATTTACCGATAACTTTGCCCATGAGCTGAAAACGCCCCTCACATCCATGATCGGCTATGCGGATATGCTCCGATCCAAAAAACTGACGGAGGAGCAGACAGTCGTTTATGCAGACCGGATTGTAAGAGAAGGGAAAAGGCTGGAGGCGATGTCTATGAAACTGATGCAGCTCATTGTCCTGAAGAAGCAGGATTTTCGGCTGAGAAAGATTTCGGCCGTCGCTTTTTTTGAACAGGTGAAGGAGACGGTTCTGCCTGTCTTGAACAACGAGGGGATAACTTTTCGGATCAATGCGGAGGAAGCCCTGATCTTCATTGAGCCGGATTTAATGAAAACAGTCCTTGTAAATTTGGTGGACAACGCCAGGAAGGCGGTTGCGGATCAAGGGCTGATTGAGATTAGGGGCAGCCTGAAAGGAAACGTGTATCAGATCTGCGTTCGCGACAATGGATGCGGGATGGAAGAAAGCGAAGTGGAAAATGCGGCGGAGGCCTTTTACATGGCGGATAAATCACGTTCAAGAAAGAAGGGCGGCGCAGGACTCGGCCTTTCTATTTGCAGAGAAATTGTAGACGTGCATAAGGGAAGAATGATCATAAAAAGCAGGCCCCAAATGGGAACAGCCGTAACGGTTTTGATAGGAGGGGAAAAAATTGAAGCTTAAAAATACGGCGCTGCCCCTTCTTCTGTGTATGGCCATAGTTTTAATTTTGGCCTATGCTCCAGAAAAGGTTTCGGGGATTTTTGATCGGGCGGCCATGGGAAAGACAGAAACGAGTCAGGTCCAAGAAGATACAGAAGAGAAAATTTCGCTGGAGGACTGTATAGAGCTCATCTATAATTGCGAAAAAAACAGCAATATATTCCATGTAACGGATGAATATTACGAGCAGAATTTAGATACGTCAGAAGAAAACTATCCCAGTCCGCAACTGACGCAGCGTATACAGCGGGAGTTGGATCTGCTGGAGGAACTATCTTTGCTGCCAGGCATTGATTTAGAAGAAATGGAGCTTTGGGGATTTCATCTTGAACGGTACATGGATGTACGAAATGAAAGCAGCTATGTCTCCATGTTCTATATGGAGTACCAAAACGAAGCGGAAACACTAGGTCTGCTCTACAGTGCGGAAAATGAGAAAATTTTGATGTATAACTATATGGAAACTGGAGGGAGGGCATTTTTGACGGAGGACGAGACAGAGATTTTAAATAAGTGGAGCAATTACTTGGATGTCCAGTTGGCCTACAGTCAGCAATACTATACGTATACCGCTTATCAGGATCCAGAGCGGGGGCTTCATGAGTGGACGATCCAGATCCGAAGCTGAAAATGATGCAAAAATGATGGAACTTTGAGGGGATTCCGATGGGAACCTGCTGTATGATTTGCTGCATACGGCAGGTTTTTTCTTTGGGAAACAAAAACCATTAAAATCAAAAAGGATCAGGAGGAATCGGCATGAAAAAGCGCAAATTAATGTTTCTTCTGCTGACGGCTGCAGTATTGGCGGCGGGATGCGGGAAAAAGGAAGAGTCAATGGAAGAACAGGGAACGGCTTCCTTGGAAGAAGCAGGAGAACGATTTCCAGACACTTATGAAAAGGAATCAAAATCAGGAAAAGTCCGGTTTTCCTGTAAGCTGGTGACACCTGAGCAGGAAGGCTGGGAGAACCCGCATTCTGTATCGGTGGAAGGGCTGCAGCACTGTGACCGGGAAAAGGCATGGGACATGTTTGGTCAGGGAAAAGAGATTTCTGAGGAATATAATTATCCCGCTGAAGAGGGAAGGATACCGGCTGAGTACTACATTTTTTCGGACAAAAGCCAGCTCTACCTGAGGGAGGGAGTTACATTTGGAAGCGGAGTCGGAGGTTATGGTTATTTAGGGTTGTTTCAAGCAGAAAATGTCCCTTTGTTTGAAAAGGGAACGGTTTCTTTTAAAAGCCAAGAGGCATGTGTGGAAGAAGTAAAAGATACCATGAGGGCTTTGGGGTATGATACTGAAGAGTTTGATTTTCAGGCTTACCCGCTGCCCTATGAGACAATGAGAGAAATGGAAGAAAAAGAGGCTGCCCTGGGAAATCTGCCGGAGGATAAGAGGAAAGAGAGTTGGGGTGCGGAGGATGAAGCGTATGCCGTTTATGCCTATCAAACGAACCAGGGGATGCCGGTCTTTCATGAACTGATGGGCATAGCGAGAATTATGGCAGATGACAGTCCGGATAATGGCCAGGTGATGGCCCTTTATTCCCCACGGGGATTTGAGTCTCTTAATATCAGTGACTGTATTTATGAGTTAAAAAAAGAGGAAGAGACGGTTCCCTTACTGCCCTTTGATCAAATCGCGGCGGTGGTGGAAGAAAAATATGAAAGCATCCTGGACGATTCCGTTTACGATGTGACGAGAGCAAAGTTATTTCTGCGCGTATATCTCAATGAACAGCAGGAATATGCGGCGGAACCGGTATGGCATTTCCAGGTGATTGAAAATGAGAGCAGCGAAACCGTTGTGCTTGTAAATGCACAGACCGGGAAAGAGGTATACCTTATGTAGGAGAAAAGGTGGGGAAATTAGATTTTTATGGATTAAGGAGATGAGTAAATGGCAAGAACGCACTGCTTTAGGACGGATTGGAACCGCCTGCTGAAAAATTATCCCATATACCTGGCTGTGCTGGGGGTTGCGCTCTCCCTTTTATTATCTCTTGAAAGCTATGCGTTTCAGGAGGGGATGGTGAACTGCAATGTAGTTGATACTTATTTTAGGGCGGTCAATTCTCAGGGCCAGATGATAGCATATGTTTTCTGTGCGGTTCCCTTTGCCGCTGTGTTTTGTGAAGATTTGGAACACAGATATCTGCGCTGCAGCATCGGCAGAACAAGCGTGAAAAAGTATGTACTGTCTAAGGCTGTTACTATTTATGCTTGCTCTGTACTGGTTATGATTCTGGGGACGGTTTTATTCCTTATTTACGTTTCAATCCAGACAGGCTGGACTTCTGATTCGTTCCAGAAGGATTTTTACGTGGCAGGCATGTACCGTTCGCTGATTTTAGAGGAGCACTATGCGGTTTATATGATTCTGTGTGCAATGCAGAGGGGAATGCTTGCAGGTGCTTTATCCTTGTTTGCTTCCTTCGTATCGCTGTTTATTTCCAATAAAATGGTCACGTTTGTCACGCCGGTCTTAGCGTATCAGATCCTGCAGCAGTTTGCGGGAAACGGCTGGGCTGCAGTACAGCTTTTTGATCCAGCCATTTGGAGCTTTGATTCGGATTTTCAATAC
>HHCFC01400__coassemble_1223_pt1 | contig 48247 bp, 37 predicted proteins | sample HHCFC01400__metabat2_high_PE_014 | metagenome-assembled genome bin HHCFC01400
AATGGCGGAATTGGCAGACGCGCAGGCTTCAGGTGCCTGTGGTAGCAATATCGTGTGGGTTCAAGTCCCATCCTCCGCATAAAGCTTTCTGAGTCTTCAGAAAGCTTTTTTTATTTCTATATTTGATTTTCGGTCAGCTTTATCAAAATAAGATTTGACGGCCTGTGAAGATTTAATTTGACATTTTCTTTTGATATAGTGATAATAAAAAGAAAATCAGGAAACCATACGAATTAGGATATGGGACGAAGAGACGCAGGAGGGTTTTTAAATGCCAAGAAACAGGAATGACCGGCCGGATCCCAGGATGAACGGCAGGAGAGATTACGACGAGGACGACAGAAGAAAAAAGAATGGTATGAATATGAAAAAGATCTTTGGGATCAGTTTCAGCATTGTCCTTGGAATTGTAGTGATCAGCGGTGCGGTGATCTACCGGCTGGGCCATGATATGTACAGCAGTATTAATTATGTGGCGGACGAAGATGTCAGGACTGTTGAGACGCTTCCCGAGGCAGCTATGGAAGAGACGCTGAGCACGGAGGAGCGTATGGGAGAGGTAGTCAGCGATGAAGAGCTGGACAGCATCCACAGCGCCATGAGCAGTCTGTCAAGCATTGAGACGGTGTCGGATGACGACATCTACAATGTCCTTCTGGTGGGTGTGGACCGCAGGGATGATTCCTGGAACGGAAACTCCGACAGTATGATTCTTGTTTCAATCAACAAGGCTAAAAATAAAGTGTCCATGGTATCGCTGATGCGTGATACGTATGTGGATATTGCGGGCGTGGGTTATGCTAAGCTCAACGCCGCCTACGCTTACGGCGCAGGACCGCTGCTGTGCAGCACGGTGACAGATACCTTCAAGATTCAGGTGGACCGGTATGCGGCGGTTGATTTCTTTGATATGGTTGACATTATCGACACCATCGGCGGTGTGACGCTGGAGATCAGCCCTGAAGAGGCTGAGGTGGCCAACGGCTATATTATAGATATGTGCAATCTGCAGGAAGAGGATTATTCGGAACATCTGATTCCTGCTGAGGGCGGAACGATTTACTGTGACGGCTACCAGGCTGTGGGATTTGCCCGAATCCGCTACGTGGGAAATTCTGATTTTGAGCGAACTGAGCGTCAGAGATACGTGATCACACAGCTTATGGCGGAAGTGAAGCAGATGAGTGTAGCTCAGATGACGGAGAAGATGCAGGCGATTCTGGGTTATGTGACCATGAACATCCCGGAGACGGAGATCTGGAGTATGATTACCGAGGTTCCGGAACTGCTGGATTATGAGTTTGAGACCAGCCGTGTTCCCTACGATGATATGTACAGTATCATTTATGTAGACAAACAGGATATGCTGGTTCCTGACTGGGAGCCCACACTTCAGAAGCTGCAGGAAACAATCTACGGCTGATTATAGAGGAAAATAAAATACAAAATAGGAATAGATCCCGGAGGATTATGCGATATGCGTATTCCTTCGGGATTTTTCTGAATAGGAAGTTTTCTTCTGTCAGGAAGCCTGCCTGGCTGGGGTTTAGCTTTTTTCGGTTGTTTTTGAAAGAGATATGAAGGATTGTGCAGAATACACAAAAATTTACTTTTCTTTTTTGCTATTATGAAATACAAGAATTTCTTGACAAGGAAATGGGCAAAATGTATAATCTAGTTAAAAGAGTACACGTGAACGCAAAGACGTTTTGCATAAATAGAAGTCTGAAGGATAGGACAGAAAAATAAGACAGCGGTGACTTCTGGAAACGTCTTTCTCTTTCAGAGAAAAATGTACACGTGTACGCAAGAAACACGCAGGTGAACAACATTACAAAATGGAGGTAAAAAGATGAAAAAGACAGCGATGAGTTTACTTTTGGCTGCGTCCCTGGCAGCGGGAGCTTTTGCGGGGAGCACGGTATTTGCGGAAGAGTCTTCTTCTGAACCGATCACCCTTTCTGTATGGGCGCCCTTTACAGGCTCTGACGGCGATGTGCTTCGGGAGCTTGTAAACAATTATAATGAGACAAATGAAGATAATATTACTGTGGAATTGGATATTATGGACAATGACACGCTTCAGGCGAGACTGCCTAGTGCGGTTTCTACAGGCACTGGTCCTTCTTTTGTCCTGGTGGGAATTGAATTCCTTCAGCAGTATGCAGAAAACGGGTTGATTGAAGATATCAGCGATTTCTGGGAGACTACGGGTATTGACGAGAGCAATTTTTATGAGAACGTTTTGGAAAAATCATATATAGGCGACACATTGTACGGAGTGCCAATGCAGTATAATCTGCAGTATCTGTATTACAATAAAGATATTTTTGAAGCTGCCGGCTTGGATCCAGAAGCTCCGCCCACAACTTTAGATGAGATGGAAGAGTATGCGCTTGCTTGTACGGATGCATCCAAGAATCAGTATGGCCTTGCCTTCCCCATGGATTCTGTTTGGTTTATCCAATATCTTTGGGCAAATGGCGGAGATGTAATCAGTGAAGACGGTACAGAAAATCTGATTAACTCTCAGGAAAACATTGACACGCTTACATGGATTCAGAATCTTGCGGTCAACGAAGGAGCGACGCCGCAGGGACTCACAGCAGTGGATGCGGACACTATGTTCCAGGCGGGACAGATCGCTATGTATACAAGTGGTCCCTGGAACATCAATGGTTTAAATCAGTTGGGAATTAATTATGGGATCACGGCGATTCCGGCTGGAAGCGATGGGGCTTACTCTCCTGAAGGCGGCTGCTCCTACATGCTGACGGCAGGAGCGGACGATGCCACCAGAGAGGCTGTTTACAAATTCATGGCATACTGGCTGTCAGATGCGACCCTGAAGGAATGGTCTAACAGAAATGGATTCCCGGTATGGTCTTATTCTGTTCTGGAAGATGAAGAAATTCAGGCAAATGACATCCTTCTGGATGTGTCAGAAGCCTCTGAGATCGGTCGTGACTGGCATCTGAATCTTTCCATCGGCAGCCAGATCGACAATGACGTAATGGTGCCCATGATTGAGAAGATTTTATCGGGTTCTGACGTGACAGAGTGCCTGCAGGAAGCTTCCGATACGCTGGATGGAATTATTGCGGGAAAGTAAAAGGAAGATTTTGAACTCAAACAGACTGCCATGAATTTTTAGCCGTCCTAAAAAGGACGGCTAAGCCATGGCTGTTATAAGGAGATTGGTTATAAGGGAGTTTTATCATGGGAAATGAAAGGAAAGGCATAAAGAAAAAAACTTCCAGATTTCATAATCGGAAGTCAGCATATCTGTTTATAGCGCCCTCCCTTGTTATATTGACGGTTTTTGTCTTTATTCCGCTGTTCGGCGCACTTTTTATCAGCCTTATGAATATTGATATCTATATGAATGATATTTCTTTTGCGGGGCTGAAAAATTATCTGAGGATGTTCCAGGATCAGAGGGTGGGGAATGCTATGTTCAACACGCTGTATTTTGCCGTGCTGGAGGTGCCTTTGCAAGTACTCCTGGCTTTGCTTCTGGTAATGTTTATGACGAAAAATACACGGTTCCACAAAATTCTGCGAACCTCCTTCTATCTGCCGTATGTGTGTTCTATGACTGCCATCAGTATCATGTGGTCCATGCTGCTGAATGCGAATTACGGGATGCTGCCGTACCTCCTGAGTAAGCTGGGAGTTCAGGTTCCGAATCTTCTTTCCAGTGTACAGTGGGCTATGCCGACGGTCATATTGGTTACGGTTTGGAAAGGGTTCGGCTATACTCTGACGGTACTTTCGGCAGCGGCGCTTGGGGTTTCAAACTCTTTGTATGAGGCGGCGGAATTGGACGGAGCGAACGGGATTCAAAAATTTTTTTACGTAACCATTCCGGGAATCCGGGAGACCATAGGCTTCTGTGTAGTGACTACTTTGATTGGTTCCCTTCAGGTGTTTGACCAGATTTATGTAATGACCAGCGGCGGACCGCAGAACAGTACGGAGACATTGGTAGGGTATATTTATAACAGAGGCTTCCAGACGGCTCCATATGATTTAGGATATGCTTCGGCGATTGCTGTGTATCTGTTCATGATCATTGCTGTGCTGACATTTGTATTAAGAAAATATGCCTTTCGTCAGGGAGGTGCAGAGGAATGAAAAAGAGAAAAATCCGTTTGTTTGGGGCTGTAGGGTATGTTGTCCTGCTGGCAGTTTTTTTTCTCGTACTCCTGCCCTTGGTATGGCTTTTAGTATCCTCATTTAAATCCGATGCGGACGTGATTAAGTGGCCGCCCGCTTTTTTCCCCAGCCAGTGGGTTATGACGCAGTATGAATATGTGGTAAACACAATACCAGTATTGAAAATGCTGAAGAATACGATCCTGTTTGCGGCGGGGGTTACGGTGATCAGTCTGTTTTTTGATTCTATGGCAGCATATGCTTTTGCCAGAATGCGGTTTAAAGGGCGCAACATTTTATTTGGCATTATTTTGCTGACCATGATGATTCCCTTTCAGGTAGTGATGATTCCTCTGTACTTGGAAGAGTTTAATCTGCGGATATTAGATACGTATGCGGGGCTGATTCTTCCAAGAGCGGCCAGCGCTTATGGAATCTACATGCTTACATCTTTCTTTACGGGGATTCCGAAATCTTTGGATGAGGCGGCAAGAATTGATGGAATGGGGGAATGGAAAATTTATTCCAGGATTATCCTTCCTCTGTCTAAACCGGCATTGGTGACGCTGGGAATCTATCATTTCATGAATAACTGGAATGATCTGCTGTATCCCATGATGCTGACCACATCTGTGGACATGCGTACCCTGTCGGCGGGACTTGCAATTCTGGTAGGAACGAACTCCATCCGGTTTGGTCCCACCCTTGCGGCCACTGTCATATCCGTGGCGCCTCTGCTGATTCTCTTCCTTTTCGGACAGAGATTTTTCATGGAAGGGATCGCCACCTCCGGTATGAAAGAATAAAAGAAACAAATCTATTTTAACACGAGGGCTATGAGAAATGGAAAAGACAAAAATATTGGTACATAAAGAATTTCAGAAGAATCAGATTGACCCGAGAATTTACGGCTCTTTCGTGGAACATATGGGGCGTGTGGTGTATTCAGGCATCTATGAGCCCTCTCATTCCAGCGCAGATGAAAATGGCTTTCGCCGGGACGTAATGGAGAAAGTAAAAGAGATGGGAGTTACAACTGTGCGGTATCCGGGCGGGAACTTTGTGTCCAATTACGACTGGATGGACGGAATCGGCCCCCGGGACAGACGGCCCAGAAAGCTGGATTTGGCATGGAAGAGCATAGAGACAAATGAGGTGGGCACAGACGAATTTATGAAGTGGATCAAAGCTGCGGGTGTCTCTCCGATTTTTGCAGTAAATCTCGGCACAAAGGGGATTGAAAACGCCCTCTCTTTGTTGGAATACTGCAACAGGCCGGAGGGTTCCTATTACAGCGATCTGCGCTGCCAGTACGGGCAGAAGGAACCCTATGGGATTAAAACCTGGTGCCTGGGGAATGAAATGGACGGAGACTGGCAGATTGGACATAAGACGGCGGAAGAGTATGGAAGACTGGCATATGAAACAGGAAAAGCCATGAAGATTCTGGATCCTGGAATTGAGCTGGTGGTCTGCGGCAGCTCCATGTCCACCAACGCCACCTTCGGAGAATGGGAAAGGATCGTTCTTTCTCACGCTTATGACTGTTCTGACTATATTTCTCTCCATCAGTATTACGGGGGACAGGATAGAGGGACAGCCGCTTTCCTGGCTCAGTCCATGGATATGGAGAGATATATCCAGACCGTGACCAGTATCTGCGATGTAGAGATGGTGCGGCGCAGAAGCAGGAAAAAGCTGGACATCTGCTTTGATGAGTGGGGCGTCTGGGCCATCCCGGATAAAGAGGTTCAAAAGTATGTGGAGGATCATCCCTGGCGGATTGCCCCGGCCATCAGCGAACAGATCTATACCATGGAAGATGCCCTGCTTTTTGCCAGCATGCTCATGAATTTCATTCGCTATTCCGGCAGGGTGAAGATCGCCTGCCAGTCTCTTTTGGCTAATGTCAGCGCATGTATTATGACAGAGCGGGGAGGGGAAGTCTGGTTACAGCCTATTTTTTATCCTTTCGCCTTTATGGCTGAATATGGCAAAGGAATCGTCCTGGAAGAGCGCTTTGTGGGACCGTCCTATGAGGCGGCGGGATTTGATGAGGTTCCTTATGTGGATCATGTGACTGTGTACAACCCGGAGAAAAAGGAACTGGTTCTCTTTATGGTAAACAGGGGTGAACAGGCGGCCATGGTGGAAGCGGAGTTTCAGATGTTTGAGCTTTCAGATGTGACAGACTCCAGAGGACTGTGGCACCAGGACAAAAAAGCCACTAATCAGAAGGAGCATAATACGGTGGTTCCCAGAGAGCTTGCCAACTACAGGCTTGCGGGAAATAAGCTGGAATGCGAGCTGGAGCCGCTGTCCTTCCAGATGATCCGCATTTCCCTGGGTAAAAGATAAGTGGTTATTTCCTGAAAAATATGGTAAGATATGGAGAAGATGTCTTACCATAACAGGAGGAAAACAGTGGGGATTACAACGAAGGATCTGGCGCAGTTATGCGGAGTTTCCCGCACTACGGTACACCGAGCGTTAAGCGGGGAGGGCAGGATTCATCCAGATACCAAGGAGAGGATCTTAAAAATGGCCAGGGAGCATGACTATAGGCCGGATCTCCTGGCCAGAGGCCTGGTAAAAGGACGGACCTTCAATATTGGGATCGTTGTGCTGGACGTGAAGAATCAGTACTTTGCAGAGATGCTCAGCGCCATAGGAACGGAAGTGAACCGGCGGGGGTACTGCATGAACATTATGCTGCATGGGAATGACCGGCAGATGGAGAGGGAGCAGCTTACAAGGCTGGCCGCCTACCATATGGATGGTATTATTCTGTCTTCAGTAAACGAGGGGGAAGCATACCGGGATTTTTTGGAAAGCCTGGATACGCCTCTTGTCTCGGTAGACAATAAAATCGCAGAGGGGCTTCCATTTGTGAGCATCGATGAGAAAGCGGCTATGGGAGAAGCGGTACGGAGGGCGGTAAAAAAGAAATATCAGAAGCTGGTTTTCGTCTGTCCGGCCCTGGAGCCGGGAGAAGCCCAGAATGCTTACGTCCATAGACAGCGTCTCATGGGGTTTCAGGAGGCGGCAGGAATGTACCCCTGGCTGCGGACGGAATATCTGCTGGACTGGTCTTATCTGGAAAAAGTAGAAGAGCTGGTAAACCAAAGAGAGAGAACCGCCTTTCTCTGCACTGCAGATAATTTCGCCCTGGATATTATGAAGAAACTGTATAGCTGCGGGAAAGAGCCGCCGGAGGATTACGGAATTATAGGGTTTGATAATATCGATACTCTGGAATACGTTTCGCCCAGGCTTGTGACTATTTCCAATTCCGTGGATGCGGTGGCGCAGACGGCAGTGCACCTTTTGTTTGATTTAATAGAAAAAAAGACAGCCGGAGAAGAGACAGATCCGGCTGAATTATGTAAAATTCTTCCCTATGAATTTGTTCAGGGGGAGACGCTTTGAAAATATAGCGCCAGCCGTATTGCTCCCGGCTGGCGCTTGTTTTGGATTTAACTGTTCTCCCAGATTTTCCATGGCCGTATAAAGCGGGGCAGCCCATTACATGCCCTCCCCATTCAATGTCCAGCCAAAATCATCGTGGTAGATCATCTGTTTTGTCATTCCGCCGTCAATACATATATTTTCCCCAGTGATAAAGCCTGCTTTCTCAGAGCAGAGATACAGCACCATATTGGCGATGTCCAGAGGATTCCCCACCCGGCCCGCAGGATGCTGAAAAGCATCCGCACCTGCATACTCCGTGTAAGCGGTATCGATCCAGCCGGGAGAAATAGAGTTTACCCTGACTTTTCCTCCCAAAGTGACTGCCAGGGCGTGGGTAAGTGCCGCAATCCCGCCCTTGGAAGCGGTATAGCTTTCCGTCTGGGGCTGACTCATACGGTCACGGGAAGAGGAGATATTCACAATGGCCGCACCAGGAGGAAAATAGGGAAGAAAAAGCTTGGTAAGGTAGAAGGGCGCCGTTACGCCTACCCGCAGGGCATAATTAAATTCCTCGTAGGAGCATTCAGAGATTCCTTTCATCAGGGGAAGCGCATTGTGAATCAGATAGTCCACCTTTCCGTGTTCTGCAATAACTTTCTCCGCAAAATGGCTTAGGGTTTCTTTTTCCGCTAAATCCCCGGTGAAATAGCTGTTTGGCTGTTTGTCAATGATGCAGACAGCCGCTCCGTTTTTCTTAAACTCTTCTGCAATACATTTCCCGATGCCCTGGGCGCCGCCTGTAATAACCGCTATTTTATTTTGAAACATAATATCAGCCTCCTTTTATTCCCGCAGGAAACGAGCCAAGCAGCCATGATTGCATGGATATTTGGCGCCTGCCGCAAGGGCCAAATACCCCGTTGCTCTGCAGCACGGCAAGTTTGATGCCCCGTTCTAGCAGCGGGCTTTTGACTTTCAGCATATCACAATATATGAGAAAAAGCTATATCAGAAGCTGCCTGATAAAAAGGCGCTGATCGCAACATCAAACGGCCAATCGGCTAAGAAATACGGTTATCTTGCCAGCACAGAAAAGGAGCTGGAGCTTGCGGCGTAAAACACGCACTATTTGAGGAAATCTGCCCTAATCTTACTCTCTGATGAAAATTATCTGGAAGTTTATAAGAAGTCTTTCCGAATAAGGCAGGAAGAAAGAATATGGTACGGGTAATGCGCCTGGAAGAACAGAGAAATTTCTATGACGATGGATATTTACAGTCACGTTTTGCCGGATACAAAGGCTGATGAAATTCAGAAACTTGCTGAAATACTTTGAAAAGACGTGCGGTCAGGCTGCCGGAACAGTCTGTCATTTTTGGCGGGTGGGTGTAAAATGGGTGTAAAACCGGATTTCGGAAGCCATTTTTCACAGCCTCTTGGAAACGGCCAAAACCTCGAAAAACCCTGATTTTAAGCCAACGTGAAACGGCTGGTAGGGGAGCTACCAGCCGTTCCGAGGGGAGTATAAATAATTAATAAGGGGTTTGTAAAAAAAATTGTTTTGAAGGGTAAATTCTTTTTACAAGAGTGATTATAATATAATTTCCATAAAATTGCAATACATATTTTATAAAATTATTGGAATACTAAGAACGTATTAAAAATTAACAACAGGAGGCATGAAAAATGGCTAAAAACACAAATTCCAAAAATCAGATGCAGAATTCCGGCACAAACTGCCACGACTCAGTGCAGAATGTAAGTACAAAATCAAAAAATAAAAATTCTTCCAAGGCATCTAACTGCTCTGACAGCAGCAAGAACTCTGGTATGGAAAATACTCATACGTCTAACGCCTACAGCGCTTACAACGAAGAAGAATAGCAGCTATTTGGCGGGCCAAAAGGCTGCGAAGCTTAATCTGAGATACGCCTTGCAGTAAGAATGCCGCCGGCATTCTGGAATCAGTGGCGAAGCGGAAACCTCCACATATGATAGAGTGTGGAGGTTTTTCGCTGCATGCAGGAAATCAGTGAATTGCTGAAGCTTTGCTGCAGGGGACCTCCTAAAGAGGAGTGGAGGTGGCGATCATGGTGGAGAATATTTCTGCCAAAGAACTGGATTCTTACGTAAACGCTCCTGGTTTTATGGTAATTGATCTGCGGACGCAGAAGGAATACAGAGAAGGCCATATTAAAGGGGCAGTCAATGTTCCTTCAGGAGAATTCGGGAGGAATCTTCCAGCTTTAAGCACAGGGCTGGTTCTTTACTGCCAGCGGGGCGGGATGAGCATGGCGGTAGCCAGAGAGCTGTCCCGCAGAGGATACAGAGTAAAGACGGTGGTGGGCGGGATTCGCGCATACCGGGGAAAAAACTTGGTGAAATAAAAAAATCGGATGCCGTGCCCGTATGCGGATGTGCGTATGGGTGCGGCAAAATGCTGGTGCCGCTGACTGGATGCAGAGGAAAGCGGAGAATTCTGACAGCAGTTTCGGATTGACACGGAGAGGGACAGGCATTAAGATAGTGATACCATACATGTAACAGGCCGCAGGGCCTGAAAGGAGGAAATATGAGGCTTTTAATTGCGTCTGATATACACGGATCTGCTTATTACTGCAGAAAGCTGCTGGAAGCGTATGAGAAGGAAGGGGCAAAGCGGATGGTTCTTTTGGGGGATGTTCTGTATCATGGCCCCAGAAACGATCTCCCCAGGGAGTATGCGCCCAAGGAAGTGATTGGGATGCTGAATGAGAGAAAGCAGGAGATTTATTCAGTCCGGGGCAACTGCGAGGCAGAGGTGGATCAGATGGTGCTGGAGTTTCCTGTGCTGGCAGACTATATGCTGCTTTTCTCAGGGAAAAAGGTGATCTATGCGACTCACGGACATATCTATAATGAAAAAAATCTTCCTCCCATGAAAGAAGGGGACGTCCTTCTCCACGGCCATACCCATGTACTGCGCTGTGAGAAGAAAAAAGGCATCTGGATCTTAAATCCCGGTTCTGTGTCCATTCCTAAAGAGGGGAATCCGCCTACATACGCTGTGCTGGATAAAGGCGTATTTACCATAAAGGATTTTGAGGGACATGTGATCCAGGAGTGCGAACTGTAAGAATTGGCAGGAGAAGAGATGGAGAGATTTGAATTAATGGTTCCCTGCCATTTTGGCACGGAAGCGGTTCTTAAAAGAGAGATTATGGATCTGGGATATGAGATCAGCCAGGTGGAGGACGGAAGAGTGACGTTCCTGGGCGATGCTGAGGCGGTCTGCCTGGCGAACGTATTTCTAAGATCAGGAGAACGGGTGCTTTTGAAAGTGGGTCAGATTCATGCGGAGACGTATGAAGAATTGTTTCAGGGGACAAAGGAGCTGCCCTGGGAGAGATATCTGCCCTCAAACGCCAGGTTTTGGGTGGCGAAGGCTGCTACCGTAAAAAGCAAGCTTTTCAGTCCTTCGGATATTCAGTCCATTATGAAGAAAGCCATGGTAGAACGGATGAAGGCGGTATACAATCTTTCCTGGTTTCCTGAAGACGGTCCGGATTATCCTGTGAGGGTGTTTTTTATGAAGGACGAGGCGGTGATCGGCCTGGATACTTCCGGTGAATCTCTGCATAAAAGGGGATACAGAAAGCTGACGGCCAAGGCACCTATCTCCGAGACGCTGGCATCGGCCCTGATCGGGCTGACTCCCTGGAAGAAGGACAGGATTCTGCTGGATCCTTTCTGCGGAAGCGGCACATTTCCCATTGAGGCGGCTATGATGGCAGCGGGCATGGCGCCGGGAATGAGACGAGCCTTTCTGGCGGAAAAATGGACCAATGTAATTCCAGAAAATCTCTGGAGCCAGGCCAGGGAAGAGGCGGAGGATTTGGTGGATTTGGAGGTCAGTACGGATATTCAGGGCTATGACCTGGATCCGGAAGCTGTCAAGACGGCCAGAGCCAACGCAAAGCTTGCGGGAGTAGAGAAACTGATTCATTTTCAGCAGAGAGATGTAAAAGAGCTGAGTCATCCGAAGAAGTATGGATTCATTATAACGAATCCGCCTTATGGGGAGCGGCTTGAAGAAAAAGCGGCTTTGCCTGGACTCTACCAGGAGATGGGGAGGGCCTTTGAACGTTTGGATACATGGTCAAAATATATTATTACATCTTATGACCAGGCGGAAAAATATATAGGCAAAAAAGCGGATAAAAACAGAAAAATCTATAATGGAATGATAAAGACGTATTACTATCAGTATCTGGGACCGAAACCGCCCAGAAGAAATAAGGGGGAATAATTTGAAGAGAGCGGTGAAGCTTCTGGGACTGACGGCGGCTTTTTTCCTTGCACTGAACCTTTCGGCAGTACATTGGGAGAGGGCGGAGGCGGCCTCAGAAGAGGCTGGCGAAGGAGAGAAAAGCCTGCCGGCCTACTGGAACAGCGGGGAGCAGGGGAGGAAGCCTTTGGTAAGGAGTCAGGGAAGCGATGGAACCTGCTGGGCCCTTACGGCTGCCTCAGCCCTGGAAGCATCTCTGCTTCCGGAAGAGCGCACGGTATTTTCAGGAGAACATATAGCCCTGGGAGACGCTTTTTCTTCCGGCCTGGAAGAAGGCGGAGATTACGTGATGATTATGGCGTACCTAAGCAGTTGGCTGGGGCCGGTGACAGAAGAAGAGGATCCCAGCGGCGACGGCGTCTCGCCCCAGGGCCTTTCCCAATCAGTGCATGTCCAGGAGATCCAAATGCTTCAGGGGGCGGAGCTGGAAGAGATCAAGGAAAAGATTATGGAGTTCGGTGCGATTCAGACCTCACTGTATATGAACCGGGCCGTGACGGAGGAAGGAGCCGAGTATTATAATTCTTCCGCTTCAGCCTATTATTATCCCCAGAAAGAGACGCAGGATCACGATGTGCTGATTCTGGGCTGGGACGACTCCTTTCCCAGAGAATCTTTTGCCAGGGATCCTGGCAGGGATGGAGCCTTTATCTGCCTGAATACATGGGGGGAAGATTTCGGGCAGGAGGGGATCTTTTATGTTTCTTATGAAGATGCCAACATAGCTGGGAGCGGTCTGGCCTACACCAGAATTGACCCGGCGGACAATTACGGCAATATCTATCAGCACGATGTATACGGCTGGCTTGGGCAGCAGGGGTACGGTGCGGAAACCTGCTGGTTTTCCAATGTTTATACTGCAAAGGGCCAGGAAGAGCTGGAGGCAGTGGGATTTTATGCTGCGGGAGACGACACGGTTTATGAACTTTATCTGGTTCGTGATTTCCTTGATGAAGAGTCCTTTTCCGAGATGGTCTATGTCCAGTCCGGCGCTTTGGAATATCCAGGGTATTATACGGTGGATTTTCAGACTCCCCAGACCCTGGAGGCAGGGGAGAGGTTTGCCGTGGCAGTACGGGTCAGAACAGCCGGGGAAACGTCCCCTGTGGCTGTGGAGTATGCCGCTGATGAGTATTCCCAGGGTGTGACCCTTCAGGGAAAAGAGAGCTATATCAGCCCCGATGGACGAAAATGGGAGCAGACCCAGACGAAATACGGCAGCAATGTCTGCCTGAAGGCTTTTACCTCCTGAAATACGGTGTTTACAGAGCGGGAAGGGTTGTGCTATAATCATATGAAATGCATTACTGTTTACAGTAACGAATATATACGCCTCGCTGTGCAAGCTGAGGCGTTATTAAGATTAATGAAATGAAGAAGCTGGGAAGGGATCCGATGAAACGAATTATATTTGCCACGGGCAATCCAGGTAAGATGAAAGAAATCCGAATGATCCTTGCCGACCTTCCGGTTCCGGTAGTGTCCATGAAGGAAGCGGGAGTGGAAGCTGATATAGTGGAGGATGGAAAGAGCTTTGAAGAGAATGCCATAATTAAAGCCAAAACGGTTATGGAGCTGACCGGGGAGATGGCCATGGCGGACGATTCGGGGCTGGAGATCGACTGGCTTTCGGGAGCGCCGGGAATTTATTCGGCCCGTTATATGGGGGAAGATACTTCCTATGATATTAAGAACAGGGCTTTGATCGAGAAGCTTGAAGGGGTGCCTGAAGAACAGCGCACCGCCAGGTTTGTGTGCAGCATCGCCTGCGCTTTTCCCGATGGGAGGATTATCACCAGCCGGGGAGTTATGGAGGGCACAATCGCCCATGACATCAAGGGAGCCAACGGCTTTGGCTACGACCCGATTTTTTATCTGCCGGAATGGAAGTGTACTTCTGCGGAGATTACTCCTGAGCAGAAGAATGAGCTGAGTCACAGAGGCAAAGCGCTGCGTCAGATGAAGGAGCAGCTGCAGAAAATACTTTAGGGATGGTGAGAGAGAAGATGAGAATTCTGGTTGTGAGCGATACGCATGGACGTGAGGAGAATTTAGAACTGATTTTGTCACAGATGCCGATGCCGGATCATGTGATCCACCTGGGAGATTCAGAAGGGGGAGAGGACTATATTCGGGAGATTATCACATGTCCCCTCCATATTGTGGCGGGAAACTGCGACTTCTTTTCCCATTTGCCGAAGGTGGATATGGTGGAGATTGGAGGCTACAGGATTATGCTTACCCATGGACACTATTACTATGTATCTGTGGGAACCAGGGATTTGGTGGAGGATGCCAAAGCCAACGGCTGCAATGTGGTCATGTTCGGGCACACTCACAGACCCTTTGTCAATCAGGACGATCCGGAGCTTACTATTCTTAATCCGGGAAGTCTCTCCTTTCCCAGGCAGGAAGGACGCCGGCCCAGCTATATCATGATGGAGATCGGGGAGGATGGGAACGCCAGATATAAGATCCACTATCTGTAGAAAGAGAATATCTTAAGCCTTCTCCTGCGGCCATGTATGGGCTGAAAGGCCGTGCTGCGGGGGAAGATATCACGTAACAGGTCAGCCATTAGGTATGATACGGGCTGTACTGTTGCGATATCATAACAAACAGCAAAAAAGCTCTTGACGATGTCTGTCTATGTATGGTATGCTAGACAGGCGTATGGAAGCAGGCTTTTTTTTTGTGCCTAAAACTTAAAATTAAGAGAGCGAGGTGGAGGTTGTGCGCGTTAGAATTACATTGGCATGTACGGATTGTAAACAGCGTAATTACAACACGACAAAGGATAAGAAAACACATCCTGACAGAATGGAAACGAAGAAATACTGCCGTTTCTGCAGGAAACACACATTACACAAAGAAACCAAATAACGGGCAACTGTGTATAAGGAAGTGAAGATATGGTAAAAGCTGAGAAAGCCGCTAAGGCTGAGAAGACCCGGAAGGGTCCTAAGAAAAGCTGGTTTGAGGGCCTGAAGTCTGAGTTTAAGAAGATTATCTGGCCGGACCGTAAATCACTGGCAAAACAGACAGGAGCCGTTGTTGCTGTTTCGATTGTGCTGGGAGTGATTATAGCCATTCTGGATTTCATCTTCCAGTACGGTGTGGATATTTTGGTAAACATCAGTTTCTAAAATAAGTAAGGACAAAGGTGATTGTATGGCAGATGCGAACTGGTATGTAGTTCATACTTATTCCGGGTATGAGAACAAGGTAAAGGCCAATATTGAGAAAACCATTGAAAACCGCCATCTGGAGGATCAGATCCTGGAAGTCAGGGTCCCTCTTCAGGATGTGGTGGAAGTGAAAAACGGAGTTAAGAAAACGGTTCAGAAGAAGATGTTTCCGGGCTACGTGCTTCTCAATATGGTCATGAATGACGATACCTGGTACGTTGTGCGCAATACACGGGGCGTGACGGGTTTTGTCGGACCTGGATCGAAACCGGTGCCCCTTACAGAGACGGAGATGTTTAACCTTGGTATTCAGGCAGCCAACATCGAAGTGGATTTTGCTGAAGGAGACATGGTCACTGTAATCGGCGGTGTCTGGAAAGACACGGTAGGTGTGATTCAGTCTATGAACCAGAGCAAGAAGAGCGTTACGATCAATGTTGAACTGTTTGGACGTGAAACACCGGTTGAGATCAGTTTCACAGATATCAGAAAAATGTAACAGAAAACCCGGCCGAAAGCCGGCGTGGGAGGGACTGAAGACTCCCGACATTACCACATAGGAGGTGCCTTGACATGGCAAAAAAAGTAACAGGTTATATTAAATTACAGATTCCTGCTGGTAAAGCAACACCAGCTCCGCCTGTAGGACCGGCTCTCGGTCAGCACGGCGTGAACATTGTTCAGTTTACGAAGGAGTTTAATGCCAGAACCGCTGATAAGGGCGACCTGATCATCCCGGTTGTAATTACGGTATATGCTGACAGAAGCTTCAGCTTCATCACAAAGACTCCGCCTGCAGCAGTGCTTCTGAAGAAGGCATGCAACCTGAAGTCAGGTTCAGGCGTTCCCAACAAGACAAAAGTAGCTACCATTTCCAAGGATAAGGTTCGTGAGATTGCTGAGATGAAGATGCCGGATCTTAATGCCGCAAGTGTTGAAGCTGCTATGAGCATGATCGCAGGAACAGCAAGAAGCATGGGAATCGTTGTAGAAGATTAATCCCGAGACTTGTCTGAGACGTAAACGCAGGAACAAAGTGGGAGGGATATTCCCGCAAATACCACCAGGAGGTTATTTAATATGAAAAGAGGAAAAAGATACGCAGAGGCGGCTAAATCTATCGACCGGGCTGCTCTCTACGATGTAAAAGATGCAATCGCACTGGCTAAGAAGTCAGCGGTAGCAAAATTTGATGAGACAATCGAAGTTCATATCAGAACAGGCTGTGATGGACGTCATGCTGACCAGCAGATTCGTGGAGCCGTTGTGCTTCCTCACGGAACCGGTAAGAAGGTTCGCGTCCTTGTATTCGCGAAGAACGCAAAGGCAGATGAGGCACAGGCTGCAGGGGCTGATTACGTTGGGGCAGAAGAGCTTCTTCCCAAGATCCAGAACGAAGGATGGCTGGATTTTGATGTAGTAGTTGCTACACCGGACATGATGGGCGTTGTTGGACGTCTGGGCCGTATCCTTGGACCGAAGGGCCTGATGCCCAACCCCAAGGCAGGCACCGTTACCATGGACGTAACCAAGGCGGTCAACGATATCAAAGCCGGTAAGATTGAATACAGATTGGACAAGACGAATATTATCCACGTGCCAATTGGAAAAGCTTCTTTCACAGAGGAGCAGTTAACCGACAACTTCCAGACGCTTATTGAAGCAATTAATAAAGCCAGACCGGCAGCAGTAAAGGGTCAGTTCTTAAGGAGCGTGACGATTGCACCTACTATGGGGCCGGGCGTAAAACTGAACACACTGAAGCTTGTGTAAAATTGCATATAAGTTTCATAGGGCCAGGAGCAGATATATCTGCTCCTGGCTTTTTTCTATGGAGCAAAAGCTCGGCATGGATCGCACTGCTCCTTTTTTATCTACATTTTGTAGAATAATAAAAAGAAAATTCTGCTATTCTCAAGAAAAAGACCGGTTCGGAACTGTAGAGATCAAGATCCCTTAGAGAGGTCCTTTGTATAATATAAATAACACTTATATAACGTAAAAACAAAATAATATAAACGTTGCATATATATCGAATAAACGATATAATGGAAGAAATTCTATACACAGAATTCGGGATTTCTGATTAATATGAGGACGGCCGGCATTTAAGTCTAAAGACTGAAGGGAGATGGGAAGGTTTACGGAATGGAGAATGAATAAAAAATACAGGAAGAAGAGAAAAAGGAGAGTGGAAAAGAAATTCGAGAATAGACAGAATACTGTTTTTTGTTTGTATCCTTGCATTATTATGCAGCAGCCCTGTCATAGCACTGGCAGAGGAGGATATAAATACGGATTTTGCTATAATGCTGGTCATGGACGAAAATGAAGAACCTCAATTTAATGCGCCGGCGTTTGTAAGTGAAAGTGGGACTGTTTATGTTGATTCTTATGTAATGTCAATAGAAGCTGCAGGGTATGTATTGCTTACTTTGGAAAATGACATTTTTTATTTGGAATATCTTGATGTAAGCCAGGAAAACGGTATAGCGCTTTTTGAACTGGGAGAGCAGGCAGGGGGCGAGCAGCGGGAACGGTACGGAGGCTTTTATACGGAAGCCTCTGCTTATGAAGGGGAGGCTGTGTCGCTAGTATTTCCGAGAGAAAACCTGGAGAGCTGGATCACAACGGCAGAAATAACAGAGTATCTGGGGAAGGATGATTTTGCTTACTATCTGGACATCAATATTACTGGAGATGCGAATGTGCCGGAGGATTTGATGTCTCCAGGGGCGCTTTTAAATGAAAACGGAGAAATGGTAGGGATATTTACTTCGGAGGGAAGCGTTATTTCTTTTAATCTGAACCCGGATAACTTCTCGAACTCTTCGGGTGAAGGACAGTCGGAGACACAGAAATCTGATGGAACCAGAAGAAGAAGCGGAGGAAATACGGAAACGGTGGATGAACCGGACAAGTCAGAGATCATAGGAGCAGCCGTGGTTGGAATTGTCATTGTCCTTGTGGCAGCCGTCTTTTTGCGGCGCCGTTCTTCCAGGAAAAAAGTCCGGGGAAGTCAGATGCCGGAAACTGTAATGGTACAGAGTAAGATGTTCCTCTGCGGCAGAGGAGGAATGATGGATGGAAATAATTATCCCATTGTGGGAGATTCCATCATAATTGGAAGAGATTCCTCCTGCTCCATCCGTTACCCCGCAGATACAAGAGGAATCAGCCGGAAACACTGCCGAATCTTTCTGAAGGATGGTGTTCTGATGTTGGAGGATCTGGGCTCCACGGCGGGGACCTATCTGGCAGGGAAGGGCCGGCTTATCCAGGGAGAAGCCGTGACGCTGCGGCCGGGAGACAGCTTCTATCTGGGAGAGGAAAAAAATACTTTTGTGATACGGGAATAATAGGGAACTGTGCGGAGGATAAAGGATGAAAGCTTATAGTGTAAAATTCGGCAGATGGCTTATGGCACTGTTCGTTATAATGTGCTGCTGTGCAGACCCAGGGGCAAGGGTAGAGGCACAGGATGCATCTGCCGTGGCTGAGGCAAGAAGTGGGGTTGTCCGGGTTCTGGAATATGCCACAAAAGAAGATGGGACAATGGGATTATATACAGGCAGTGCTTTCTGCATTCATATAGATGAGGAAGGACGATGCGTTTTTCTGAGCAATACCCATGTGGTTTGGGATGAGTATCAAGATATGCTTGCAGAAATTTATATTCCCCTTGCCTCCCCGGAAGAAGGAGGATATCTGACGGACGATCTTGTGGCCTGCGATGTCCTGTATTACGAAGAAAATGCGGATCCGGATATTGCGGTGATAAGAACGCAGGAGCCGGTGGAGGGGATCAGGATTCTTCCCCTTCTTTCTTCCAGTGAGATGGAGGCGGGAGATACGGTTTACGCTTTAGGGTACCCAGGAGCGGTGGATGATGCGATCACGGCGGAAGCAGAAGATGTGACTGTGACGAAAGGGACCCTCAGCCGATTTACTGTGTTGGAGAGCCATCCCAAAGGGAAATTGATGCAGCACGATGCGGTGATCAGCGGAGGAAATTCAGGAGGGGTTTTGCTCACGGAGGACGGGGCGGTTATTGGGATTAACACTTACGGTATAGGGGATAATTATTCCTATGCCATCATCATAGATCAGGCTATGGAAGTTTTGGACAGCCTTGGAATCCCCTACACCTTGTATGAGACAAAGGATTCTTTCCTCGGCCCTGTCGGGATAGGTATCATCGGGGTGCTCATTCTGGGCGCCGCATGGATTTTGATAAGAAGAAAGAAGAAAAGCGCATCTGGAAAAGGAGTGGTATTTACCCTTGTGGCCGAGAGTGGAACCCTTGAGGGCCAGTCCTGGATGATTCAGGGGCAGCCGCTGCTTATGGGCCGTGAGGAAGTGTGCGAAGTGAAATTTCCGCCGGAGGAAAAAGGAATCAGCCGCAGGCATGCCAGCCTGACGGTGAATGGGGCGGCAGTGACGCTGCTGGATTTGGATTCAAGCTGCGGAACCTTTGTAAAAGGAGAACGTCTCCAACCCCAGATCCCCGTTACCATGGTGCGGGGAGAGAAGTTCTGGATTGGCAGCAGAGAAAACACATTTGTGATTCGCTAGAATTCTAAAAACAAACGATAAATAGGAAGAGAAAGAGCAATGAAAGGAGAATATAAGACATGGCAGATTTTGTAAGATGTAAAAAAGGACATTTTTATGATGCGTCACAGGGAAGCTGTCCCCAGTGCGCAATCGAGGAAGCTGGAGCGGATGCGGCAGATTACGGTTCTACGCAGCCTATTGGGGTGGCGGATTATCAGCCGTACCCTGGCACAGAGGCGCTTGGGATGGAGGGAGAGGCTGGAGTGGAATCCTACGATAAGACACAGCCTATCTCGCCGGATGGAACCGTTGGCTTTTCTCCGGTGACAGGCTGGCTTGTGTGCATTGAAGGGCCGGACCGGGGAATGGATTACAGAATCCGCAATGGCTACAATTATATCGGCCGGGGAGAGCATATGGATATCTGCATCCGAAATGACCAGCACATCAGCATGGAAAACCAGGCGGTGGTTGGATATGACAGCCGGGAGAACATTTTTTTCTTTGGTCCGGCGGGAGGAAGAAATACGGTTCGGGTAAATGGAAAAATGATTATAAATTCCGTTGAGCTTTCTGCTTATGATCAACTGGAATTTGGAAGGACCAAACTGCTGTTTATACCCTTGTGCGGGGAAAAATTCCACTGGAATAAGTAGAGGAGAAAGAAAATGTTTGGGAAGCTGTTGGGCGGATGGAAACATAGACGGAAAAAACAGGACGAAGAGGATGATCCTGTAAAGAGCGGGAGAGTCCTTGCGGGAAAAGTACATCAAATCGGGAGCCGTCCGGTTCAGGAGGACTGTATGTGCGTGGCGGATGCCGGAGATGGAATTTTACTGGTAGTAGCGGATGGAATGGGAGGTCTGGCAGACGGAGAAGAGGTCAGCGGCAAAATAGTAAAATCTTTTCTGGATTCAGCTTCCAAACTGGAAACAGGGCCTTATGATGGAGTTCTCAGGGCGATGACGGATCAGGCTGTAGAAGAAGTGAATGCCATGCTGGGAGCGCAGAAGCTGAATAAATGCGGTTCTACTTTGGCTGCGGCGTTGGTGGAAGAGGGCCGGTTTCAGTGGATTTCTGTGGGGGACAGCAGAATTTATCTCTACAGAGAGGGAAAGCTGAATCAACTGAATGAAGAACATATTTACAGAAGAGAGCTTATGAAGATGGCGGAGATGGGAGAAATTTCCATGGAGGAAGTGGAAAATAATCCCCAGAAGGAGTTCTTAACCAGCTTTGTTGGAATGGGCGAGCTGCGGTATATAGATGTTTCTGAAACAGAGGAAGCCTTGTGCCCTGGGGACAGGCTTTTGTTGGTGACGGATGGAATCTACCGCACTCTGCCGGACGATGAGCTCTGCGGTATTCTGACGGAATACGAGGACGTCGTCCAGGCGGCGGAGGAACTGCAGAGGCGTATTTTGAAGCAGCACGTACAGTGGCAGGATAATTTCACAGCGATTATTCTGGACTGCGATTCCGTTGCGGCAGAAAAACAGGCGGAAATATGACGGGAAAAAGAGATACGGCAGGAAAAGTTCCGGGGGCTTTGCCTTTAGGTGCGGTTCTGAAGGGGCGCTATAAGGTGGAAAAGGTGCTGGGGGCTGGAGGATTTGGCATTACCTATCTAGTGCTGGAGATAGATTCCGGTACGAAGCGTGTGATAAAGGAGCTTTTCCCTCAAAATGCGGTCAGCAGAAGACCGGGAGCATACAGGGTGGAATTAAAAGTCGGGGGAGAAAACTACTATTACCATGCATACAGAAACTTCGTCAATGAGGCGGATATTCTGGCCGGCCTCCGGGGGTGTCGGGGCGTGGTTCCGGTATATGAGAGGTTTGATCAAAACCAGACAGCCTATTACGTGATGAAATATCTCCCGGGAAAAGATCTGAAATCTATAATAACGGCGCAGGGAAAAATGCAGTGGAGATCCGTTCGTCCCATATTCAGTGATATTTTCGCTGCGCTGGATGTTATCCATCAGAAAAATCTTATGCACCGGGATGTAAGTCCTGACAACATCGTGACGGACAGTCAAGGGAGAGGATGGCTCATCGATTTTGGATCAGCCAGGTATTTTGGCGGACAGCAGAATTTCACGGCTTTTTTAAAGGAGTCTTTTGCGCCGGTGGAACAATATCTGACGAGCGGACAGCAGGGACCATGGACGGATATTTATTCCGTAAGCGTGTCCTTGTATTATGCCCTCAGCGGAAAGCTTCCTCCCAAGGCGCCGGAAAGAATTATACAGGACCAGGCTGTGCCCATTGGCCGGCTTTGCCCGGAGCTTCCCACACCTGTAGCGGCGGCTATACAGAAGGGGATGGAACCGGAGATTTCACACAGATACCAGAGTATACGTGAATATTCCCAGGGGTTATTCGGAGAGAAAAAGAAAAACAGCGCCATTCTTCTTCGATGTGAGCAAGGGTGCTATTTGGGAAGAACCTGGAGTATCAAAGAAGAAATGAGGCTCACGGTCGGGAGAACGCCTGGCTGCACGATCCTGTATCCGGGAAATTATCAGGGGGTCAGCAGGCTTCAGCTTACGGTAATGAGACGTGAGAACGGCCTGCTGATCAGGGACGAGCATTCAAGCTTCGGTACATATCTGAACAGAAAAAGGCTGGCTCCCGGACAATGGTACCAGGCCGGCTCTGGGAGCGTAGTTGGATTTGGCAAAGAAGTATATAAAATTTTGTACCGTGATTAAATTTGCGGATTGGATTTTGATCTGACAGGAGAAGAGGATGGGAAAATATAAAAAAATTGTAAGGTGCTGCCTGCTTCTTGCGGCGGTCTTTCTGGCAGTTCCGTTTCGGAGTTTTGCTGCGGAATCATTTATCCGGGGATATGCGGCCGTGGATGCAAACCTGGAATTATATTGCTGCGGAGTTGAAAAAGAAGGGCTCTGGAGCGTGACGGCCTTAGGCAAACAGATTTATGCTGAGCCGGCCAAGGAGAGGATTCCCGTGACCGTATACTGTCTTGCGGATGTTTCAGGCTCTATGGATGATGGTCAGATGGATCAGATCAGAAGGATTCTGGGTATGGTCAGCGCTTCTATGGAGCCGGAGGACAACATGGTCATAGGAACCTTAGGCAATGCGGTAAACACCAGCGGCCTCCTTGAGACGGAGGAAGAGAGGCAAAAAGCCATTGAGACGCTGGTTCAGGGAAACGAGGACACGAATCTTTATGCAGGGATTGCAGAGAGTTTAAGCGAACTAAAAAACAGCTCTCTGTACCATGAAGCCAGTTTTCTGCTGATTTTATCGGATGGGGAAGACGACCAAGCCTCTGGCTATACCATTGAAGAGGCGGAAAAGGCAGTGGCGGATTCCTGCATACCAGTCATTACAGCGGCTATTTTAAGAGAGAATCCAACGGAAGAGCAGATTGAAAACGGGAAGCTGCTGGGCAGCTTCGCAAGAAATTCTATCGGAGGAGAACATTATGCTCCGCTGCTGAGTGAAGAAAGCGCGGAGGAGATTGGAGAAGCGATCTGGAATCAGATGGAGAAAAACGTGACCCTGGTAGTGGATCTGACAGAAGAGCCTATAGATGTCAGAGGCGAAACGGTACTTTTTTCTGTAAGCTATGAAAATGGCGACGTGCGCCGATGGGATAGCATTCGGGTTTATGCGGACGAGCTGCCTGTGCCGGAGACAGAGCTGCCCACGGAAAGCCAATCAGAGACAGAGGCATTCACGGAAAGCGAATCAGAGACAGAGGCATTCACAGAAAGAGAAAGCGAGTCAGAGACAGAGGCGTCCGCAGAAAGCGAAAGCGAATCAGAGACAGAAACCTCCGCCGAGCCCCAGAGTGAGACGGAAGGTTTTACTGAGGCCCCAGGTGAGGTGGGTACGGAATCCTTGACAGAAGGGCAAAGCGAGCTGGAAACGGGGACTCAAAGATATGGGAAAAGGATGATTTTGATTCCTGCGGCGGGGGGAATGCTTTTCCTCTTGCTTGTGTGCATCGCTGTCTGGAAGCGCAAGAAGAGAAAACGGAAAGGGCAAAGGGAAAAGGTCCCTGCCACGGCGGGTGAAGAAGAGAAGAAGGAACAGAAGGTTTGCTGTGAAATCCGTCTTACTGCCATTAAGCAGAGCAGGAAAACGTATACGATCGTTCTCCATCGGGGAGAAATCCTTACTGTGGGCCGAAGCAGGGAGGCTCAGGTGGTATTGGACAGCCAGGACATGAAGATATCCGGTATACACTGCCGGATGAAGTGGGAAAATGGAAGGCTGTACGTAGAAGACCGGAAATCGAAAAATGGAACTTTCCTGAATGGTGTTCCGATCCGAGACAAAGGATGGGTTTATGTACCGGATGGAGACAGCCTGCGCATTGGACTGTTTGAATACAGAGTGAGGATTCAGATCAAGAGCTGAGGGGGAGAGGGATTCCCGCTGTGTAAAAGTATCGTGGCTTACAAGGCGCATCTGCATATTTATTGTACGGAGGAGAAATGGATGCAAGGGAAAGTGGAAAAATTGTGGATCAGAACTTTATGGGAGGATAAAAAAGCTTTTCGGAAGCTGGGAAAATATTATCTTATAAAAGGAAAGAAAAAAGCCGCGCAGAAATGTCTTCAGAAGGCAATGGAATTAGGAGATGAGAAGAGCTTCTTTTTGTATTATTTTTATTTCCCTATGGATGAGCAAAGCATGGATATCCGCTCTTACATGGATATGCAGAAGGAATATAAAGAAACGAAGGATAAGAGAAAACGCAGACAGCTAAAAAAATATTTGTCACTCTGGGAGAATGCGGTGCGGCGGGAGCATGGCTCGGCAAAGGGGATAAGTAAAGCACCTTTGGATGAGCGTAAAAGGAAATCTGGTGGCCGGCAAAAAACAAAAGGATATCAGAGAAACGAAGGAGAAAGATTATGAAATTCAATCGCTGTTTAAAATGTATGGAAGAGATGCGGGGAACCGTCTGCGAAGCTTGTGGGACAGACCAGCAGAAGATCTTTCAGGATCCCCAGGGTTTAAGATTAGAGACTTTGCTCCACAACCGCTATGTGGTAGGCAGTATTTTAGGTCAGGGAGGGTTTGGAATCACCTATATAGGATATGATCTCAGCCTGGATAAGAAAGTGGCCATAAAAGAATACTTTCCCAGAAACCAGGTTTCCAGACATTCTTCCTATTCGATTAAGCTGAGCTGGGATACGGAGGCGCAGCTCAAAGGTCTGCAGCAGTCTGGATGCGAACATTTTCTGAAAGAAGCCCGCCGAATGGCAAAAATTAACGCTATACCGGGAATTGTGAGAGTTCGGGACACTTTCATGGAAAACGAAACCGCATATATTGTTATGGATTATGTGGACGGCATTACATTAAAGGAAGAGGTGGAGCGGCATGGCACCATGTCTTATGACCGGTGCCTGGAGCTTCTTAGGCCCATGATGCAGAGTTTGGCCAAAGTCCATGAACAGAAACTGATTCACAGAGATATCAGCCCGGATAATATTATGCTGAGAAAGGATGGAAGCGTCTGCCTGTTGGATCTGGGGGCGGCTAAAGACATAGTAGTGGATAACCGCCAGAGCACATTGGTGGCCAAGAGCGGTTTCAGCCCCATCGAACAATATCTTACGGAAGGGGAGATTGGCCCCTGGACAGATGTGTACGCCTTATGTGCCACCATATATTACTGCATTACGGGAAGGTGCATTCCAGACGCTCTGTCCAGAAGGGAAGGAGCTGGGATTTCCTATGAGAATGTTTCTGAAAAAGCGTTTCCGGCAGCGGCCAGGAAGGCGCTGGAGAAAGGGCTGGCGCTGAAGGGAAAGAACCGCATCCAGACTGTTCAGGAGCTGCTTGGCCAGCTTCCGAGAGAGCAAAAAGATTCCGGAAAAAGGAATGAGAAAACTGTAGATAGAAAAGCAAAGGTTAAGGGTTCGGATACGAACGGTAAGAAAATCTTTGCGGCTGTCTTGGCCGCTGTGGCGGCATTTGGCTTAATCGTAGGAGCGCAGCAGCTTTTTAGTAGAGAGAAACCGGAAAAGACCACACTGGTGGAACGGGAAATCCAAGGAAACTCCGAGAGCGAAGGGGAAATGACAACGGAAAGTACGCCACAAACGGAAAGTACAGCAGAGACAGAACGTGCAGCGGTAACGGAAAATACAGCAGAGACAGAAAACGCGGCGCAGACGGAAGTCTCTTCGTCAGCGGAACAAATGAGCGCAGGGGAATATCTGAAGGTAAACACCTGGGTGGATGAAAGCGGAGCCACTTATACTGGCCGCAGAGTGGACGGCGTCATAGAGGGCTATGGGGAAGCGTCTTACAAAAGTGGGGATGGTTATAAGGGATGGTTTGCAGATGGAAGCTGGTCAGGCTACGGAGTATACACCTGGTCTTCTGGTGAGGTATACAGCGGCATGTGGAAAGATGGAGATCGGTCGGGGTATGGTGTATTAACCTATCAGTCCGGCCACATACATATAGGTATGTGGCAGGAGGGTTACAGGGCTGGTTTGGGAGTAGAATTTACAGAGGATGGAGAGGTTCATTCGATAGGAGAATGGGTACTGTCTGAAGCTGATGAAGAAAGTGGTGCATATACTTCTGTTTTATCAGAAAACACCGGCATGGAGCGGCGGGACACGGAGACGGCAATCCAGTATGGAACCTTCAACCAGGAGGGAAATCTGGAAGGAGAGGGAATTTCCTGCGATCTTTCACAGGGTACGGTACAGATCGGCAATTTTGAGAACGGAGTGCTGTCTGGCCAGGGCATGATATATTCCACGGCGGACGGTGCCTGGAGGGCAGGTGAGATAGCGGACGGAAAACTCAATGGCCTGGGTGTTACAGATTATGGAGACGGCGGCTGGAGCCAGGGAGAATATCTGGAAGATGTAATGAACGGGTATGGAACATGTGCCTGGGAAAATGGTGATGTATACACCGGTATGTGGAAAGATGGAGATCGGTCAGGGTATGGTGTATATACCTGGTCTTCTGGTGAAGTATATAAGGGTATGTGGAAAGATGGAGATCAGTCGGGGTATGGTGTATTAACCTATCAGTCCGGCAACATACATATAGGTATGTGGCAGGAGGGATACAGGGCTGGTTTGGGAGTAGAATTTACAGAGAATGGAGAGGTTCATTCGATGGGAGAATGGGTACTGTCTGAGGCTGATGAAGGAAGTGGTGCATATACCTCTGTTTTGACAGAAAACACCGGCATGGAGCGGCGGGACACGGAGACAGCAATCCAGTATGGAACCTTCAACCAGGAAGGAAATCTGGAAGGAGAGGGAATTTCCTATGATCTTTCACGGGGCACGGTACAGATCGGCAATTTCGAGAACGGAGTGCTGTCTGGCCAGGGCATGATATATTCCACGGCGGCTGGTGCCTGGAGAGCAGGTGAGATAACGGACGGAAAACTCAATGGCCAGGGAGTTACAGATTATGGAAACGGCAATGTATACACTGGTATGTGGAAAGCTGGAGAGAGGTCAGGGTATGGGATGTCAACCTTTCTCTCTGGAGGAGTATACAAGGGTATGTATGGAGCTGGAGAACGGTCAGGGTATGGTGTATTTACCTATCAGTCCGGCCACATACATATAGGTATGTGGCAGGAGGGATACAGGGCTGGTTTGGGAGTAGAATTTACAGAGAATGGAGAGGTTCATTCGATGGGAGAATGGGTACTGTCTGAATCTGAAGAGGGAAGTGGTACACGTACTTCTGTTTTAACAGAAAACACCGACATGGAGCGGCGGGACACGGAGACGGCAATCCAGTATGGAACCTTCAACCAGGAGGGAAATCTGGAAGGAGAGGGAATTTCCTGCGATCTTTCACAGGGTACGGTACAGATCGGCAATTTTGAGAACGGAGTGCTGTCTGGCCAGGGCATGATATATTCCACGGCAGATGGAACCTGGAGAAATGGAAAAATAGTGGATGGAAAATTAACTGGCCTGGGCACAGGGTGTTTCGCAGGCGGATGGTATCAGGGAGACTTCCTGGAGGATGTGCCGGAAGGCTATGGGATATACTACAGGGTAAGCGGCGATGTATACAGCGGCGAATGGAAGGCTGGAATTTTCAGAGACAGCCAGACGGGTACCGACATAACTGTTGGCAGATAGAAGGGATGATGGGCTCTTGGCTTTGACTCAATAAACCCCAGAGCCCAAAGAATCCAGACCAGTCTGCGTTCCCAGAAAGGCCAGCCGGCCCAGATAAGGGATATTTTCAGGAATGCGAACATTTGTCAGGCTGGAACAGCCCTCAAAGGCGCTGGTTCCCAGATAGATTAATGAATCAGGAAGCCATATGCTGCGAAGAGACTGGCAGCCGAAGAAAGCGCCGCTTTCTATTCGCTCTAATCCATCCGGGAAGCTGAAGCTTTCCAGTGCGCAGCAGGAGGCAAAGGCATTTGTGCCGATTACCTCCAGTGTGTCCGGGACGGTCACGGTTTTCAGACTGAATTTTTCTGTATCATCCAGAAAATACGCACTGAAGGCATAGTCTTCAATGACCTGGGCAAAAAGCGGCAGCCGTACGCTGTGGAGTCCTGTAGGGAGTTCCCTGGAGGTTACGGTATGCACCAGCGTATCGTGAAGGCTGTCGTAGGTGGGCAGCACCAGATCTTGTGCGGAATCGGCTGTGACAGATACAACTCCGGGTTCGGGAAAAAGAACGCCAGTGTCCCAGGCGCCCTTATCTTCAAAGGAAATCCCGTGTCTGAGGGCAAAACATTCTGCTTCACTGCCTGCAGTGCCTCCGATTACCAGTTGAGAGGTGCAGCGCTCAAAGGCAGTATCGTCGATTTCAACTACACTGTCTGGAATATCAATGTATTTCAGGCTGTAGCATTCGCTGAATGCCCCGGCCTGTATTTCGGCCGTCCCATGGGGAAGCGAAAGAAACTCCAGGGACATGCATTTATGAAAAGAGTATGCGCCGATTCCCTCAATGCTGTCGGGCAGCTTCAGGGCAGTCAGTGAATAGCAGTTCTGAAACATTCTGTCAGGAATCGTGGACAGGCCCTGGGGCAGAACTGCTTCCTTTAGGTTTATGCAGTTAGAAAAGAGAGCGGTTGGGCATTGGCTTAATGAGTCTGGGAGAATTATTTCCTCCAGGCTTGTGAAGGCGAAAGCGGCGGTTCCTATGGAGGTTACTGTATCTGGAAGGCTGACGGAGGTTAGGCAGCATCCAGAAAACGCCCTGTCGCCGATAGTTGTAAGTCCCTGGGGGAGCGCCAGGTTTCCGAGGTTCAGGTTTGGAAAAGCATCGGCGCCGATTTCTCTCAGATCAGGATTGAAGGTTACTGTAAGTGAATTCATTTCATCCCATACATACGGAAAATCTTCGCTGCGGCTGTGCAGACCATGCAAGGGATATTCCTTCAGGTGCTCCGGCAGAGAAAGCTCCTGTGTGGAGTGGGAAATCGATACGCCGGCCCTGTCTTTCATATAGGGGATTTCCGTGATTGCTTTTCCGTCGATATAAGAAGGCAGAACTAGAAACGGTTCGCTTCCGTGGTAAGCGGTCAGGGCAGCTTCTGTGGATGAGAGATCCTGGATTTCATATTCTGTGCGCATGCTGAAAGCAAGTCCCATCTGAACGGCTGCTGTCTGGGCTGGGCCTCCCTTTTCACCCCAGGCAGTCAGGAAACGGGAAGTATTGGAAAAGGCATTTTTTTCAACTTCTTCTAAAGTTTCCGGAAGATAAACGCTTCGGAGAGCCTCACACTCAGAAAAAGCATGTTCTTTAATGGATATGACGCCTTCTTCCATAGTCACGGACTCCAGGTTCGGACAGTGGTAGAAGGCCATTTTTTGGATGCTTTTAACACTGCCCGGAATGTTTGCGTTCTTTAAGGTCTGGTCATAGGAGAATGCGTCTTCTTCTATTGTGGTTACGGGCAGGCCCAGGACGGATTGCGGAATGGAAAGACTTTCCTGCTCCTTCAGGGATCCCACCGCATGCCAGCCGTCCGCTCTGAGAGAATAAAGGAGACTGCGGCCCAGGGGGAGTCCGGTCACAAAATTGAAAAATAGCATGGTAAAGAGAAGGGTGAAAACGGCGGCTAAACCGTACATGCGGCGAACCAGCTTTTTGCGCAGCAGAATTTCTTCGGGCAGCGGCAGCCTGTAGAGAACGGAACGAAATTCTTCCATAGTTTGAATCCGTTTTTCCGGTTCCACCGCAAGGCCTCTGGTGACAGCACTTTTCTGGTAGGATTTTAAATGGACAGTATCTCCTATAGGTTTTAGCTCATCTTTGGTGATTCGCGCAAAAGATTCCGGCGGCAGTTGGCGGGTTAATAAAAAGTAAATGGTGGCGCAGATGCTGTAGATATCGGTCCAGGGACCTAAACGGCTGCCTTCTGATTGGTACTGTTCGATAGGGGCAAAATGCTGTGTGGTCATAAGGAAGGTCTGCTCATGATACATACGTGCCGAGGAACCGAAGTCAATCAGCTTTACACTGCCGTCCTCCTGTACCAGCAGGTTGGAAGGGGTGATATCACAGTGGAGGATCCCGTTTTTATGCAGTACTACTAGAGCGTTGATGGGGTCATAAAGCATTGCAAATAATTTCCCGGGCGTCAGGGGATGTTCTCTGCTGTAATCTTCCAGGGTGATTCCGAAAATGAATTCCATAACGATATAGGCTGTTTCATTTTCTACAAACCAATCACGGACAGCCACCGCACCGGGCATATTCTGCAGCATGGCCAGAACTCGTGCTTCCTGGAGAAAATGACGCAGCCCGTCACGGAACTGATTTTGATTATTTGCGCTGATCTGAATCTCATTGGAAAGATCACTGTTTCGCAGGGCGAGCTCTCTGGGGAAGTATTCTTTTACCGCCACAGGGGTGTTCAGTATCTCGTCCCATGCGGCGTAGACGATTCCGAATCCGCCCTTTCCAATAACGCTTCCAAGCTGGTAGCGCCCGGAGAGAAGAGTGCCGGTTTCCAGGGCGGGATTTTCGTTCGCATCCTGCTGCGGATCATAGCCGCAGTAAGGACATTTTGATTCGCTCAAAATTCGTCTCATGCATTTTGAGCAGTAATAGTTTTCATCTATATTCATAAGCTAACCCTTTCGTTTCAGAGTATATCAATTTACAGGCAGCCGCAGACGCCGCCACACATAAAAGCCACGGATTGCTCCGCACTGCGTGCTCCCGCAAGTCTCCGCTCCGCTTCGGTCGGCGCTAAACGCGTGCCACTGGCACGCAGCGCCCTACCCGTATTCGCATTCCGCGCGACTGCGCCCTTCTGCCTGGGCACCAGAGACTGGCTTTTGCAGTAAAGTATATCAGACTGGAGACGGCTCTACAAGTAATGCTTGACACAAAGACTGAAGATGAAGTAAGCTGTAAAGAAAAGGGATGGGATGTTCATGGCCGCTGGTGAAGAAAAACGAAAGACAATAGAACAGATAGAGCCTACAAGGCAGATTATTAATGCGGCGAAGGCTAGAAAGGACTTGGACAGCTTGTTTCCTCTTATGAGAAAGAGCGACCCGGTGGGGGATATTATCTATGCGTTCCTCCAGAAAAAGAAGATGTCGGTGGAGGTTATGTCGCAGTTGGCCGGTTTTGCCCGGGATACGGGCTACAAGATTATAAACGGACAGAGACGGGCTGAGAAAGATGTACTGCTGCGCCTTGCCTTTGTTCTGGAGATGACGCCGGAAGAGACACAGAACCTCTTGAAATGCGGCCGGAGGGCTACCTTATCCTCCGCTGAGAAAAGAGACGTGATTATCATCTACGGACTGAGTAATCATTATACCCTGGGTGAAATGGACGATCTTTTGCTGAAGCAGGGGATGAAACCCTTAGTTCCCGCTGACAAGCGAAAGTGACTGGTTCAAAAAATGAAAAAAATTTGCTTTGTTCTTGACAATTATACGGGGGTATGATAATCTGAACAAGATGACTGCCAAAGACAGCAGGTGCCGAATGGCGTAAGGAGAGACCGCCTGCCGAGGAGTACAAATTCTATGGAAGAATTTTGGGTTCCTCTGCCTGCGCAGAGGATTTTTCTTTTTAGTATTTGTCTGGCGGCACACAAAATCTATAAGGAGGTGTACCATTTCATGGCAAAAGTTGAACTGAAAAAGCCGGTTGTGGAGGAGATTTCAGAGAACATCAAAGACGCCGAGTCTGTGATTCTGGTTCAATATTGTGGTATTACGGTGGAGGCTGACACGCAGCTTCGTAAAGAGCTGAGAGAAGCTGGCGTTACCTACAAGGTATACAAAAACACAATGATGAACTTTGCTTTCAAGGGAACGGACTGCGAAGCTTTGTCAAAGCATCTGGAAGGACCCAACGCAATCGCTATTTCCAAGACGGACGCAACGGCTCCGGCACGGATTATTTCAAAGTACGCAAAGCAGGCTCCTACAATGAAGATGATTGCGGGAGTGGTAGAAGGCAACTACTACGATGAGAAGGGAGTTGCGTCTCTTGCGGCAGTACCTTCAAGAGAAGAACTTCTTGGCAAGCTGCTTGGAAGCATCCAGTCACCGATTGCAAATCTGGCTCGTGTACTGAATCAGATTGCGGAAGCCAAGGCAGAATAATTTTGATTCTGAATGTCGAAAGACAGGAAATATAAAACAAAGAAATTTCCATATATAGAATAATAGGAGGAACGTAAAATGGCAAAATTGACAACTGCTGAATTTATTGAGGCAATTAAAGAGTTATCTGTATTAGAGCTGAATGAGCTTGTAAAAGCATGTGAAGAAGAGTTTGGTGTATCTGCAGCAGCAGGCGTTGTTGTGGCAGCAGCAGGCGCTGGCGCAGCTGAGGCGGCTGAAGAGAAGGATGAGTTCGATGTAGAGCTTACCGAAGTAGGCGCTTCCAAGGTTAAGGTTATCAAGGTTGTTCGTGAAGTGACTGGTCTGGGCCTGAAAGAGGCGAAGGACGTAGTAGACGGCGCTCCCAAGGTAATCAAGGAGGCTGCTTCCAAGGCTGAGGCTGAGGAGATTAAGACAAAGCTGGAAGCAGAGGGAGCAAAGGTTACTCTGAAATAATTCGGCGGGAACGAAAATTCCAGATAGGCTTAAAGGCTGGCATCGGTTTGCGGTGCCGGCTTTTTTCTTTTAGAAAAATGTTGACATTGGTTAGGGGTTGTGCTATCATGTAGGTTGCACTATTGTGCGGGAGTATACCTTATGGTATAATTATGCCCAAAAGTTGACTCAGACTGCAGAAAGAACAGAGGTGAAACATCAATGGAGAAAAACAGGATACGTCCTATTACAAATGGTAAAGGATTTCGTATGAGTTATTCACGGCAGAAAGAGGTTCTCGAGATGCCGAATCTTATTGAAGTTCAGAAGGACTCTTATCATTGGTTTCTGGATGAGGGATTGAAGGAAGTCTTTGATGATATCTCGCCCATCGAGGATTACAGCGGGAAATTGAGCCTTGAATTTGTGGATTTCAAGCTATGTGAAGATGATGTGAAGTACTCGATTGAAGAATGTGTGGAGCGGGACGCAACCTTTGCGGCTCCTCTTAAGGTCAGAGTTCGTCTCCATAATAAAGAAAGTGATGAGATCAGCGAGCATGATATTTTTATGGGAGATCTGCCGCTGATGACGGAAAACGGCACCTTTGTGATCAACGGGGCGGAGCGTGTTATCGTAAGCCAGTTGGTGCGTTCTCCGGGAATTTATTATGCCATTGCCCATGACAAGCTGGGTAAGAGACTGTTCTCATGTACCGTAATCCCCAACAGAGGCGCATGGCTGGAATATGAGACAGACTCCAATGATGTTTTTTATGTTCGTGTGGACCGTACCAGAAAGGTTCCGGTAACGGTGCTGGTACGTGCCCTTGGCATCGGTTCTAATGCAGAGATTATAGATTTGTTTGGAGAAGAGCCCAAGATCGTGGCGACTCTTGCAAAAGATACTTCTGAGAATTATCAGGAAGGCCTTTTGGAATTATACAAGAAGATCCGCCCCGGTGAGCCTCTGGCAGTGGAGAGCGCAGAGAGCCTGATCATGAGCATGTTCTTTGACCCGCGCCGTTATGATCTGGCTAAGGTGGGCAGGTATAAATTCAACAAAAAGCTGATGCTCCGCAACCGTATTGCCGGACATGTCCTGGCGGAGGATGTAATTGACACCACCACCGGGGAGATCCTGGCGGAGGCCGGCGCCGAGGTGACCCGGGAGATGGCGGATGAGATTCAGAACGCCGCTGTTCCCTACGTTATGATTCACACCGAAGAGCGGGATGTAAAAGTTCTGTCCAGCATGATGGTGGATCTGCGCCACTATGTGGAGGGGAACCCCAGGGATCTTAGTATCACGGAGTTAGTATATTACCCGGTTCTGAAAAAAATACTGGAAGAAAATGACTCTGAGGAAGAGATTCGGGCAGCCATCAAGAAATCTGTCCATGATCTGATTCCTAAGCATATTACAAAGGAAGATATCATCGCTTCCATTAACTATAACATTCATCTGGAATACGGCATCGGCACCGACGATGACATTGACCATCTGGGCAACCGCCGCATCCGTGCGGTGGGAGAACTGCTGCAGAACCAGTACCGCATCGGTCTTTCCAGACTGGAGAGAGTGGTCCGTGAGAGGATGACTACCCAGGAGATCGAGGGGATCAGTCCCCAGTCCCTGATTAACATTAAGCCGGTGACGGCTGCGGTGAAGGAGTTCTTCGGTTCATCACAGCTTTCACAGTTCATGGATCAGAACAACCCTCTGGGTGAGCTGACCCACAAGAGACGTCTCTCGGCTCTTGGACCGGGCGGACTTTCTCGTGACCGGGCAGGATTCGAGGTTCGTGACGTACATTACTCCCACTATGGAAGAATGTGCCCCATCGAGACCCCCGAGGGTCCCAACATCGGACTGATTAACTCTCTGGCTACCTATGCCAGGATCAATGAATACGGATTTATTGAGGCTCCGTACAGGAAGATTGACAAATCCGATCCCAAGAATCCCAGAGTTACCGATGAGGTTGTCTACATGACGGCCGATGAGGAAGACAATTACCATGTGGCTCAGGCCAATGAGCCTCTGGATGCGGAAGGACATTTCGTGAAAAAGAATGTTTCCGGCCGTTACCGTGAAGAGACCCAGGCTTATGAGAAGAGCATGTTTGACTACATGGATGTGTCTCCCAAGATGGTATTCTCCGTGGCTACGGCCCTGATCCCGTTCCTGGAGAACGACGACGCCAACCGGGCGCTGATGGGATCGAACATGCAGCGTCAGGCCGTGCCGCTTCTGACTACGGAGGCTCCCGTGGTAGGAACAGGTATGGAAGTGAAAACCGCTGTGGACTCCGGTGTGTGCGTGGTGGCGAAGCATGGGGGCGTCGTGGAGAGAGCAGCGTCCAAGGAGATCATTGTCCGCAGAGATGACGGACAGAGAGATGAGTATCATCTCATGAAATTTACCAGAAGTAACCAGAGCAACTGCTACAACCAGCGTCCGATTGTGTTTAAGGGCGAAAGAGTGGAAGCGGGACAGGTAATTGCGGATGGTCCCTCCACATCCAATGGAGAGATTGCTCTTGGAAAGAATCCTCTGATCGGGTTTATGACCTGGGAGGGATATAATTATGAGGATGCCGTTCTGCTCAGTGAGCGGCTTGTGATGGACGATGTTTATACATCCGTTCACATTGAGGAGTATGAGGCGGAGGCCCGTGACACGAAGCTGGGGCCGGAAGAGATTACCAGAGACGTGCCTGGCGTTGGCGACGACGCTCTGAAGGACCTGGATGAGAGAGGAATCATCCGCATCGGTGCAGAGGTTCGGGCCGGCGATATCCTGGTAGGTAAGGTAACGCCCAAGGGAGAGACAGAGCTGACAGCGGAAGAGAGGCTTTTGAGAGCGATCTTCGGCGAGAAAGCCAGAGAGGTAAGAGATACCTCCCTGAAGGTTCCTCACGGTGAGTATGGTATTGTAGTTGACGCAAAAGTATTTACAAGAGAAAACGGAGATGAGCTTTCTCCTGGAGTAAACCAGGCTGTGCGGATCTATATCGCACAGAAGAGAAAGATCTCCGTAGGAGATAAGATGGCAGGACGTCATGGAAACAAGGGTGTGGTTTCCAGAGTGCTGCCGGTGGAGGATATGCCCTTCCTTCCCAACGGGCGGCCTCTTGATATTGTGCTGAATCCTCTGGGCGTGCCCTCCCGTATGAATATCGGGCAGGTGCTGGAGATTCATCTGAGTCTCGCTGCCAAAGCCCTTGGTTTTAATGTCTCCACGCCTGTATTCGATGGGGCCAACGAGGAAGACATTATGGACACTCTGGATCTGGCGAATGATTATGTAAATCTTGAATGGGAAGAATTTAAAGCAAAACATGAAGAAGAGCTTCTTCCGGAAGTTATGGATTATCTGTATCAGAACCGGGATCACAGAAAGCTTTGGAAGGGTGTGCCGATCTCACGGGATGGTAAAGTAAGACTGAGAGACGGCCGTACAGGAGAGTATTTCGACAGCCCTGTGACCATCGGGCACATGCATTATCTGAAGCTCCACCATCTGGTAGACGATAAGATCCATGCACGTTCCACAGGTCCGTACTCCCTGGTGACACAGCAGCCTCTTGGCGGTAAAGCCCAGTTCGGCGGACAGCGTTTCGGAGAGATGGAGGTTTGGGCCCTGGAGGCATACGGCGCTTCCTACACGCTGCAGGAGATCCTGACCGTGAAATCGGACGATGTGGTTGGACGTGTGAAGACCTATGAAGCCATTATCAAGGGCGACAATATTCCGGAGCCGGGTATTCCCGAATCCTTCAAGGTGCTTCTGAAAGAGCTTCAGTCTCTGGGCCTTGACGTGCGGGTACTCAGGGATGACAATACGGAAGTGGAAATTATGGAGACCATCGACTATGGCGACACAGACCTTCATTCTGTCATTGAGGGTGACCGGAAGTATGGTGATGATCGGGAGTCCTTTGGAAACTATGGGTTCAGCCAGCAGGAATTTGAAGGCGAGGAACTGGTAGACGTCCAGGAAAATATGGATGACGAGGACAATGACGTGCTTTTAGAGCTGGAAGAAACTTTTGACGAAGAATAATGCGTGAAAGGAGTACCATCAATGCCGGAAACAATAAACAATGAAGTGTATCAGCCGATGACCTTTGATGCCATCAAAATCGGCCTGGCCTCCCCGGAGAAGATCAGAGAGTGGTCTCACGGGGAAGTAAAGAAGCCGGAAACGATTAACTACAGGACATTGAAGCCGGAGAAGGACGGACTGTTCTGCGAGCGTATTTTCGGGCCCAGCAAGGACTGGGAATGCCATTGCGGCAAATATAAGAAAATCCGCTATAAAGGCGTGGTCTGCGACCGCTGCGGCGTTGAAGTGACAAAGTCCAGCGTGCGCAGGGAGCGTATGGGACATATAGAGCTGGCGGCTCCTGTATCGCATATCTGGTATTTTAAGGGAATCCCTTCCAGAATGGGCCTCATGCTGGATCTTTCCCCCAGAACCCTGGAGAAGGTGCTTTATTTCGCAAATTATATTGTGCTGGATCCCGGAGAGGCAGGCGCCACAGACCTGCACTACAAGCAGGTTCTTACGGAGAGAGAATATCAGGAAGCCAGAGAAAAATGGGGCGGCGCTTTCAGAGCGGGAATGGGTGCGGAATCCATCATGGAGCTTTTGGAAGCCATTGATATGGAGAAGGAATCCGTAGAACTGAAGAGGGACTTAAAAGAGTCTACAGGCCAGAAGAGAGCCAGAATCATTAAGCGGCTGGAAGTAGTGGAAGCTTTCAGGGAATCCGGGAACCGTCCTGAGTGGATGGTAATGACCGTGATCCCTGTGATCCCCCCGGATCTGCGGCCTATGGTTCAGTTGGACGGCGGCCGTTTTGCCACCTCTGACCTGAACGATCTCTACCGCAGGATCATCAACCGCAATAACCGTCTGAAGAGACTGCTGGAGCTTGGTGCGCCGGACATTATTGTCCGCAATGAAAAGAGAATGCTTCAGGAGGCGGTAGACGCCCTGATTGACAACGGAAGAAGAGGCCGTCCGGTGACAGGCCCCGGAAACCGTGCGTTGAAATCTCTCTCTGACATGCTGAAAGGTAAATCTGGACGTTTCCGTCAGAACCTTCTGGGAAAACGTGTGGATTATTCGGGACGTTCCGTTATCGTGGTAGGGCCGGAGCTTAAGATTTACCAGTGCGGCCTCCCGAAAGAGATGGCCATCGAGCTTTTCAAACCCTTCGTTATGAAGGAGCTGGTAGCGAACGGAACCTCTCATAATATTAAAAACGCAAAGAAAATGGTAGAGCGGCTTCAGCCTGAGGTGTGGGACGTTCTGGAAGACGTAATCAAAGAACATCCGGTTATGCTGAACCGTGCTCCTACACTGCACCGTTTGGGAATTCAGGCTTTTGAACCGATTTTGGTAGAGGGTAAAGCCATCAAGCTTCATCCTCTGGTGTGTACGGCCTTTAATGCGGACTTTGACGGAGACCAGATGGCAGTCCATCTGCCCCTTTCCGTGGAGGCACAGGCAGAGTGCCGTTTCCTCCTGCTGTCTCCCAACAACCTGCTGAAGCCCTCCGACGGAGGCCCTGTGGCGGTTCCTTCTCAGGATATGGTTCTGGGAATCTACTATCTGACCCAGGAGAGACCAGGAGCGCTGGGAGAAGGCAAGTGCTTTAAAAGTGTAAATGAGGCTCTCCTGGCCTATGAAAATAAAGATCTGACCCTGCAGTCACAGATCAAAGTCCGTGTTGAGAAGGAGATGGAGGATGGTTCCATCCTTCAGGGAAATATTGAGTCCACTCTTGGTCGGTTCCTGTTTAATGAGATCCTTCCGCAGGATTTGGGATTTGTGGACCGTACTGTTCCGGGAAATGAGCTGAAGCTGGAAGTTGACTTCCTGGTAGGCAAGAAAGGCCTGAAGAAGATTCTGGAGAAGGTAATCAACACTCACGGCGCCACCAAGACGGCAGAGGTTCTGGATGATATTAAGTCCATGGGCTACAAATATTCCACCAGGGCAGCTATGACCGTATCTATTTCAGATATGACTGTGCCGCCGGAGAAGCCGGAGCTGATTAAGAAGGCTCAGGACACGGTAGACAAGATTACCAGAAACTTTAAGCGTGGACTGATCACCGAGGAAGAGCGTTACAAGGAAGTCGTGGAGACCTGGAAGGAGACGGATGATATCCTGACCAAGGTACTTCTGGAAGGACTGGATAAATACAACAACATCTATATGATGGCTGACTCAGGAGCCCGTGGTTCTGATAAGCAGATCAAGCAGCTTGCCGGTATGCGAGGCTTGATGGCTGATACAACGGGACATACCATTGAGCTTCCTATCAAGTCAAACTTCCGTGAAGGTCTGGACGTACTGGAATATTTCATGTCTGCGCACGGAGCTAGAAAAGGTCTTTCCGACACGGCTCTGCGTACGGCAGACTCTGGATATCTGACGAGGCGTCTGGTGGATGTATCTCAGGAGCTGATTATCCGTGAGGTGGACTGCTGCGAGGGCAAGGACGAGATTCCGGGTATGTATGTAAATGCGTTTACAGACGGCCGCGAGGAAATTGAAAGCCTTCAGGAGAGAATCACCGGAAGATTTTCCTGTGATGACATTTATGATAACAAGGGCGAGTTGATTGTAAAGGCGAACCATATGATTACGCCCAGGCGTGCTGCCAGAATTGTCAGCGATGGTGTGGATAAAGAGGGCAAGTCCTTTGAAAAGATTAAGATCCGTACGATTCTGACCTGCCGTTCTCATAGCGGTGTCTGCGCAAAATGCTACGGTGCGAACCTTGCCACAGGCGAACCAGTTCAGGTAGGCGAATCGGTGGGTATCATTGCGGCTCAGTCTATCGGAGAGCCGGGTACACAGCTTACCATGCGTACTTTCCATACCGGCGGTGTGGCCGGCGGCGATATCACACAGGGTCTTCCCCGTGTGGAGGAGCTTTTTGAGGCGAGAAAGCCCAAGGGTCTTGCCATTATCACGGAGATCGCAGGCGTGGCCACTATTAAGGACACGAAGAAAAAACGAGAGATCATTGTGACCAACGATGAGACAGGAGAGTCCAAGACTTATCTGATCCCCTATGGTTCCAGAATCAGGGCTGTGGACGGAGTTTATCTGGAAGCTGGAGACGCTCTTACGGAAGGTAGCGTAAATCCCCACGATATCCTTAAGATTAAGGGAGTGGAGGCAGTGCAGGACTACATGCTCCGGGAGGTTCAGAGAGTATACAGACTTCAGGGTGTTGAGATCAATGATAAGCACATCGAAGTGATTGTGCGTCAGATGCTGAAAAAGGTGCGGGTAGAGAATAACGGCGATACAGGTTTCCTGCCCGGTACTCTGGTGGATATTCTGGAGTATGAGGAGAAGAATGACGAGATGCGTGAGCAGGGCCTGGAGCCTGCAGATGGCAAACGGGTTATGCTCGGTATCACCAAGGCTTCTCTTGCTACCAATTCCTTCCTGTCGGCAGCTTCCTTCCAGGAGACCACGAAGGTGCTTACGGAAGCAGCTATCAAGGGTAAGGTAGATCCGCTGATCGGACTGAAAGAGAACGTAATCATCGGAAAACTGATTCCCGCAGGTACTGGCATGAAGCGGTATCGCAATGTAAATCTCGACATTACAGGAACAGATGATTACAAGCTGGATCAGGAGCGGGCAAGACAGAAGGCGGAAGCTGAGGCACGGGCCCTGGCTGAGGCTGAAGCTGCGGAAGAGGACGAGGACGATCTTTCTGCAGAAGATCTGGAAGAAGAACTGGATCTGCAGGAATATGAAGATGATGCAGAAGGCATATCTGAAGATATCCTGGTTGAAGAAGATGAAGCGGATGAGGAATCGGAAGCAGAGGACTCTGAGGACAGCGAAGAATAAAAGATCATAAAAATGCGGCAGGCTTAAAAAAGCCTGCCGTAATTTTTTTAAATTATTCATTTTTTTTCTGATCCTTCAGATTGCGGACCAATTTCTTAAAAGACATATCCTCGGACAGATGATCAGAGACATACCGGTCTTCCGGTTCCTTCCACTGCCTGGGAGGCTGCTGTGTCTGATAGTAGGTCTTCGGAGCCTGCTGCCTTTGTCCGTAGTCAGGTTTTGGCGGCGGATAGACAGAGGGCTGTTGATATCCCTGAGGGGGATTGGGCGGATATGGCTGCTGATACTGTACAGATCCCTGAGAAGCATAGGGCCCCTGATATCTTTGAGGCCGCTGCTGATAATAGGGAGGCGGCGGCGCCTGAGGCGTGTAATATTCCTGATATTCTTCCTGGGTATGCTTTCTTCGTTTTTTCTTCAGGGGACGGAAGATGGTTTTTCGCCCGGTCCATCCGATGATCCGAACCAGGATGATTCCCCAGAAGACGCCGAAGGAATCGATCAGTACGTCACGGGTAGAAGGACTTCTCCCTGCCACAAAAGATTGATGGTATTCATCCCCGCAGGCGAAAGCCACGCAGATGAATCCTGCTACCAGCATCAGTAAAATACCATGGAGTCCGTAAACATACAGAGGGAACGAAACCGCCACGGCCAGGGCAAAATATTCAGCCATATGCGCAATCTTTCTGGTTACTCCGTGAAAACGGGTAGCCAGATTTTGGATTTCCCATTCTTCCAGGCCGGCATCTAATATATTATCTGCGGCCTCGACCAGATGATAGCTGACCTTATAACTCAGGGCAGAGGAGACATCTCCCTCCTGAGCTGAGAATGTAAAGATCATATACATAAGAAGTAAAGCAGGAAGAAAGGAAAGTGGTTTCAAAAAGGTTCTCATAAAATACATCCTTTCCTTATTATAATGTGCTTTTAGTCCAGATTGAACAGTAACATCTTATCATCGGTGAACAGTTCTGTCCAGAGGATTTATAAAAATATAAGAAATAGCTTGACAAGGAAAAATACGGACAGTATAATATGTAAGTGCGTGACTGCGCACAGCTTTGTGCTGCTTGAAATTATGCAACCACATCTGGGCAGATGCCCGGCCGGCGGATAGGCCGCCGGATGGCAGAGACGAATTTATATTTGTCTCTGTGTAAATCAAAGACGCCCGCTGCAGGTAACGGAGTATCAAATTTACGGCGCTGCAGAGCGGCGGGGTATTTGAACCTTGCGGCATTGACCAAAGATCCATGCAAGCATGGCTGTTTGGCTCGTTGCCCGCAGGAATAAATCAGGAGGTGAAAAGAGGAATGCCAACATTTAATCAGTTAGTGAGAAAAGGCAGACAGACATCTGTAAAGAAATCAACTGCTCCGGCACTCCAGAAAGGATTCAATTCCTTGAGGAAGAAAGCTACGGATGCTTCTTCTCCCCAGAAGAGAGGCGTGTGTACGGCAGTTAAGACAGCAACGCCGAAGAAGCCGAACTCAGCTCTTCGTAAAATCGCCAGAGTTCGTCTTTCAAACGGAATCGAGGTTACCAGCTACATTCCGGGTGAGGGACACAATCTGCAGGAGCATAGCGTTGTGTTGATCCGTGGAGGAAGAGTAAAAGACCTTCCCGGTACCAGATATCACATCATCCGTGGTACACTGGATACAGCAGGCGTAGCCAAGAGAAGACAGGCTCGTTCCAAATACGGCGCTAAGAGGCCGAAAGACGCAAAGAAATAAAGATTATATCACATATTTTTGATTTGTTTCACCTTATGCCGGGTTTTTGTATTTCCAGGTGGTTGCGGTTATATAGAAGTCCGGGCATGAAACACAATTAAGCAACGGGATTGTGAGTACCTGTGATTTAATCGGAAATCATTAAGGAGGGAAGTAACGTGCCACGTAAAGGACATACCCAAAAAAGAGACGTTTTGGCAGATCCGCTGTACAATAACAAAGTGGTTACCAAGCTGATCAACAACATTATGCTGGACGGCAAAAAAGGCGTAGCCCAGAAAATTGTATACGGCGCATTTGCAAGAATGGAAGAGAAGGCTGGAAAACCGGCCGTTGAAGTGTTTGAAGAAGCAATGAACAACATCATGCCGATGCTGGAAGTAAAGGCAAGACGTATCGGTGGAGCTACCTATCAGGTACCCATTGAAGTTCGTCCTGACCGCCGTCAGGCTCTTGCGCTTCGCTGGATTACCCAGTATTCCCGTAAGAGGGGAGAGAAGACCATGGAGGAAAGACTGGCAAATGAGCTTCTGGATGCGGCCAACAATACAGGCGCTTCCGTTAAGAAGAAAGAAGACATGCATAAGATGGCAGAGGCTAATAAGGCTTTTGCACACTATCGCTTCTGACCGATAGCACTTAACGAAAGCAAGTCGATAGACGCAGCTTGAGTTTAGTGCGAGGTCGTTCGCGAATCTTAGTGAGCAGGAGCAGAGCGACTGCGAGGTTAGCTGAGCGAACATACCCGTGGGTCACTTAACGAAAGCAAGTCGACAGACGCAGCTTGAGTTTAGTGCGAGGTCGTTCGCGAATCTTAGCGAGCAGAAGCAGAGCGACTGCGAGGTTAGCTGAGCGAACATACCCGTGGGTCACTTAACGAAAGCAAGTCGACAGACGCAGCTTGAGTTTTAGTGTTTCATATTGAGGAGGAAAAAATTTTGGCTGGAAGAGAATATCCTTTAGAGAGAACCAGAAATATCGGTATTATGGCCCATATTGATGCGGGAAAGACCACATTGACTGAGCGTATTCTGTACTATACCGGTGTTAACTACAAAATCGGTGATACTCATGAAGGTACTGCTACCATGGACTGGATGGAGCAGGAGCAGGAAAGAGGTATCACAATTACTTCAGCCGCTACCACATGCCACTGGACTCTGCAGGAGAACTGCAAGCCGAAGCCGGATGCGCTGGAGAACCGTATCAATATCATTGATACTCCGGGACACGTTGACTTCACCGTAGAAGTTGAGCGTTCACTGCGTGTGCTTGACGGTGCTGTAGGTGTGTTCTGTGCAAAGGGCGGTGTAGAACCGCAGTCAGAAAATGTATGGCGTCAGGCGGATACGTACAATGTACCCCGTATGGCGTTTATCAACAAAATGGATATCCTGGGTGCGGATTTCTACGGTGCCGTAGAGCAGATCCGTACAAGACTTGGAAAGAATGCTGTCTGCCTGCAGCTTCCCATCGGTAAGGAAGATGAGTTCAAAGGAATTATCGACCTGTTTGAGATGAAAGCTTACATCTACAACGATGACAAGGGTGAGGACATCTCCATTGTGGATATTCCTGAGGATATGAAAGACGATGCAGAGCTTTACCGGGTTGAGCTGGTAGAGAAGGTTTGCGAGCTGGATGACGACCTGATGATGGAGTATCTGGAGGGAGAGGAACCCTCTGTAGACGCCATGAAGGCGGCACTGAGAAAAGCCACCTGTGAATGTAAGGCCGTTCCCGTATGCTGCGGATCTGCATACAGAAACAAGGGTGTTCAGAAGCTTCTGGACGCAATTATCGAATATATGCCGGCTCCTACAGACATTCCTGCCATTAAGGGTGTGGATCCGGACGGCAACGAGGTAGAGCGTCATTCTTCAGATGATGAGCCTTTCTCAGCGCTGGCATTTAAGATTATGGCAGATCCCTTTGTTGGAAAGCTTGCTTTCTTCCGTGTTTATTCCGGTACGATGAACTCAGGTTCTTACGTGCTGAATGCTACAAAAGGAAAGAAAGAGCGTGTAGGCCGTATTCTTCAGATGCATGCGAATAAGAGAGCAGAGCTGACCAAGGTTTATTCAGGAGATATCGCTGCTGCAGTAGGCTTTAAGCTTACGACTACCGGTGATACCATCTGCGATGAGCAGCATCCCGTTATCCTTGAGTCCATGGAGTTCCCGGAACCGGTTATCGAGCTGGCGATCGAGCCCAAGACAAAAGCTGGTCAGGGTAAGATGGGCGAGGCTCTTGCTAAACTGGCAGAGGAAGACCCCACTTTCCGTGCTCATACGGATCAGGAGACAGGCCAGACGATTATCGCTGGTATGGGTGAGCTTCACCTGGAGATCATTGTAGACCGTCTTCTCCGTGAATTTAAGGTAGAGGCAAATGTAGGTGCGCCGCAGGTTGCTTATAAAGAGACCTTCACCAAGGAAGTTACAGTTGACAGCAAGTATGCGAGACAGTCAGGCGGACGTGGTCAGTACGGACACTGTAAAGTTATCTTTACTCCCATGGATCCCAACGCTGAAGAGACCTTCAAGTTTGAGTCCACAGTTGTGGGCGGTGCGATCCCGAAGGAATATATCCCTGCAATCGGAGAAGGTATCGAAGAGGCTGCTAAGTCCGGCGTACTGGGAGGATATCCTGTTCTGGGCGTACACGCCAATGTATATGATGGTTCCTACCACGAGGTAGACTCCAGTGAAATGGCATTCCACATTGCAGGTTCTCTTGCTTTCAAGGATGCTATGAAGAAGGGAAATCCTGTTCTTCTGGAGCCCATCATGAAGGTGGAAGTGACTATGCCGGAAGAGTATATGGGTGATGTCATCGGCGATATCAACTCTCGCCGCGGACGTATTGAAGGTATGGACGATATCGGCGGCGGCAAGATCGTAAGAGGGTATGTGCCCCTTGCCGAGATGTTCGGATATTCCACTGACCTTCGTTCCAAGACACAGGGCCGTGGAAACTATTCCATGTTCTTTGAGCGTTATGAGCAGGTTCCGAAGAATGTTCAGGAAAAGGTGCTCAGCGCAAAGTCCAAATAAAAGGGTAACTAATTAAAGAAAAGGCTTGAAAATAAAGGTGATTTGAAATATAATCAAGGAAGCCAATATTATTCAAAATATGAAATTGATGCGAAAGCAATAATTAAGGAGGACATTCAAAATGGCAAAGGCTAAATTTGAAAGAACAAAACCGCATTGTAACATTGGTACCATCGGTCACGTTGACCATGGTAAGACAACTCTGACGGCTGCTATCACAAAGGTTCTGTCTGAGAGAGTTGCTGGTAACGTTGCAACTGATTTCGAAAATATTGATAAAGCTCCCGAAGAGAGAGAGCGTGGTATCACAATTTCTACCGCTCACGTTGAGTATGAGACAGATAAGAGACACTACGCACACGTTGACTGCCCTGGCCATGCTGACTATGTAAAGAACATGATCACTGGTGCAGCTCAGATGGACGGCGCTATCCTTGTAGTAGCTGCTACTGATGGTGTTATGGCTCAGACCAAGGAGCACATCCTCCTGTCCCGTCAGGTAGGCGTTCCCTACATCGTAGTATTCATGAACAAGTGTGATATGGTAGACGACGAAGAGCTTCTTGAGCTGGTTGATATGGAGATCCGTGAGCTGCTGAACGAGTATGAGTTCCCGGGAGATGACACACCGATTATCCAGGGTTCCGCTCTGAAGGCTCTGGAAGATCCCAGCAGCGAGTGGGCTGACAAGATCATGGAGTTGATGGATGCAGTAGATAGCTGGATTCCCGATCCGCAGCGTGCTACAGATCAGCCGTTCCTGATGCCTGTAGAGGATGTATTCACCATCACAGGCCGTGGTACTGTTGCTACTGGTAGAGTAGAGCGTGGTGTTCTTCATCTGAACGAGGAAGTTGAGATCGTTGGTATTAAGGAAGACATCAGAAAGACTACTGTAACTGGTATCGAGATGTTCCGTAAGCTTCTTGATGAGGCTCAGGCTGGTGATAACATCGGTGCTCTGCTTCGTGGTATCAAGAGAGAAGAAATCGAAAGAGGACAGGTTCTCTGCAAACCCGGTTCAATCAAGTGCCATACCAAGTTTACTGCTCAGGTATACGTACTGACCAAGGATGAGGGTGGTCGTCATACTCCGTTCTTCAACAACTATCGTCCGCAGTTCTACTTCAGAACAACTGACGTTACTGGCGTTATCGCTCTTCCCGAGGGAACAGAGATGTGCATGCCTGGCGACAACGTTGAGATGACCATCGAGCTGATTCATCCCATCGCTATGGAGCAGGGTCTTACATTCGCTATCCGTGAGGGTGGACGTACGGTTGGATCAGGCCGTGTTGCTACTGTTATCGAGTAATCATAGCTTAATAAAATTAGTAAGGGGCTGCCACACGAAGTGTGGCAGCCCTTTTTCTTGTTGTTTCATAGGAAACGAAGTTTCGGGGTGTCACCTACAGAGTACCAGAATGAGCTAAAAAGTGAAAATTATAAAAATAAAGGAGAATAAGAGATGGGAACTAGACTTCATGTAAACCTAAAACGGGTGTTGGGAACAAGAAATCCCATGATTTACGGGCATTTTATCGAACATTTTCACAGACAGATTTACGGCGGCGTGTACGATCCGGGCAATTCGCTATCGGATGAGAGTGGGCTGCGTATGGATGTCTTGGATGCCATGCGAAAGATCAGAGTGCCGGTTTTACGGTGGCCGGGCGGATGCTTTGTTTCATCGTATCACTGGAAATATGGCGTAGGAAAAGAGCGAATTCCTATGTATGACAAAGCCTGGGCAGTAGAAGATCCCAATACTTTTGGAACAGATGAATATGTGGATATGTGCCGTAAAATCGGATGTGAACCTTATATTTGTGCGAACGCCGGTACCGGGACGCCAGAGGAAATCTCAGACTGGGTAGAATATTGTAATCTGAAGCAGGAGGGGCAGTTTGCTAAGTGGAGAATTGCCAATGGACATGAAGCGCCGCATCAGGTAAAATATTGGAGTATCGGAAATGAAAACTGGGGCGAATGGGAACTCGGCGCCAAAACAGCAGAAGAATGGGGATATTTTGTCAGAGAAACAGGCAAAATGATAAAGCATGTCGATAAAGACACTGAATTGACGGCAGCGGCATTGCCTGATTTGGACTGGAACACGCAGTTGCTGCGCATCGGAGGAAAGTTCTTAGATTGGATTTCGATTCACCAGTATTGGGATCCGATTAACGGGACCAATGATTTTGCAAGCTATGAACAGGTGATGGCATATACAAATTTGACGGAAAATGGGATTCGTGAAGTGCGCGGGCTGCTTACAGCCATGCGTTTGGAGAAGAAGATTAAAATCGCCTTTGACGAATGGAACCTGCGTGGGTGGTATCACCCGGATGCGACCAAACGGGGACCTGGAGAAACGCGCGAGGATTATGTGAAGCTTCGTGATAAAAATGACATCAATTCTTTATATACCATGGCGGATGCCCTCTTTACCGCATGCTTTTTGAATACCTGCAATCGTAATTGCGATATTGTGGGGATGGCAAACTTTGCGCCAATCGTCAATACCAGAGGCTGCATTTTTACATATCCGGACGGGATTGTTTTGAGAAGTACGTACCATGTGTTTGATTTGTATGTCAACTGCCTCGGAGACGTCATATTAGATTCCTGGGAGGAAGATGCGGGATATATGACGGTAAGAAACAGAGCGGGAGAGCTGGAGGAAACTGCGGAGCTGGATATACTGGCAACCGCATTCCAGGATAAGCCGGGAGTTGCCATAGCGATTGTGAATAAAAATGCGTCTTTCGAAAAAGAGCTGGCGCTGTGTTTTGACGATGATTCAGTAAAAGAGGGTGCAACTGTGGTACTGCATTATATTTGCGGGGACAGCACAGAAGCATACAACGATATCGGTC
>HHCFC01400__coassemble_1232_pt1 | contig 46485 bp, 35 predicted proteins | sample HHCFC01400__metabat2_high_PE_014 | metagenome-assembled genome bin HHCFC01400
CAGGCCGTGGGGCTCATGCTTTCGAGACGACAACAGGTATGAGGAAGTAAGGCGGAAGTTATATAATGGCTTGAAGAATATTATAAAATTTTTCTTTTGCATATTTCTCCATAAATGGATTGTGACCGCATTTTTCTAAAATATAAGTTTTGCATGGGATACCGTTTTCTTCTAACGGTTTAATTACTCCTTCTATCGGGTGCGGATCACAAACTCCCTGTATTAAAAATAGTTTGCTCTGAATATTCTTAAATGCTGTCAATAACGCTCCATTCGTTCTCAGCTTAGCAGCTTCGTTCCAAATTCTGTTATACATTTCATTATCTGCTTTGTCTGCTATGAGTTTTTCGCTGCTTTCAAGGTAAAAATTATCCGATTTTTCCAAAATACTGGGTATCTTTTTAATATCTTCATCAGTGGCCACATTATCTATCATTCTCTGAAAGATTTCACTTTCTTCGCCCGAAAGATTTCGCAATCTTCGTGAAGATATTTCTTTGACATATTTATCTGCAAGCGGCGGGCAGCCAACTAAGATAATGTTTTTACATATCTTTGGGTATTTTTCTGCAAATAAAACAGCTAACCATGCTCCCCATGAGTGACCGATTAAAGTCGGTTTTTCTTGGCAATATTCTATAATCTGCAAATATAATTCTTCAATCAATTCGGCTATAGAATATTGGGATTGCAACGCTTCAACAATTCCGCTTTCCGTCAGCCTGCTCAATTCTTCTGAACAAGTTTTTAAAGAACCTATTGCCCCAGGACCTCCATGAATTAAAACGGTCTTATAAGGTGCTTTTCCATGTAATTCAACCATTTTTATTTTTACCTCAATTCTAATTTTCGTCACTTTTTAATACCGCTATTGTATCATCTATTTGGCGCAATCACAATTCAATACAGTATCACACCGTTTGCTGTGGCTGTACCGCCTGTTCCACTCACTTCTTAACAACAAGCTCTTTATCTGCTCGTTACTGTATTGTTCAGGCTTCTCCAGCAGGCTTTCCAGTATCGCCCCATACTCAATAAGGCGGCTTACCCTCCTGCTTTTCGGAGGGACTAACCCTCCAGACTGAAGAAGAAAGGAGGGCGTTGCCATTCAAGAATGCCACTGGCATTCTTGCTGCGAGGCGCACGTCATGCAACGCATGACGTCTTTCCTATGTGCGCCCCTGCAATCCGCCGGAGGCTCATCTCAGATGAGGGATTGACATACGCCACTGAAACTGCTTTGTTGCTTACCGCCTATAAAGGCGGAAGTCAGCCTCATCTGAGATGTATGTTACATACGCTGATTTGATTCAGCTTTTGATATTCATTGTTGCCCTTGTCGGTCTTGTTTACGAGATTTTCAAGGATAGACGAAAGTAGCCGCCAACTACTGCCAATAGTTGACGGCCAGACTGTAAAAAGTTTGACTTAACTGTTTGAGGGTAGGCCGCTTCTCTGGCTTTCCCTTTTTCTATTTTTAATATAGCACGGCTGTCAGCAGGACGCAAGCCCTTATTCGTTCTTATCATATTCATTTATTATGACTGCTCAGGCGTTCGCAGCAAAATGACCCCAAACGTTTCATAAACGTGCTGCTTCTATTCACAGCCACCCCATCCACATGCGCACTCGTCGCGCTTACAGCGCTCCAGTGCATCATTTTCCATACAACGTTTTTCCCTATCCGATTGCTTTTTTTGCTTCACTTTAGTACAATAGAGAAAAACTGATTTTGAGGACACATTTATGAATGTTCTGTTTGCCGGCGGTTGGGATATGGTTGGAGCATATCTTGCAGACCGCCTGATTATTGAAGGAAACCATGTGTGCTGGGTGACCGGGGACGATACGCACCTGCTCTGGAATAAACGTTTCAAGGGCTCCGTCTACTGCGGCCAGCGCAGCCGTGAGGAGTATCTGCGTATTCTCAGATCAAATTCTGTTGACGTAATTGTATTTATGACCGCTCCTCTGAGAGAAAATTTTGAAGAATTTCCAGAGTATGAAAGCCAGATCGGAGAGCTGACGGACCTTTTAAACGTCCTTCGCAGCTATCCTGTGAAATCTCTGGTCTATTTGTCTTCCCTGGAATTGGACTACCCGGATCTCTATACTCCAGTTCTCACGGATCTGGCTGCAGGAGAGATGCTGTGTCAGGCGTATCACAAGACTTTTGAGCTTCCCGTATTGATCCTGCGTCTGGGCTGTGTGTACGGAAGCTTTGCCAGAGACCGGATGGGATATACGGGGCGTACTCTGAATGCCCTGAAGAGGCAGATTCCCCTCTCAAGCTTTTACTCGGAGGACTCTCTTCTGGACACCGCCTATGGGGAGGACGCCGCCCAGGCCCTGTATCTTCTGCTCACCTTAGGGAAACAGGGACTGTACCGGCTTTTCAGCGGTCATCCCCTTACTTTCGGAGAATACTTTTCTCTTCTGGGTCAAGCCGCCAAAGTCCGTCCCTCTGTCCGATGGACTTCTGCCAGAAGATCTCCAGAGAGAGATTTTTTCCTCTCTGAGCGTTCTGTAAACCTGGAGACAGGATGGATGCCCATAACCCTTCTGCAGGAAAAAGGTCTGGAAGCTCTCAGGAAAACTCTCCGGGATTCCTCCCAGGAGATCCGGCCCCGTATGGGAAGCCGATTCTTTAAATCCGTGAAAAAATGCTTCTTAAGGAAATCTCTGAGGAATCTGGCCGAAACTCTTGCAGCCTTCGGTGTTACCTGCCTGCTGCTGAACTTCAGCCAGGATGTGTCCGATCTGAAATATGTAGATATCCGGCTGATGTTCGTGGCTGTCATCTCCGCCCTGTATGGACTGAAGCTGGGGCTTCTTTCCATCGGCCTTGCTACCGCCTCCTACCTGTACAGCCTTCTGGCGGCCAGAATCGATATTACATATTTTCTGTACAGTGTGGACACCTGGATTCCCTTTGTGATATACGGGGTGGCAGGCACGTCTATTGGATATATAACGGACCGCCGCAGGGATGAGTATGACAGTCTGCAGGAGAGCCACCGCCTCCTGGAAGAAAAGTACGAATTTCTCAAATCCATCCATGGGGAAACCCTGGATATCAAAGGAAAGCTTCAGAAACAGATTCTCACCTCCAAGTACAGCTTCGGCTATGCCTATGAGGTGGCGGTTAAACTGGACAGCCTGAAGCCGGAACTGATTATCTTGAAGGTTATCAGTATCCTGGAGCACATTATGGACTGCAAAAAAGCGGCGATCTTTCTGCTGGGAGAGCAAAATACCCGGTTTGCCCGGCTTAAGGTCTGCTCTGCAGAGCTGCGTGACATTGTCCCTTCCTCCCTGGAGATGGAGAAATATCCCCGCATCCAGGAGTGCTTCTCTAAGAAAGAGACTTTTATTAACACCGCTCTTGAAGCCGGATACCCGGATTATGCGGCTCCTTTATTCGCCCAAGACAGGCCTTTTGCCTTCATCGCTATTTATGATATTGGTGCGGATAAGTTTACCGTTTATTTCCAGAACTTGTTCCGTATCATCACTAACCTGATCGAACAGAACTTAGCCAAGGCCCTGAAATATGAGCGGCTGAAAAAGGACAGTATGTACTATCCCGGCACAGCTCTCTTATATCCAAAAGCTTTCCAGGAACGTCTGAATATTATGCTCTCAGAGAGCGATGATATCGCCTACAGCTTTATCCTGGCAAAGGTTTATCCGGCAGCGGCTGAGGACAGAACCGTCACAGCCGAGAGGATTGCCGGCGTGATCCGCGGAAGCGACTGCATGGGTGTGGATGCTGACGGGGATTATGCCGTAATTCTTGTGAATATGAAGGCCGAATATCTGGATAACCTGAAAGAACGCTTCAGACGGGCCGGGCTTACGCTGGAGGTTGTGACAGAGCCATGAAAACATACGAAATTTTTGTGTGCATCCTTTACCTTCTGGTCGCCTGCCTGTACTCCTTCCAAGCGGCCCGGAATTCTTCAAGCTGGCAGCGGGGGCTTTTCTCTCTTGTTATCTGCCTGGCCTTCCCTGGTGCGGGCCTGTTTCTTTTGCTCTTTTTAAAATGGTATGCCGGTAGGCTTCAGGATAAGGACCGTTTGGAAATCTATATGGACGATTCTTTTCATGGGGAGGACCTCCAGCTTCTGCAGAAGCCGGATTCTGACAAAGAGCTGAACCAGGTTCCCATGAAGGAAGCTCTGAATCTCAACGACTTCTCTTACCGCAGAAGTATGATTATGGATCTGCTGAATGAGGAGGACATCCTTCAGTACCTGGATATTCTCAAGGAAGCCCTGGACAATGAGGACACAGAGACCACCCACTATGCCAGCACCATTATCATGGAACTGCAGCGAAAAACTCAGGATCTCATAACCCAATGGGAGGTACAGTACGAACAAAACCCGGGGGATCCTGCGTCAACCTCAAAGTGGGAAGAGCTTTTATACAAGGTGATTCAGAGCAGGCTGTATGAGGAACACACCCTGGGACGCTATTACAGGAAATATTACCGGGTGTCTGACCGGCTTTTGTCATCCGATCAGCCGGCCCAGCAGTACTACCTCCACCGGATCCAGATTCTGTTCCATGAGGGGAATTTAACAGATGCCAAAGGATTCTGCATACAGTTCCAGGAACGGTTCCCTGCCAGCGAGGAAGCCGTACTGTGTCTGTTGGAATTCTTCATCCGGGCAAAGGATTCCCAGGGCATGACAGAGTTTCTTCAGCGTCTTCCCTCCCTGCCCGTTCATCTGACCCAGAAAACTTTACAGTATATTAAAATTTTTCAGAAAGAGTGATTTTTTGAAAAAATATTATCATCAGCTTCTTTTTGTTTTTGCAGTATCAGTCCTGATTATGTTTATGGTTATTTTTGTCAATACCAAATGGATCACCCAGCCGGAAAGCCAGTACGCTTCCAGAGTCGTTCTCGATCAAAAGACATCCGGCGTCTCTCTTGGAACCATCGCTGACTCTAGGCGTACTGCCCTGATTCTGTACAGCCCGGGAGACAGCGTCTCCTGTTACTATAAAGATAATCTTATTAAAGCGTTGGAAGTTCTGCGGATGGAATGGGAACTCCAATCCCTGGATCATTCGGACAGCGTCAGTTATCCTGAATACGATCTGGTGATCCTTGCCTCTCCCTATGTGGAAGAAGAGATGGCGGATCCCATCAGCCGGCTGTTTGATTACGTATCTCAAGGCGGCAAAGTCTTTTGGGGAATTCTCCCGGTTAATACCGGAATACAGTTTAGCAGCGTTTACCGTCAGATAGGAATTGTAGAATATGGAGACTATAAAAGCTACAGCTCCTTTACCGTGACAAAGGATCTGGTTCCCGGTATGTCTGGAAGAACTTTTTCCTCAGAAGCCTTTGAGGACGTGGGCCTGGCCTTGACCCTGGATGAGAACGCCCAGGTGTATGCTTCCGCTCTCACTGAGGACGGCAGCAGCCTCCCTATGGTATGGAACTTTCAGAGGGGAGAGGGCAGTATTACCTTTTACAACGGCACCGGAATCACCGGCGATTACTGGAGAGGCTTTGCCGCCGGATGCATCCTGACTTTGTTCGAGGATTCCATGTACCCCATTATCAATGCCCTCTGCCTGTTTATAGACGATTTCCCCTCACCCCAGTATGAGAGCTCCAGCGATGTGGTCAGGGAAGAATACAATCGTTCAGTGAAAGAATTTTACCGGGATATCTGGTGGCCGGATATGCAGGCGGCTGCCCAGCGGTATGGGGATCTGTACACCGGTCTTTTTATGGCCACTTATAATGACATTGTGGATCCTGAGGATTTTACTTATGATTCCCCTTCCATGGAGCAGTATTATGGAAACAGCCTCATTAAAAGCGGCTATGAGCTGGGAGCCCACGGCTACAATCACCAGTCCCTGGCGCAGGAGGGACAGATCCCGGAGAATCTTCAGTATGTTCCCTGGGAGTCTGTCTCCGATATGGAATCGTCTCTGGAGATGCTGCAGTCCATCTCTGAAGAACTTTTTCCCGGCATCGCTCTCACCTCCTACGTCCCGCCTTCTAATTATCTCAGCCAGGAAGGGCGCAGCGCCGTGAAAGCTGCCCTGGAGGATCTCAAAGTGATCTCCGGTGTGTATACCTCTGAAGGAGAAGAGGGCAGCGTCTACGTACAGGACTTTGAAATCGCCGAGGACGGAATTGCTGAATTCCCCCGGATCAGCTCCGGCATGCTGCCGGAGAGCTTTGACACCTTTTCCTATATAAATGGGATCGGTCTGTACGGCGTCTTTTCCCACTTTATACATCCTGATGATATTTTCGATGAGGACAGAGGGAAAAACCAGAGCTGGGAAGCTCTGTATGAATCCTACTGCGAGATGATGGAGGACATCCACGGCACCTATCCCTGGCTCCGCTCTCTTACAGCTACAGATGCGGCGGACGCCCTTCTGGTTCAGGATAGTCTGACGCCTCATATAGAGTACGATCAGGATGAAATCCGGGGAAGCTGCGAGAATTTTTACGGAGAAGCCTACTTCTATCTAAGAACAGAAAAGCAGCCTCAGTCGGCAGACGGAAGCTGTACCATTACCCCTGTGGGTTCTGACAGCGGCTCCCTCTATTACCTTGTCACTGTAACAGAACCTGATTTTACTGTAAAGCTGGTGAATTCATGAAAATATGTCTTTTAGCTGAAGGCTGCTATCCATACGTGGCCGGAGGCGTTTCCTCCTGGATTCAGATGCTGATCCAGGGACTTCCCCAACACGAATTTGTGATCGTGGCCATTGGGGCTGAAAAAAAGCAACGCGGAAAGTTTAAATATACGCTTCCTGACAACGTAACGGAAATCCAGGAGTATTTCCTGGACGAATATCTAACGGAAGGTGGATCTCGTCCTGTCTCCAGGAAATTAACAGCCCCTCAGCGCCAGGCCGTCCTGGATCTGCTCCGGGGAGAGCTTCAGGACTGGCAGGAGCTGTTTGCGCTGTTTTCTCATAATTCATCCTACAAGGCGAATGATTTTCTCATGTCCAGGGATTTTCTGGATCTGATTATGGAGCTGGCCCAGGAGGAGTACAGGAATACGCCCTTTAAAGATACTTTCTGGACCATCCGCTCCATGCTGATCCCAGCCCTGAATCTCCTGAAATGTCCCATCCCGGAGGCTGATATTTACCATGCCGTCTCCACAGGGTACGCAGGGCTGATCGGAGCTAAATTTAAGTATTTCACCGGCAGGCCCTTTCTGGTTACAGAGCATGGAATTTACACCCGGGAGAGAGAGGAAGAGATTTTAAAGGCAGAGTGGGTTTCCAATTATTTCAAACAGACCTGGATCTCTTTTTTTACTTCTCTTTCCAAAGCGGCGTATCAGGGAGCAGACCGGATTATCTCGCTTTTTTACGGGGCAAGGCGCATTCAGATCTCTCTGGGCGCCCCTTCGGAAAAATGCTTCGTAATCCCCAATGGAATTTCCATGGAACGCTTTTCTAAGGTTCCGCCAATCTCCAGCGAGCCCCATCCCCTTGCTGTGGGCGCTGTGATCCGGGTGGTTCCTATTAAGGATATTAAGACTATGCTGTACAGCTTTGAGCTGGTGAAAGCCCGGAGGCCGGATGCCGTGCTGTACCTCATTGGTCCTTACGATGAAGATCCCGGATATTATCAGGAGTGTCTGGAGCTAATCCAGGCCCTCTCTTTAAAGGATGTACATTTTACCGGCCGTGTCAATGTAACTGAGTGGTTCGGCCGCCTGGATATTGTGATTCTCACCAGTATCTCCGAGGGGCAGCCCTTCGTTCTCCTGGAGGCCATGGCGGCAAAAAGGCCGGTTCTGGCCACAAACGTGGGTTCCTGCCGAGAGATCATCGAGGGCTTTCCGGATGAATTCGGCCCCTGCGGACAAGCCGTTCCCGTCATGAACCCTTCCAGGATCGCCCAGGGAATCTTAAGCATCTGTTCCTCCCCGGAGCATATGCGCACCCTGGCAGAAAATGGTTATAAAAGAGTGGATAAATATTACCGTGACACGGATTTTCTCAAAAGCTATGAAACAGTTTATCAGGAGGTGAAGGAAGAATGGCAGGCGTCGGTTTTGAACTGAAAAAAATATTCCGTGACAACAGCAGCCTGCTGAATTCCCTGAAAGGGTATTCTGTTACTGCCGTAGTGACCGAAGGCCCCATGGTACTCACGGTACTGCTGCTGTTTGTATTAAGATTTCTTATGAGAGAAGCCCATGCCTCCTACCGGGAGCAGGAGATTTTTCTCTTTATCATCACTTATGTGATGATTTTCTCTCTGATCTTTTCCAATACGCTGCTGATGTTTTCTGACCGTTTTGTCTCGGACTGCATCTATAAGGATGAGACGGAAAAAATTCTCCCCTCCTTTTTCGGCCTGGCTTTTTTCCTCCTTCTCATAGGCGGAACAGCCGCCTTTATCTACCTGCTTACCCTGCCGGTTTCTTTTCTCTTCCGGGCTGCGGCCTTGCTGCAGTTTTGCAGTATGCTGGTACTCTGGCTGCAGATCGCCTTTCTGTCCGCAGTCAAGCAGTACAGCAGGATTCTTCTGGGATTTGCCGCAGGCTTCCTTGTGGCCGTACTGCTTACGCTGCTCTTTCTGGGAACGGGGACGGATCCTCTTATGGCGGCTATGTGGGGAGCTGCCGCCGGCTTTTTTACCATGATGGTTTTCTTCCTGACCCAGCTCCTTCGCTGCTACCCTTTGGGAAAATTTCAGCTTTTTTCCTTTTTCCCGGCCCTGGATCAGTATAAGATCCTGATCGCTACCGGCTTTTTTATGGCTCTTGGGCTTTTCGCCCACAACTTCATCATATGGTGCAGTGAGTATGCCAACCGCGTTTTTCCTACCGGCGTATTCTGCTCCCGCTACGATGTCCCGGCCTTTTTCGCCGCCTTTACCATCATTCCCATGCTGGTTCAGTTTGTGGTATCCCTGGAGGTAAATTTCTGTGTAAAGAACCGGGTTTATTTCAGCACAATCCTCAGGGGCGGCCGCCTCTCGGATATACGGGCGGCGAAGAAAGATATGGAAAAGGTGCTCTTCCGTGAGCTTGCCCATATGATGGAGATCCAAATTCTCTTTACCATAATTTCCGTTACCTTTCTGGCCGGTCTGTTGTCTTACTTCGGTCTTGACCCGGATATGGTCAGCATCTTCCGAATCCTTTGCTTCGGCTATCTACTCTACGGATTTTTTAAGGCGCTGACCATTCTGCTTTTATATTTTGACGACCGGGCAGGCGCCTGCGCAAGCGCCGCCTTATTCGCCGCCTTAAGCATTCTCTTCACGGCCCTGTCCCTGCAGCTTGAGATCTCGGCCTGGGGCATCGGTTTCTGGGGCGCCGGAGCGCTCACTTCCCTCTTTGCCCTTCTTCGGCTTAAGTGGTATGTAAAGACGCTGGAATACCATGTATTCTGCCGGCAGCCCTTGTTTACGGATACGGACACCCATTTCTGGGAGAAACTGGAGATCCGTCTGCGCCAATCTGACCAAAATCTGAAACCAGGAAAGGAGAAAAAGAGACCTTATGAACGTAAAAAAAATTCTTAGAAGTCTGGCCTGCGGCCTGTTTCTTCTTTTTGTTCTGGGAGGCTGCGGGCCTCAGGCCACAACCGATGATCCTCAGGAGGAAACCACCGTGGCCATCGCCCCAGCTCCCAGCCTTGAAGAGGCAGGCATCATGGAAGATACTTCCGTGTACAGCCAGGACGACCCGGACAGTATCGTCTATTTCTATGTGACTGTCCGCAGAGGGGACGAGGGCTCTGACACAGATCACTCTTTTACTGAGGTGAAAGACGCTGTCCGCTTCATAGATGATTCCCATGTGGACAATGACGTGTATGCCCGGGCTCTTGTGCAGGTGGGCGATGAGACAGGTCCCCTACCTGACATGCTGGGCTACGGCCTTACCAAAACCAACGCCAGGATCCGCATCCGGGGCAACTCCTCTACGGTCAAGCCCCAGAAGTCCTACAAACTGGATCTGGACGATGAGGCTGGGCTGTGGAGAGGGCAGAGCAATATCGCCCTGAATAAATCCGCTTTTGACGTAACCAGGATCCGCAATAAGCTTTACTTTGATATGCTCAAGGAGGTGGAGGATGTCCCCAGCCTCCGCACCCAGTTCGTCCGGCTCTTTATTAAGGATGAGACCTCAGGCCAGACAGAATTTCAAGACTATGGCTTTTACACCCAGGCGGAAGTTCCCTCGAAAAAGTATCTGGCCAATCACGGACTGGATCGGGAAGGATATCTCTACAAGGCCATTGCCTTTAACTTTGAGCCTTCGGATGCCTTAAAAAATTTTGATGATCCTGCTTTTGACCAGGAAGCCTTTGACGCCATCCTGAACTGCAAAGGCCGTCAGGACAACCAGCGTCTCATAGACCTGGTGGAAAAGATCAACGATACCTCCATAGATATCAACGAGATCATAGGGACCTACATTGACCGGGACAATTACATTACCTGGCTGGCTTACAATATCCTGACCGCCAATATTGACACTACTATGCAGAATTTTTATCTGTACAGTCCTCTGAACAGCGAAAAGTGGTATTTCATCCCCTGGGACGGAGATAACATGCTTCATGTAAAGGAAGACCAGATGGAAGGAACTGCTGCCTCCTACGGTGGCTGGGAACATGGAATCACCAACTACTGGGGCGTGATCCTCCATCAGCGCTTCCTGAAGATCGAATCCAACCGCCGGGAGCTGGCCGCAAAGATAGACGAGCTGTATGAAATTCTGACACCCGAGTACGTAAATTCTCTTGCAGCGCAGTATGATGAGGTGGCCAGGCCGTACGTGACAGCCATGCCGGATCTCTATTATCTTGGAAATACCCTGGAAGAGCGGGACCAGATTCTCTCCGGACTGGGGGGCGAGATCACAGATGCTTATCATTCCTTCTATGACAGTCTGGAAGAGCTGATGCCCTTCTTCCTGTATGAGGCAGATCAGCAGGAGGACAGCCTGCTCCTTTCCTGGAGCGATGCCTATGATTTCAGCAACAGCCCTATTACGTACGATCTTACGGTATCTGCCTCGCCGGATATGACAGATCCCGTCCTCTCAGAGACAGGTCTGTCCGCCGCCTTTTTTGAAACTGACACAAAGGCCCTTCCACCGGGAACTTGGTACTGGACAGTGACAGCCCATACAGATACGGGAAAGACAGCTCAGCCCATGAATAAGATCAATATAAATGACGTTTATTATCCCGGCGTGGAAACTCTGGAGGTTGCCGAATGAATAACGCCTACCGCCATGAATTAAAATTTGTGATCTCCGGCTCTCTCTATCAGGAGCTTTCCAGGGTTTTAGCAGCAATGATGGAGCGTGACAGCCATGTCGGTTCCACCGGCAGCTATAACATCCGCAGCCTGTATTTTGATGACCTTTACAGAACCGCTTACCAGGAGAAAATTGACGGAGTCGAGATACGCCGGAAATACAGAATCCGCATTTATAATTACTCTGATTCTGTCATTTCCCTTGAATGCAAGCATAAAAATGGTTCCTATATCCGCAAGGAAGAGATCCCTCTGAGCCGGGAGGAATATGAGAGAATGAGAAACTGCGACTACAGCTTTCTCCTTCATAAGGATTCCCCCCTGGCAGGAGAATTTTTCATTGACGCCCGGACAAATCTCCTGCGTCCTGCGGTGATCGTGGACTACGACCGGGAGCCCTTCGTCCACCCGGTGGGAACGGTCCGCATCACCTTTGATAAAAACCTCCAGGCCATTTCCCCGGAGGACGATATTTTCTCTCCCCAGTCCCCGGGCTTTTCCGTCCTGGCCCCGGGAGAGATGATTCTTGAAGTAAAGTTTACCGGAAAGCTTCCGGAAAAATTCAGAAGGGTTTTTAAGAGCTATGCCCTGACCCAATGCTCCGCCTCAAAATTTTGTCTCTGTGTAGACGGCCTGGAGCATATACTTAATCACTAGGAGGAGAAAAATGCTGCTGACAAGTAATCAAACCACTACTTTTCAGGATCTGTTCAAAAAATCATTCCTGAACCTGTTTCCTGAACAAATGGCCCCTATGACTCTGGTTCTGACTCTGGCGGTTGCCTTTATAATCGGGCTTGGAATCTACTTTATATACCGGAAATGCTTTATCGGGGTGGTTTACGATCATTCCTTCTGCCTTTCCCTGGTCATCATGACCGTGCTTGTATCCGTTATCATCGTAACCATCAGCACAAATGTCACTCTGTCCCTGGGCATGGTGGGCGCCCTCAGTATCGTCCGCTACCGCACTGCGGTAAAGAATCCCCTGGATCTTATGTTCCTGTTCTGGTCCATTACCTCAGGAATCGCCATCGGAGCCCAGTATTATTATATTGCCTTTATTACTCTGATCTTTGTGGCCCTCATCCTGATGATACTCCGTAGGATGAAAGGAGATTCCCGGCTTTATGTTCTGGTCATCAATTACGACACCTCCCTGACTTTGGAGGAAGAGATCCGCAGGCGTCTGGCCGACTATGACTATAAGCTCCGGTCAAAAGTCGTGAAGGATCAGGTGACTGAACTCACGGTGGAGGTGCGTCTGAAAGTAGAAAACATCAATCTTACGGAATCCTTCTCCTCTATAAAAGGCGTTCACAATATCACTCTTGTTCAGTATCGGGGAACGTATGAAATCTAAGCTTATGAGATATGTAATTTTTGTGCTGCTGGTTCTTCTGGTATCAGCAGCCCTCTTTCGTTTTATAAAAAAGAAAAACACCGTCCTCTTCCACATATCCAGGACAGAAAATCCTTCCGTGAATCCTCTGAAGGGCTTTGCCGCCTGGGGAGAAAATTTCCGGGAGGATCCCTGGGTGAGCTTCGCCTACATTCCCATATACTGGAACCTGCTAGAGCCGGAAGAGGGGGTGTATGATTTTGAAGCCCTGGAAGAGCGCTGTTATTTCGAAGAGTGGAGAAAGTCCGGCGTCCGCCTGATTTTCCGCCTTGTGGCGGACTCTCCTTCTGATGAGTCTCATATGGATATCCCAGAATGGCTGTATGACAAAATGGGACAATCGGGAACCTGGTATGACTGCAGCTACGGAAAAGGATTCAGTCCCGACTACAGAAGCCAGGTCTTTCAGGAGGCCCACGCCCGTCTGGTGAAGGCTCTCTATGAGCGGTACGGGCAGGATCCTCAACTGGCCTTCATCCAGCTTGGTTCCCTGGGGCACTGGGGAGAATGGCACGTAAACACAGAGGCCGGCATTGACAAATTCCCCTTCCAAGCTGTGACGGATGAGTATGTAAAAGATTACCTGGAATTTTTCCCCGGGAATATGCTGCTTCTGCGCCGCCCTTACGCTATTGGACATGAAAATCATCTGGGGCTGTACAACGATTCCTTCGGGCTTCCTTCCTCCCATGACCAGTGGCTTTCCTGGATCCAGGACGGGTATGTCTCGGATCAGAACGGCGAAGCCCTGGCGGCAATGCCAAACTTCTGGGAGTTTGCTCCCTCCGGGGGAGAATTCTCACCCAGCCAGGAGATAAGCTGGTATTTCTCTGAGGAACAGTTCCCCGTGACTCTCAATCTTCTGGAAGAAAGCCATACCACCTTTCTGGGACCCACCGCTCCCAAGTTCAAAGACTTCTCCGGCTCCCCGGAAGAAGAAAAAATTCTAAAGCTTCTGTCCCGGATGGGAGCAAGCCTGGGCATCCGCTCCGGCCGCCTCACAGGTCTTCTCCTGGGAGGTGATTTAGAGCTGACTGCGGTTTGGGAAAACACGGGATCCGCCCCCATGTACCAGGATTGGCCCATAAGGCTTCAGATCCGCTCTGAGAGCGGAGAGACCGTGTGGCAGAAGGACTTCCTGGCAGGGATTACGGCTTGGACGCCGGGCAGCCATACCTGGTCTGTCTCACTGCCCGGTACGGGTGAACTTCCTTCCGGCTCCTATGAGCTTTTGGCGGGAATCACAGATCCCCTTACAGGGGAACCGGGTCTTTCCCTTACCATGCCGGGATCTTCATATCTCTATGAGGTATGCCGCTTTAAAGTATTATAATGCACGAAAATAGGGCTGCCGAATCGTTTCATTCGACAGCCCTACAGCATTACCTAGTAGATAAAAATTCCCATTCCTTCTGCCCGGCCTCATCGGAGGGATACCGGTTTACATATTCTTCCGCCTTGGTCTTCGCCGTGGCAAAATCCAGTTTCTTTTCATAGGCCACGATTTCATTAAAATACAGCTCCTGCTTTCCCTGGTTCCCCTCAAGGGCCAGTCCCTGGGCAATATAGGAAAGCGCCATATCGTAATTTCCTTCCGCTATGGAACACTGGGCCAGGCCGTTATAGCAGGAAGCGCTCTCCCCGAATTCGCTCTGGATTTCCTGATAAATCCCTGCCCCCCTGGCATAATCTCCCAGGGCAAGGTATACTTGTCCCATCAGGTACATGGCAGGCTCATACTTCTCATCCACGGGAACCAGAAGCTCACTCTCCGCCTCTGTGTAATTCCCCAGATAATAATAAATCCTTCCCCGGTTATAGTAATGCTCCGCATCCTCCCCCGTTATATTGAAGGCCCGCTCCAGATATTCATTTCCCACGGCGGACTGGCTGATCTGAACGTAGCATTCATAGATGTTCAGAAAAAGGTCATAATCCTCCGGGGCCGCCGCTGCTGCCGCATCAAAATCCTTCCGGGCGTCACTGTCATTTCCCAGGAAGAGCGAACTGGCTCCCCTGATAAAATAGGCGTCCGCATCTGTGGTCTCCCCGTCCAGAATCTCGTTGCAGGTGCTTATAGCGTCCTCATATTTATCCTGCCGGAACTGGGCGGAAGCCAGATGAAGACGAATATCCTTCTGATTCTCCGGCATCTTATCGTCTGCGGCCTCCAGGGCCTCCTGGAACGCCTTCTCCGCCTCCTCATACCTGGCAAGCCCCATAAAGGCAAGTCCTTCCCCTCTGAGAGCCAGCACTGCCGTCTCCCCCTGGCCTGCCGCCTCCTGAAACAGCGTCAGGGCCTCTTCATAGGATCCTTCCAAAAGGGCCTGATTTCCCGCCACGGTATTTTCTCCCGTAGCCTCTCCCATTGCGCAGCCGCTTAGAAACAGACACGCAGCGGCGGCTGCCGCCCACAGAAAACCTCGTTTCATCTTGTCTTCCTTTCTCAGAAAATATTTTTCTTTTTAAAAATCAGAATACAGATCACAATAACCGCTACGCTGAGAAATACCACCCAGGGATATCCGTTTTCCAGCTCCGGCATGTCCTTAAAATTCATGCCGTACCATCCGGTAATCAGCGTCAGCGGAAAGAAAATGGTGGAGATCACCGTCAGAAACTGCATATTGCTGTTCTGCTTGGCGTCAATCTGTGCCTGGTAGGCATCTTTCACCTGCTGCGCATATTCCAGCAGATGTACGGTTTTCCCCCGCAGCCGGTCTGCGCGGTTCGTAATGGTTCCAAAATATTTCAGTCTCTTCTTTCTGAAGAAATAATTTTCGTTATCCTCCAGCTCTGTTCCCATATCCATAATTTCATCGTAATAACTCCGAAGCACCAGAAGTTCCCGGCGGATGGGCATCAGTTCATTCTGAAAATTCGTCAGCTTTCCCTGGATCACATCTTCTTCCATGTCTAAGAGCTTCTGTTCATACTGTCCCAAAAGCTCCAGATCCCGGCTCATGAATTCAGTAATATAATTATAGATAAATCGTTCCTTACATTCTCCCTGATGATTCTTGCGGATCTGAATGCGGCGGATCAGCCGTATGGAAAAATCCGTATCATCCAGGATCACGATATTAGACTGATTTACAAAAAACAGGATCTGGTAACGGCTCCCCAGCACATCCAGCAGTTTGGGAATACAAAAACTTCCGGCAAGGCACTCCTGCTGAGTCTCCAGCTTACAGAATCCCACCTTTCCGGTCTGGATCTCCCCATCGTATACGATTCCCGCCATCTTCAGCGTCTCTCTGGCCTTTCTCGAATTTGCTAAAAAAACAGCCGGCTTTCTCTCCTGGAGCCATTCTTCCTTGTCTATAGGCACCAGCCGTTCTCCAAATTCCAGTATCATACTTCCGCTCCTTCTTCCAATTGATTGTCCCTGCGTTCTTATCCTGTTTTTCCTGCCGTTCAACTGTACCGGCAGCGGCAAATCAGCCTGCTGAACTGATACTATCAATAAATTGCTTTTCCGTCAAGCTATTGCACTTTGCAATAAAAAATGATAAAATATGGACTGAAAATTTTTTGTCCGGAGGTACTGGTACATATGACTTTACTGCACGTTCTACTTATTATCCTTTTAGTTCTCGTTGTCGTTTTGGTGGTGATGTACGTCATGGGCCGCAAGCTGCAGAAAAAGCAGGCCGCCCAGCAGGAACAGCTGGAGGCTGCCAAGCAGACGGTTTCCATGCTGATTATAGATAAGAAAAAGCTTCCCATCAAAGAATCGGGCCTTCCTCAGATGGTCATTGACCAGACGCCCAGACTTATGCGCCGCTCCAAGCTGCCCATTGTCAAAGCAAAAGTCGGCCCCAGAATTATGACCCTGGTCAGCGACGCTTCCATCTTTGACACCATTCCTGTAAAGAAGGAAGTAAAAGCCGTGGTCAGCGGAATGTACATTATGGAAGTGAGAGGCGTTCGGGGGCCTCTGGAAACTCCTCCGAAAAAGAAGGGCTGGATTGCCAAACTTCGTGAAAAAGCCAATGTAAAATAACGGAAAAACAAAGCTGCGGGGAGTCAGGAAAAACCTGAATTCCCGCAGTTTTTTAATCCGTAAGGCTGAATCTCCCGCTGTCCTTGGCCACAATTTTAACCTGGAGCTGGCAGTCCGCCATATGTTCATAGTTCAGTTCCAGGGAATAGTCCACGCTGGCTTTTATAATGTCCTCGGACTCTTCCATCTTCATATTCTTAACCTGGATTCCCGCCAGCATATTTCCGTAGGGAGTCCCATACCAGCTCTCGTTTTTGCGGTCCCGCTCAAACACCATCTGGCTGTTTACGGCCCCCTTCTGGTGTACCTCCATATACTCCTGGGCAAGCTTGATGCGGCTGTTGATGGGTTCGCTGCTTCCCTCCACGGCCTCTTCAAAGAGCACGTAATGCTTCCCATTTCTCTTATAGTATTTCCCTGCGGAAATCACTTCCACCTCATCCTTCTGGGCGTCTTCCAGGGTATGAAGCCCCTTCACGCTGATCAAAACATCCTCTGTCATGGATCTCAGTACTCCTCTATATTGATTTTTCGAGTGGTCTCGATATCATAGGGCAAAATAGAATTTGCAAAATTTTTAAATTTGTCGGCGGCATCGCTGACAAAGAAACGGTATCCCTCAGCCGGATCTGCCTTGCCTGCGTGATTCTGCATTCCCTCTCTCTGGAGAAGGCGCTCCAGCTCCTTGGCCGTCTCATAGGCTGGATTCACCAGCGTCACTTTTTCCCCCACGATTTTCTGCACCAGCGATCTCAGCAGGGGATAGTGGGTGCATCCCAGGATCAGGCTGTCGATCCCCTGACGCATAAGTTCATCCAGATATCTGCGGGCCACCTCTTCCGTCACCGGATCCTTCAGCCATCCCTCTTCCACCAGGGAGACAAACAAGGGACAAGCCTTTCCATACACAGAAATCTCAGGATCCTGGGCCTGGATAAACCGGTCATACATATGACTGTTGATGGTGCTCTCCGTCCCGATGACCCCCACCTTTTTATTCCTGGTCACGGAGGCCGCCACTCTGGCTCCCGGCTTCAGCACCCCCAGAATCGGAATGTCAAATTCTTTCTCCACCTCTTCCAGCGCCAGAGCGCTGGCTGTATTGCAGGCGATGACAATAGCCTTTACCTGCTGTGTCTTCAAAAAACGGATAATCTGTCTGGAGTACCGGATTACCGTGTCCTTAGATTTGTTTCCATACGGAAGCCTGGCCGTATCCCCGAAGTACACGATCTTCTCATCCGGAAGGTTCCGCATAATCTCCCGGGCTACCGTCAGCCCTCCCACACCTGAATCAAACACTCCCACCGGAGCCTGGCAAAGGTTTTCCCGCCCCAGTTCATTTTTTTCACTCATATGAATCTCCTTTTACTGAGTTCTATTCTTTGTCTTCAGCGCTGAAAATAAGAGGTTCCCCCTCAAGAAAAGCAAAGGAGACAGGCTTCTCACCCATGAAACGGGCTTTGCCGCTGGTTGCTTCCGTGATGGTCTCTTTCAGCCCTTCTAGCCTGCCCAGGGGCACCAGAACCTTCAGCTCTACATTCTCCGTATATTCAGAATCTGCCGTATGAATGCCTTCTTTTCCCAAAAGATACTGAATTTTTCCTATCCCGGTGTAATCCGTGGCGATTCCCAGAAGAACACCCTCTTCTTTGTCAATGACGGTACTCTGCCTGAGGCCTTCCTGCACAGCCTTTGAGTAGGCCCGCACCAGCCCCCCGGTTCCTAAAAGTGTCCCTCCGAAGTAGCGGGTCACTACCACTGCCGTATCGTGAACCCCCTCCCCCAGCAGCACATCCAGCATAGGTCTTCCCGCCGTGCCCTGAGGCTCCCCGTCGTCGCTGCATCTTTGCAGCTCATAATTTTCTCCTGCCACATACGCAAAACAATTATGGGTGGCATTCCAGTATTTCTTCTTCATCTCTCCAAGGAAGGCCAGAGCTTCTTCTTCTGTCCTGATTGGACGCACCGTAGCGATAAAACGGGACTTCTTTTCTACAATTTCCCCTTCGCCGCCTCTGTATACGTATTTCATTCTTACCGCCTCCTTGTACACCACTCCATTATATTAGCCAGAAACCGTTCCTGCAACTAAAAAACTACTTTCAGTATCCGCCTCAGCGTATAATTTTCTTTTTATCACGGAATACTATATCAGAAACCTTTGATTTTTGCAATTATGGGATAGGAGGCCCTGATAAAATGACTGTGTCTTCCCCCGCCGAACCTGATAAAAAACAGCCCGGAAAGGGACTTAAACGTCCTTCCCTGCGCTCTGTTCTCATAGCAGCCGCTGTCGGAGCAATCGTTCTTCTGCTGATTTTCTTTTTGATCCTGTGGTATTTAATCGCTTCCGCACCGGACATTGATTCTGTCACGGTATCTCCAGAGGAATCCGCCACCTATATCTGTGATCAGGAGGGAAACCTTCTGCGCAAGCTGACTCTTTCCTCATCCAACCGTGATATTGTGTCTCTGGACCAGATTCCGGAGGTTCTCCAGGAAGCCGTGATCGCCATCGAGGACGAGCGTTTCTACAGCCATGGAGGCATTGATTTAAAAGGGATCTCCAGAGCTCTCTGGCGCGGTGTCACCCGGCTGAACTTCTCAGAAGGAGCCAGCACCATTACCCAGCAGCTTATCAAAAACAGTGTCTTCACAGAATGGACAGCGGAATCCTCCTTCTGGGACCGTTTTTCCAGGAAGGTTCAGGAACAGTATCTGGCCCTCCAACTGGAAAACCGGATGTCCAAGGAAGAAATTCTGGAAAATTATCTGAATACCATCAATCTTGGGGCCGGCTGCTACGGCGTGCAGGCCGCCTCTCTGCGGTATTTTGGAAAAAATGTGGAGGAGCTTTCCCTCACCGAAGCCTCTGTCCTGGCAGCGATCCCTCAAAATCCCACCGCCTACAATCCCATCACCAATCCTACGTGGAACCAGGAGCGCAGGGAAATTGTCCTGGATTATATGCAGGAACAGGGTTATATTACAGAATCTGAAAAAAAAGAGGCTCTCTCCCAGGACGTTTACAGCGAGATAGCGGCTCAGGATGAAATCTATGAAGAAACCTCCGTATACTCCTACTATGAGGATGCCCTGATCGACCAGGTAATTGATCTTCTGATGGAGGAAAAAGATTATTCCTCGGAGCAGGCCTACAGGGCCGTGTTCAGCGGCGGACTGCGGATTTACTCCGCCCAGGACCCCGCCATCCAAGAAATCTGCGATGAGGAATTCCTGAATGAGGCAAATTTCCCCGACGGAACCCGGTATGGAATTGATTATGCCCTCAGTATTCAGGAGCCGGACGGAACCACCTCCCACTACGGCCCGGAAGCTTTGCGGTCCTATGTCAGGGAAAATTTTGACCCTGCCTTTGACTTGATATGCGACTCTCCCGAGACAGCCCAGGCCTACGCAGACGCATTCAGGGATTCGAGGATGGAGGAAAACGAGGCCGAAATCTCCCTGTCAGAGACAGCTTCTGAGACTGCGGTTCTTGGTGAACGGCTGACGCTCTCCCCCCAGCCCCAGGCTTCCGTGGTGGTCATCGAGCAGGAAACAGGCCTTGTCCGGGCCGTCGTAGGAGGCAGAGGTGAGAAAACTGCGAGCCTGACTCTGAACCGGGCCACCGAAACCACCAGACAGCCCGGCTCCACCTTCAAAATCCCGGCAGTCTATGCGCCGGCTCTGGACGCCCGGGATAAAACCCTGGCTTCTCTGTACGACAACGAGCCCTATACCTATGAAAACGGCACCCCGGTCAGCAACTGGGATCTCAGCGACTATACAGGGCCGGTGACGATCCGTGAGGCCATTACCCGCTCCATCAACGTGGTAGCCGTCCGCTGTATTACGGAGATAACGCCCCGTCTGGGATTTGACTACGCACAGAATATGGGAATTACCACCCTCCATGAGACTTACGAAGAAAACGGACAGCGCTCTTCAGATATCATTCAGCCTCTGGCTCTGGGCGGCATCACCCAGGGGGTGACGAATCTGGAGCTCTGCGGCGCCTATGCTTCTATCGCAAACGGCGGAACGTACCGGCAGCCCCTGTTTTTTACAAAAATCCTGGACCGAAATGGAAACGTAATTCTGGACTACGAAGACGATTCTGAAGACTCCCTGCAGGAATCCAGACGGGTTATGAAGGAAACCACGGCGTATCTTCTGACAGACGCCATGGAAGATGTGGTATCTCAGGAGACAGGCACGGCTTACGGATCCATCCAAGCGGCCTCCATGCCGGTGGCCGGGAAAACGGGAACGACATCCAGCTACAAGGACATCTGGTTTACAGGCTATACTCCCCTCTATACCTGCAGCGTCTGGGGCGGCTACGACAACAACGCCAGCCTCCGGGATGGGGAACGCTCCTACAATAAAACCCTCTGGTCCGCTATCATGACACGGATTCACCAAACACTGCCTGAGATGGATTTTTCCAAGCCAGAGGGAATCGTTACCGTCACTCTGTGCAGCCAATCTCATCTTCCCGCCGTGGAGGACGGCTGTCCCCAGACCTACAAAGAGGTATTTGCCCAGGGAACCGTTCCCAAAGAAGAATGCGGCCTCCATGAACCGAAGCCAGAGACGGAACGGATTCACATTTACCAGAATATTCTGGAGAACCTGGCGACAGAAAGGGAAACGGAAGAGACAGAAAGGGAGACAGAGGCAGAATCAAACTCTGAATCTGCCGTTGAAAGTGAGAGCAGCCCTGCTGCAGAAGAGACAGAGAGGGAAACAGCTTCTGAAGTCCAGTCAGAACATCTGACGGAAAACGAATCTTCTTCAGAAGCCGAAACCCTCCCCGAAAGCGATGTTTCAGAGGAAACCAGCTCTCTAGACGATCTATTGGGCCGCCTGGGAAAATACAGCCTGCCCTGAGGCCGTGTTCTGTCCCCGCCATACCCTCGCCGCCCGGCGCAGGCTTCTTCTAAGCTCCCAGCAGCTCCAGCAAATCTTCCTGGTTTAGCTGGCCAAGCTGGCCGGTCTCTCCCCCGATCACCTGGTCAGCCAGATCCCGCTTCGTCTCCTGGAGCTTCTGGATCTTTTCCTCTATGGAATTTTTCACAATCAGTTTATAGACTGTGACCTTCTTTTTCTGTCCGATACGGTGTGCCCGATCAGTGGCCTGATTCTGGGCTGCCAGGTTCCACCATGGATCATAGTGGATCACCATGTCCGCCCCGGTGAGGTTCAGCCCCACGCCTCCTGCTTTCAGTGAAATCAGGAATACCGGCGTCTCCCCTTCGTTAAACTCCTTCACCATAGCAAGGCGTTTCTCCTTGGGCGTCGCCCCGGTGATCACAAAATAGGAAATCTTCTCTTCCTCCAGCCTCTGTCTGAGGATCTCCAGCATGGAGGTAAACTGAGAGAAGAGAAGCATTCTGTGTCCTCCGTCTATGCCGCTTTGAACTAACTGTACACATGCCTCTACCTTAGCCGCCTCACCCTCATAATTTTCAAAGCACAGAAAAGGATCGCAGCAGATCTGCCGCAGCTTCGTCAGCTCCGCCAGGATCTGAAGCTTGTTTTTGTTAAACTCTGAAGGATCCTGGCTGGCGATGCTCTCACGCATATGAACCACCTGGGCATCGTACAGCCTCTGCTGAGAATCCCCAAAGGGCACATAGCGGATTTCCTCCAGCTTCTCTGGAAGATCCTTCAGCACATCTTCCTTGAGCCTGCGCAGGATAAAGGGAGACACCATCTTCTGAAGCCGTTTTATGGCATCTTCATCCTGATTTTTAGCCGCCGGCGTCTCAATCTCCCGCTTAAATACATCATAGCCGTACAGGAATCCCGGCATGAGATAATCAAAGATACTCCACAGCTCACTGAGGCGGTTTTCGATGGGCGTCCCTGTGAGGGCGAATCGTGTCCTGCTCTGAACCACCTTCACCGCCTTAGCCGCTGCCGTGGTATGATTTTTTATGTACTGAGCTTCATCTAGGATCTCATAGGAAAAACTTTTTCCTTCATACAGCCCGATATCCCTTTTCAGAAGATCGTAGGAAGTAACCAGCACATCATATTCCCCGTAGTCCTCAATCTTTTGCTGACGTTCCTGCTGGGTTCCCGTTATGAGACAGACGGAAAGTCCCGGGGCGAATCTGAGAAATTCCTGCCCCCAATTAAAGACCAGGGAAGCCGGCGTCACGATCAGTGCCGTCCCGTCTTTTCCCTCTTCCTTGGCTGCCAGCAGCAGGGCAATGGCCTGAAGTGTTTTCCCCAGGCCCATGTCATCCGCCAGGATTCCGCCAAATCCCCACATCTCCAGTGTGCGCAGCCATTTATAACCGTCCTTCTGGTATCTGCGCATAATCCGGGAGAGACTTTGGGGTTCTTCAAAATCAGCGTCCTTTACCGTCTTAAATCCTTTCACAATCTTTCTGAAATGGCTGTCCCGGGTGCTGTAGACGCTTTCATGCTCTTCTAACATTTTATCAAGGTACAAGGTCCTGTATACAGGAAGATGCGCACTCCCCTGGGCCAGCTCCTTAGGAGACAGATGCATAGCCTGGGCTATCTCTGAGATCATCTCCAGGGACGAATCCCCAAGATCCACAAAATCCCCGTTCTTCATTCTGTAATACTTCTTTTTCGTCCTGTAGCCCCGCAGGATCTCCAGAAGCTCATCTTTGGAAAAATCCTCTGTAGAAATATTCAAATCCAGCAGACCGGAAGACACGGATACTCCTACAGCCACCTTCACCCGGCGGATTCCCTGATGATTTCGGAATCGTTTCGTACAGCGGACTTCCCCAAGTCCCATAAGCGCTCCCACGCCCTCGCTGACCATTCGGAACATCAGCTCTTCACTGCCTCCGCATCTTAATTCATCCTTCTCTATATCTGCATGGGGAAGCCATTTAGAGACAAGGAACATGATCTCGTCCTCTCTGTTCAGGTCACGGAACACATCCAGGGATTTCCTTTTCTCCTTAACCAGAAGATCCAGCGCAGAATATTCACGGTCTCCATAGCGTGCGAATACCCTGCAGGTGATGTCATCCTCTTCTGCGTCCAGATAGAATACAAATTTTACATCCGGCGGCAGATAGCTTCGGATCCTCTCCGGCTCATCCTCTATAATCTCTGCCGCCTCCGAAATCCCAGGCAGGATCCGGTAGTAAAATTCCGCCATATGGTTCCGCCCTACCAGAAAGAAAAACTGATCTTCCTCCGCCATATCCGCCAGAGGCTCGATCTTTTCCAGAAATTCCTTCTCCACCCGCAGCAGCCGGTCCTCCCTGATAAAATACGCATCCTCCATCCCATAGTACAGTTCAGGCAGGGTACCGTTTACCTGAATGCCGTGAACTTCCCCGTCCTCCTGCTCCGCCGGAGAAATTCTTATATCCACCCTGGGATTTTCCACACCGCAGCTCAGGGTGCCCTTTTTCTTCTGAGGTCTGTCTTTATCTTCAAAATCTATGGGTTCCTCTTTCATCCGCTCAAAAAGCCGGTCCAGACGCCAGCCAAACATCTCCATGGAGCCGCCTGTGCCGCTTTTTCTTTTGCTGGCAAAATACCGGGCTGCCTCCTGAATGCGGAACTCTATATTCTCTTCCTCCTGAACCATCTGCTGGATAAACCGAATCCAGGCCCTTCCGCTTTCCGTAAAATTTCCGATCCGGTGATTAAAGGTGGCAGAGGTACCGTACTGGGCGGTGGCCGAATTTTTTACGTTTTCACAGAATTCGTCCAGCTTTTTAATTACAAACAGTTTCCCCGTACCGACTTTAAAAGACAAGGACAGAACTCCGCCCTTTCGGATCAGTCGGGGCAGCAGGGTCAGGCTTTCCGCCTCCGTCTCTTCCCCCGCAGCCATATGGCTGGCTCTCCGGCTCCGGAAAGAGTTCAGGATCCACATGCCCTCCTGATCCGTAGCATCCCCGATATTGTGTTCTTTCAGATAATCTGAGGTCAGCAGAGCAAGCCCGGCTATATAAGGACACTTTGTATCCTGAGAATACCAGCTATAAAGGTTTTTCCTGCATTTAGGACAATGGCATTCCCTGTGAAGAATTTCATCTTTGGAAAAGACCAAAGTCACTGGAAAAACTTCCTTTCTGTTCGTTTCGCCCTCTCCCGTCACCTGACCGCAGTTCTCGCTGGAATACCGTTCATAGCCCGTGGATACCTTCTCTATTCTCAGCTTTCCCTGACGGATCAGCTTGGCTCCTTCCTCCAGAACCGTCTTTGGAAAATTCAATGAATCCTTGATTTTATCCCCATCGTAATAGCTGTAACTGCGCAGCTTCTCAAACCTGCTGCCGTCCACTTCCGGTTCTTCCTCTTCAAAGGAACTTCCCATCAAAAGATATTTCTGCTGTCTCTCCTGCAGTTCTCTCTGTTCATCCATCCTTCTTGCCGCCTCTGCCTCTTCCATCTTTCTCTGTCTTTCCAGCTTCTCCGCCTCTCTTTTTTTCTTTTCTTCTTTCCGTTTCTTCTCTTCCTCTTTTTTCATCCTGACTGCTTCCCGACGGGCTTCCTCCGCCTTTTTTCTCTCTTCTTCCTGCCTTATGGCTTCCAGCGCTCTCTGTCTCTGCTCCGCCTGCTTCCTGGTTTTCTGCGCTTTCCTTTCCTCTCTGGCCTGGCGGCGCTGCTCCTTCTCCTGGCGTTCCGCCTCCTGCCGTCTCTGAATCTCTTCCTCCTGCTGCCGCTTCCGCAGCTCTGCTTCCTGGAGCTCCTGCCAGATCCTCTCAAGCTCTTTTTTTTGCTTCTCCTGAAGTTCCTGGGCTTCTTTCTGCTGCTGTACCCAGGCGGAATTGCCTTTATCTGTTCCCCGTTCCTTATCTATGGCGTACAGCACCGCCGCCATATGCTCACAGTAATTGCCGGAACGTGCCACCGGGCATTTGCAGCTTAACCCTATGGCCCTGCCCTCCCGGATTTTTACAGTCACCTCAAAGCGCTGTTTTCCCAGAACAGCAGCCGTATATTGATTTTCACCTTTTTTAAGATCCGTTACCCGATTGTTCAGAAAAGCGTCCTTTCCCTTTTCCAGCGCAGCGGAATTGAAATTTTTCTCCCAGCTACTCACATTAAAACTCCTGTCCTTTTTTCTATCTATGATTAGTAGACGGTATTCTCGCAGATTTCATGAAAATGATATTCCTTTGCGTACCCCCGTCCTGACACTCCCGTATCCAGAGCGGATATAGCGTCCATATCCCCGGAGGACAGAGAAAAGTCATAAATGCGGATGTTCTCAAAAATCCTCTCTCTGCGGACAGACTTGGGAATGGCCATCACGCCTCTCTGCCGATGCCAGCGCAGGATAATCTGAGCCGGACTCTTTCCATATTTCTCTCCCAGCTCTCTCAGTACGGGATGTCCCAGATCCTTCCCCTTTCCCAGAGGGCCCCATGCCTCCGGCATAATCCCCTCTCTGCGGCAGAATTCTATGACCTCATTTTGCTGGAACATGGGATTGCTTTCAATCTGGTTCACGGCCGGGCAGACATTCGCCTTGAGAAGAAGCTGTTCCAGATGAACCTTCTGAAAATTAGACACAGCGATTGCCCGGATCTTCCCCTGCTCATACAGGCGCTCCAGAACCCTCCAGGAAGCAGTCACCTCCCCGATGGGCCAATGGAGAAAATAGAGATCCACATAGTCCAGGCCAAGATTCTCCAGGCTTTTATAGAAAGTCTCCTCCTGCCTGCCCTGACACATATCCTCATACCAGATCTTTGTGTCCACAAAAAGCTCTTCCCGAGGCACGCCGCATCTGCGGATTCCCTCTCCCACCTGATCCTCATTTTTGTAATACATAGCCGTGTCAAGCCGCCGGTAGCCTGCCTCAGTTCCCATGCAGACAGCGTTTATGGCTTCTTCCCCGCTGCTCTCCCAAAATCCCAGTCCGATTCCCGGAATCTCCAGGCCATTGTTTAATTTTACCCTTTGTGATACTTCCAATTTTCTGTCCTCCTATAGCTGTCCCTGCATTTCCGTTTCTATTTCTTCATATTCCTGTCCCGAAAGGGAATCCCCTTCCAGGAGAGCCTGCAGCGCTTCTGCGTTGACGCCAATTTCCGTAAACCATCCGCTCAGACCTCCCCGGGACATTTCCATAGGCATACGCAGGACATCCGGCGGAGCCACCTGAGTATCGCCTGTCTTTACCCGAAGCTCCATCCCGGCTCCAAGACTGTCCCCATACATCTGTGCGGCGGCGCTTTCCACTGTACACCTGAAGCTTTCTCCCGGCACGACTTCAGAAAAGACGCAGCCCGCATCCATATACATAGTATCTCCACCCTCATTCCAGAAGGTAAAACCTCTGCTGTATTCTCCCGTCTGCCTGCTGAAATAATCCACCACCTGGCAGCTCGGCCAAAATTCCTCTGCCTCTTCTTCTCTGGTATAAATCCAGATGGTGTCTGACGCCGAATCTCCATCTGAAAGAGAACGGATCTCCACTCTTGCCGCCTCCCAGTCTCCTGCAGTGACACTTATATCCATACGATTGGAATCTGGCATTTCTATCAGGAATCCGATGGTCTCCGCCTCAGTAACCGTATTCTCCCCTGAGGCCGTGCCAAAGGTTTCTTCCGTCTCCCAGCTCTCATCTCCCTGCGGGGTACGATCCATATCATGCATCTCAAAATACATCTCCACTGCCGCTCCGTCTCTGGCCTTCACGTATCCTGTAAGGAAGTCGTCCTCAGAAGAGCCGAAGCTCTCCGCCAGCACGTCTCCCAGTGCCTCCTGCCTGAATTCCTCTATATCTGACTCCGTTAAAAGGGAGAGGCTCTCCATGCCTTCCAGATAAATTTCCATCAATTCTCTGTAAAAATCTTCCAGATCCTCACTGCGCAGAACCAGTTCATAGACATCCTGATCCCCATCCACGGATTTCGTCACCTGGAGATCCTCCGCCAGTCCCTTTCCCGCATTCTCAATCTTTCCCTGCCAGCCCTGGTATTCCTGGATGAGATCCGAGACAATACTTTCCTCCCCCGGTACAAAGGCCATCTGTATATCCTGGGGCAGAGTGACCTCTCCCAAAAGCTCCGACAAAGCTGAATCCTGATACTGGTCCAGAAAGCTTCCTGAGCGGATGGCTGCAGTTCCCTCATAGAGCTGCGGAATCGCAAGACCGAGAATGTATTCATCTCCATAAAGGGAAAAGTCCACCAGACCTTCCCCTGAAAGGGTAAGGCCTCCCCCAAAAAGCCAGCGTTTCTGGGCGGAACTGTACTGAAAATAAAGTTCTCCGTAGTTATCCTCAGGACCTTCCTGAATCAATCCCATCTCCCGCATAGTATCTTCTGTAAGGAACATCTTTACAGAGGCATCTATTCCTTTTTCTTTTATATTCCTGGCAAGTTCAGAAAGTCCAAGCTCTTCTCTCAAAGCCTTCTCTGCCGCTGCCCCCGGAACTCTCAGCCCATCCAGAAGCTGCGCCAGCTCTTCTTTTGGTTCGGGGTCTGCCTGCTCCTGAGCCGCAGCCGGAAATACCAGCGTGCCTGACAGGATGGCTGCCGCAGTCCATACACTCCATCTCTTCCATATTTTCATTCCAATCCCTCCCTGCTGTAAATTTTTCTCCCGCACTACAGTACCTTTCCTGACTCTTCCAGCCTTCCCAAAGCAAAAAGAGTCCTGACAAGTGATATTTTTATCTTATCACATGCAAGACTCTTTTTCACTATATTAATTCCTTCTTCCAAATTACAGAAACATCTGGTTCTCTCTGCGCACATCCTTTAAGGCCCCCAGCATGTTTTTCGTCTGCTCCTGCATGGGCGGCGGAAGAATCCTGGCCTTTTCCGGGCAATGGTATACGCAGGCCATACACAGGCAGCAGGCCTGCGCATCGGTCACAACAGCGCCATCTTCAACTCGTATGGCTTCCGTAGGACAGACCTTGACGCATGCTTGGCACAGATTGCAATCCGGCAGGGAAATCGGCGTCACAGGCATGGAGAATTCCGGTTTATAAGGATGATTGCCCGGTACCTGAATTTTCCGATCTCCGCCTTCCGCCAGCTTATCTAAAATTTTCTTTCCGAAGTCTCTGATTTCTTTCTCATCCTTCTCATCCGGCCTTCCCGCTCCAATCTCAGGCGCCATAGAATGCTGGGCCACAAAAGCCCCGGAAGCTAAAATCTCAAAACCGCAGCCCTCCAGCAGGTCGTTCAGCTCCAGAAGCGCATCCTCATAAGCCCTGGTTCCGTAGACAGCCAAAGTAATCGCCTTCTTCCCCTGTCCTTGAAGCTGCCGCAGCTTCTTTGCTGCCACAGCGGGAACACGTCCGCCGAAAACAGGAAGAGCAGCCACTATGACTTCCGCCTCAGGTCTGGCTTCCAATTCCTCTTTTTTTCCTAAATCAAAAAACTTTACCTGATCTGCAATGGCTCCAGCCAAAAGCTCTCCTGTCTTTCTGGTTCCCCCTGTGGGACTGAAAAAATAAAAATCCACATTACTAAGCATACTGATTCCTCCATTTTTCTCTCTATACGTTGGATTTTTCTCTGATATACGCCGTTATATCTTTCAGGCTGTAGCCTTCCAGCACTTTCTCCAGGGCGGTCTGCGCTTCATTCATGGGAGCTTCAAGGGCCCCCTGAATATTGGCCCCCACAAAGCACCTGGGATTCGGATTGGGGTGCAAGTCAAAAAGGCTGGCATCCTCTTCTTTCTGAACCGCCTTATAGATATCCAGAAGAGAAATTTCTTCCTGGGGCCTGGCAAGCTTTCCGCCCGGCAAGCCGTTCCTTGTAAGAATGAGTCCGGCTCTTTTTAGGCAGGACATCATCTGCCGGATCACCACCGGATTCGTCCCCACACTGGCCGCCAAAAGCTGGGAATCAGCGTTTTTTCCCTGCTGCCCCAGCCTTCTTCTGACTGCTTTTTCAGATTCCCTGGGCAGTTCTGCTGATAATATCCACACAGGTCTCAATTCCAAGCTTGGAACTGTCCAGCATGATGTGATATCCCTTCTTGTCCTCCCACCGCATACTGGTGTTGGCCGCATAGAAATTGGATCTTCTGCGGTCATACTTTTTCAGGATATTGTCCACATCCGCAGGCCGGACGCCATAGATCTGCTCCGCCCTGGTTCTGCGGAATTCCTTGTCACCGTGTATAAACACACGCAGCACGTCTTTCCGCTCCCGGAGGATCCAGCCGGCGCACCTTCCCACAATTACGCAGGGCCCCTGAAGGGCCATATCCTGTATCACACGCTCCTCCGTGACATAAAGGGCTCCTTCCTCGGACAGTCCGTCTCTCTCCCCCATAGCCACCTTGGCAGCCATGCTTAGGGAATACAAAAAGCTGTTGGAGGTACTCTCCTCCAAATGCAGAAGGCGTTCGGGAACAGTATTCATCTGTTCCGCCGCCCTCTCCAACACTTCCTGTCCATAGCAGGGCATCTCCAGCCGTCTGGCCGTCCTCTGCCCGATTTCATTTCCGCCGGATGCGTACTCTCTTTCAATCGTAATAATATGGTACTTCATTCTCACACCGCCTCTGCTTTCTCAAACTGACTGTTGTACAGATCTGCATAGAAACCGCCTGCAGTCATCAGTTCTTCATGATTTCCCTGTTCTATAATGTCTCCGTCCTTCATTACAAGGATCAGATCCGCATTTCGTATGGTGGACAGACGATGGGCAATAATGAAGCTGGTTCTGCCCTTCATCAGGTTATCCATTGCCTTCTGAATCTGGATTTCAGTACGTGTATCCACTGAGGAAGTAGCTTCATCCAGAATCAGAATCTTGTTGTCCGCAAGGATGGTTCTGGCTATAGTCAGAAGCTGCTTCTGACCCTGGGAGATGTTGCTGGTCTCCTCGTTGAGAACCATGTTATACCCTCCGGGCTGCTGCATAATAAACTTGTGGACGTGGGCCGCCTTAGCTGCCGCAATCACCTCTTCATCCGTGGCATCCAGCCGGCCGTAGCGGATATTCTCCATAATTGTACCGGAGAACAGCCATGTATCCTGGAGTACCATACCAAACATCTGGCGCAGGTCTCCCCGGTTAAAATCCCGGACGTCCTTCCCGTCAATCTGTATGCCGCCTCCGTTTACATCGTAAAAGCGCATCAGCAGCTTCACCATGGTAGTCTTGCCCGCTCCCGTAGGCCCTACAATAGCGATCTTCTGTCCGTCACGAACCTCCGCAGAGAAATCATGAATGATAATCTGATCGGGATTGTAGCCAAATTTTACGTGGTCAAACTGCACGCTGCCGTCCAGCTTCGTAATGTCTGCGGGATTCTCCACAGTCTGATCCTCTTCTTCCTCCTCCAGGAACTCAAAGACACGCTCAGAAGCCGCCGCCGTAGACTGCAGCAGATTTGTAACCTGGGCGATCTGCTGAATAGGCTGGGTAAAATTGCGGATATACTGGAAGAAGGACTGGATCTCACCTACCTCAATGGCATTGCGGATCACCATGAATCCTCCCAGAATGGCTACCATTACGTATCCCAGATTGCCGATAAACTGCATAATCGGCATCATAATTCCAGAGAAGAACTGAGACTTCCATGCAGTATTATACAACTTTTTATTTGTTATTTCAAATTCATCTACTACGTCCTCTTCTTTATTAAAGGCCTTCACCACATTGTGGCCGCCGTAGATCTCCTCGATCTGTCCGTTTACTTCACCCAGGTATTTCTGCTGGCCCTGGAAGAATTTCTGAGAACGCTGCATCACAGCTCCGATAATTCCCATAGACACAGGCAGGATCACCAGCGCCGCCAGTGTCATCCACACATTGATGCTGAGCATCATAATCAGCACACCCACCAAAGTAGTCACAGACGTAATGAGCTGGGTAAAACTCTGGTTCATTCCCATCTGAAGGGTATCCACATCGTTGGTCACTCTGGAGAGAATTTCACCGTTTGTTCTGCTCTCGAAATACTTCAGAGGCAGGCGGTTCATTTTCTTAGATATATCTTTTCTCAGATTATAGGTAACATCGTTGGAAATTCCTGTCATGATAAATCCCTGGATAAAGGAAAATATCGCGCTGCACAGATACAGGCCCAGGGCAAACAGCAGGATCTGGGCGATTTTCCCAAAATCAATTCCCCCTGTGCCGCTGACCTTTGCCACCAGGCCGTTAAAAAGCTCCGTGGTGGCCTTACCTAAAATCTTCGGTCCCACAATATTAAAAATCGTCCCCGCAATGGCAAAGATAAACATGATCAGAAAACGGACTTTATACCGCTCCATGTACTGGATGATTTTCTTCATACTGCCTTTAAAGTCTTTTGCCTTTTCCCCTGGTATCGCACCCCGGCCCGGGCCTCCCATGGGTCCTCTTGGTCTTCTCGTCTCACTCATCCTGCTAACTCCTCCTCTGACAACTGGGATTTCGCAATCTGCTGGTATACTTCACAGCTCTTCATAAGCTCTTCATGCGTTCCTTTGCCGGCTATCCTTCCCTCATCCAGCACGATAATCTGATCCGCATGGATAATGGTACTGATTCTCTGGGCCACGATCAGCGTGGTCGTATCACCCGTAGCCTGCTTAATAGCCCTGCGCACCGCCACATCTGTCTTGTAGTCCAAGGCAGAAAAGCTGTCGTCAAAAATCAGAATCTCCGGTTTCTTGGCAATGGCCCTGGCAATGGACAGCCTCTGCTTCTGGCCGCCGGATACATTGCTTCCTCCCTGTGCAATGGGTGAATCATATTTTTCGTCCTTTTCCTCAATAAATTCCGCAGCCTGGGCAATCTGCGCCGCATTCTCCACTTCCTCTGAAGACGCATTCATGCGGCCATAACGGATATTCGAATCAATCGTTCCCGAAAACAGCACACTCTTCTGGGGAACGTATCCCAAGCGACTGCACAGATCCTGCTTCGCCATATCCCGCACATCCACACCGTCAACGCGGACCGCTCCCTCTGTCACGTCATAGAACCTGGGGATCAGGTTGATAAGGGTACTCTTGCCGCATCCGGTACTTCCGATAAAAGCGATGGTCTGCCCCTTCTTAGCCTTAAAGCTGATATCCTCCAGCACCCTCTCATCGGCTCCAGGATAGGCAAAGGACACATGGTCGAACTCTACCTCGCCTTTAACGGATTCCTCCGGCGATACAGGATTTTCCGGGTCATGAATCATGGGTTCTGTTTTCAGGACCTCATGAATACGGTTTGCCGCCACATTGGCCCTGGGAATCATAACAGACATCATGGTAATCATCAGGAATGCCATAATAATCTGCATTGCGTACTGAATAAAGGCCATCATATCGCCCACCTGCATGGAGCCATTATCCACAGCGTAGGAACCGTTGTACACAATCAGCACGGAAGCGCCGTTCATCACCAGCATCATAATAGGCATCATGAAGGTCATGCAACGGTTTACAAACAGATTCGTCTTCGTCAGATCCCGGTTCGCCTTTTCGAAGCGCTCTTCCTCATGCTTCTCTGTATTAAAGGCTCTCGTTACCATGATACCGGTAAGCATCTCCCTGGTAACCAGGTTCAGCCGGTCGATCAGAGTCTGCAGCTTCGTAAATCTGGGCATGGCTACCTTAAAGAGTACAAAAATCACAACTAAAATGACTGCAACCGCCAGGGCTATGATCCAGCTCATGGACACATCGGTCTGCACCACCTTCAGAACTCCGCCGATCCCCAGGATGGGAGCGTACAGAAGCATTCGGAAGCCCATAGCCAAAAGCATCTGGATCTGCTGTACGTCATTGGTGCTTCTGGTGATCAGTGAAGCTGTTGAAAATTTATTAAACTCAGCGCTTGTAAACCCAATTACCTTTCTGTATACGTCATTGCGCAGGTCGTGAGCCACCTTTGCCGCCACTCTGGCCGCAAAGAAGGTAGTGGATACGGATGCCGCCATTCCCAGAAGGGCCAGAAGGATCATGGCTCCTCCCACCCTGAGAAGATAGCTGATCTGAAGCTGATCCAGATCTTCCCCCATGGCCTCATACTCCTGCTGTACAAACAGTACGGCAGACTGGTTCAGCATGGTATCAGACATTCCCTCTGTCTGTGAAGCGACCTGTTCCGTAACCTGCTTCAGTACAGCTTCCGGCGCCTGGGACAGGGCCTCCAGCACTGAGACGCCTTCGGGAAGCTGCATCTGAGTCTCAACGGCTTCCGCCGCTTCTCCGCCATCGGAGAAAGCCATATAAGCCATCTCCGCAGTCCCCAGGGCACCCGCCAAAGCCGTCCTTTCATCCTCTTTCACACTGTCCTTCAGCTCCCAGACATCGTTCTGCTCATAACTGTCTCTAAACAGCACCGCCTGGTCTTCATCCATGAATAAAAGAAGTTTATCTGCCGTTTCTGCTCTCAGCTTCTCCGGCACTCCGTCTTCGATTCCCCGCTGCTGGATACCCACGTTGATAATCCGGGATGTGTAATCCGGCAGGGACAAATCGCAGTAAGCCTGCAGAAAAAGCATTACAAAAATCAAAAGCACAAAGCCTGCAGAGCTTTTTAAATATTTTGCCAGTTTAATCATGTCCTCTACTCTCCTCCTGTCTTTGAGCCTGCTCCAGATTCTCCGTCATCTGTTGTAAAAAACGGCGCAGCAGGCATATTTCGCTTTCTGAAAATCCTGTTCTCAGCGTCTTCTCCATCTCGTCTGAAATGTTGTGAAGACTTTTCACAGCTTCTCTTCCCTGTTCCGTGAGATAGATGCGGCTGATCCGCATATCCGCCTCATCAGCGCTGCGGCGCACCAGCCCTGCCTTCTCCAGCCGCTGAATAGTGACAGTCACTGTGGATGGCTTTATATAAAGCAAATCCGCCAGCTCCCGCTGGCTGGCACCCTCCCTCTCAGACAACCTTTTCAGAACAGGAAGCTGTCTTGGATGAACTCCCAGTTCTCTGAACTGATCAAATCCATTGGTGGTGAATCTGTGAAACAGCTTCATAAGCAGAAATTGAATGGTATCATCTTTTCTAAAACAACTATCCATCTTCTCCACTGTATCACCTCTAAATATATTGTTAGTCGACTAACATATAATAGTCCTGCCTCTAAAAAAAATCAAGACTTTCATTGTGGAATTTATCAAATTTTTATACTTTGTTTTTGTGAATTTTATCTAAAAAAGGATTATATTATAATTAAGCGGCTAATTATTCTAAAGGTTGGCTGCAGCTCAGATGATCCTCCTTCTCCCTTCAAAAAATCTTGACAAACCCTTTGAAAACGGCTATAGTAATAACACTGGTACGGTTTGTGGGAAGCAGTTTGTTTGTTACTGTTCACTCGTATCTCGTGAACAGTAACAATCGCAGGCTCATTTAAAGTTTTGCTCCGCAAAAGGAGCCTGCTCACACCTGAATCACGTTCTTACGCAACCCGACAGCAAGTGTCGGGCCGCTGTATGAACAGTAACGTTTGTTCTTTCTTCCCGTATCTTTACCATTTTCAGCTTATAACATTTCCGTGCAGCCGGGGAGTTAGCGGTGCCCTGTACCTGCAATCCGCTACAGCAGGGGTGATGCCAAACCGAGGGTGTAGTACTGCAGAGCTGCCCCTGATAAGTGATGTTGACGTCTGGGTCTTACGCAACAGGAATCCGTGAACCGTGTCAGGTCGGGAACGGAGCAGCACTAAGCGGAACCTTCTGTGTGCCGTAAGGGTGCCTGGACCGAGTTAACTGTCAGGGTAACGTCTGTGGTATGCATTCAAAGGGCGGCGCACGGATTTTTTATTGCCGTATTCCTGACTCATGAGTCTTTTATGCGGCTGCGGCAGAAGGGAGATTTTCATGCTGACTTCGGATGAGAAATTTATGAAGGAAGCTATCCGACAGGCGAAAAAAGCCGCTGCCCTGGATGAAGTTCCCATTGGGTGTGTAATCGTATATGAAGGAAAGATTATTGCTCGCGGATATAACCGCCGCAATACGGACAAGAATACTGCCTCCCATGCTGAAATCAACGCCATACGCAAAGCGAGCAAAAAGCTGGGGGACTGGCGGCTGGAGGGCTGCACGATCTACATAACTCTGGAACCCTGCCAGATGTGCGCAGGCGCTATTGTTCAGGCCAGGATAACACGGGCAGTCATCGGATGTATGAATCCCAAGGCCGGCTGTGCCGGATCCATTCTGAACCTTCTGCAAATGCCTGAATTTAATCATCAGGTGGAACTTACCAAAGACGTGCTTCACGAGGAATGTTCGCAAATGCTTTCCTGTTTCTTCTCTTCACTCAGAGAGCGGAAAAAGGCTGAAAAAAAGAAGGCAAAATCAGTTGACGCTGTCCCTGATCTGCCTTATAATAATTAGATGTGATTTGAAGATGTACTCTCCATCCGTCCTCTCTTTTTGAGGGCTGATGTGAAGATAAATACACGGAGTGGTATCGAAGTGGTCATAACGGGACTGACTCGAAATCAGTTGTACCTTCGGGTACCGTGGGTTCGAATCCCACCCACTCCGCCAGAAAACTCAGTCTGCAAGCGGCTTTGCTGTTTGCAGGCTTTTTTGTGTCATAGGAAAGACCTTGTAACACTAAAGCGTGAAAGTGCTTTCCTATGACACAAAAAGCACTTCGTGCAGTGATGCGCACGGGCGCGTGAAGCACACTTTTGTTCTTGTTTGGATTTAGATACAGAATGCGGCGTAAAGGGGAACAATCTTTTTGTTATCCTCAAAACCGAAGTTCTTTGCAGAGAGCTTAATCGCATAGTCAGGCTTGTAGGTTTCCATATAAACCTTTAAGCTCTTTGCCCGTGTGTTATCGGCAGACTTAACCTCGATGGGTATAAGCCGACCGTTTCGCTGAATGACAAAATCAATCTCAGCTCCACGCGCAGACTCCCAATAGTAGGTCTTATACCCGTTTGCGGTAAGCTGCACATTGACATAATTTTCTGCCATACCGCCCTTAAAATCATTGATTTCCTCAACCATATAAAGAACATCAGTCGCTGCCAAATCTTTTTTAGCGCAAAGCAAACCAAAATCAGATACATAAATTTTGAAAGCGTCAATATCTCGATAGTTCTCAAGGGGTTTTTTTACCTGCTCCACTTTACAAACCTGTGATACGATACCCGACAGACAAAGCCATTCGATTGCGTTTTCAAACTCGGAAGCTCTGCCTCCTTTTTTAATCAGTTTATATTGAAAACGGGTGTTCTTCTTGGAAAGCTGCACGGTGATATTATCATAAGCAAGCCTTGTTTTTTTGATTTCATTCAGATTGTTATACTTGCTCATATCATTGAGATAGCTTGCCAAAATCGTATCCTGCGTGTGGCGCACAAGGATATAATCCTTTGTTTCCACAAACTGCATTACACATTCAGGCATACCGCCCACAACAAGATATTGACGATACAGCCGCATCGCCGCATCGTGCAAAGCAGAGGGCAGAGGTTTATCCTCTGCAAAACATTTCTTAATCTGTTCTACAAGGGCGCTTTCGCCGCAGGCTACCATAAATTCCTCCATATCCATAGGATAGAGGGTTTTCATATCCGCCTTGCCCACGGGAAAGGAAAACTTTGCCCTGTTCACCGCAACACCGAGCAGACTGCCAGCTACGATGATATGATAATCAGGTGCGTCTTCACAAAAATATTTCAGGCTTGTCAAGGCTCTTTCGCAAAGCTGCACTTCGTCAAATACAATCAGCGTTTTTTCCTTCACTATCGTTTGCCCTGCAATATGCGATAAAATGGGTATCAGATAATCAGGGCTGATGTTTTCCTCAAAAGTTTCATTCAGCTTAGGATTGGTTTCAAAATTGAAATACGCCACATTCTCATAACAGGTTCGGCCAAACTCTAAAATGGAATAGGTTTTGCCGACCTGCCTTGCTCCCTGCAAAATCAAAGGCTTACGGTGTTCGTCATCTTTCCACGCTTCTAAAAAACTCATTATTTTCCGATACATTGCCAGACCTCCTTTAAGGTACTGAACATAGCATATCACTCATTCATGTAAATATCAACGAATTTTATCAAAATTATCACATTAAAATACACGAATATTTTTAAGTTTTCTTCTCTTTTTGACACGAACACCGCATTTTTTTTACGCCTCTCCAAACTTGGCAGGCATCAGCCTGTAAATCTCAAACCTTTGAGAGCTTTTTATCGCCGGAAGCCTATATAGTAAACTTACATGCCTGCCCATTGAGACTGGGCTTTCAGAGTAAGTTCCATAAAGACAGCCCCCGGCGCCGGGTTGTCATTATATCTTTCGATATATCGGAAACCCAGGCTTTCATATAAGCGGATGGCGCTTTCCATAAACGGAAACGTGTCCAGCCTCATATAGCGGTATCCTGCCGCCCTTGCTTCGGAGATAATCTTTTCAGTGAGCGCTCTGCCAATGCCTTCCCCACGGAACTTAGACCGCACATACACTCTCTTAATCTCACAATATTCACGATCCGTTTCCGCAAGAGCCGCACACCCTGCCGCCTCTCCCTCTGCCAGGGCCAGATAGAGGCGTCCCCGGGGTGGGCCGTACTTGGCCTGAAGATCCCGGATTTCCTCCTCATAATGCTGAGACGCAAGGCACGCCCTGACTTCTTCCCCTTTGTTAGAAATCATATCCGTGTATTCTTTAAACAGCCTCAAGATTTCCTCCTGCCTGTCGTATGCAGCGACAATCTCCATAGTCTCTCCTGCCTTTTCATAAAGTTAATGACTTTATTATAAGCCCCTTTGGCTTCTTTGAACAGTCTAAAACCGGGCAAAACAAAAAGCAGGAAAGACACCTTACGGCTCCCTCTCTGCCTTTAAAACACGCCAAATCTCCCTGAGAAGCTCCAGCTCACTCCTGTATTTTACAGACGCTTCCTTCTCGTCTGTAATATATCCCTGCCAGCTTGTCCTGCGCCGGCTGCCGATAAAAATATCAAAAGTACATATATTTCCTCTCTGCCCCGACACCTGCTCCTCTCCCAATATGAGCTCTGGCAGGGCATGGCGTCCGGCAGCAGCTCCCTCTGGGGCAAAGCTTCTCTTGATCTGAAAGGCCTGAGGATAACCACACACATCTAAAAGCCTGTCGGTACGCAGCAAAAGCTGGGCTGCGTTTTTAAAGACCAGGCATTCCTCACTCATTCTGCTGTAAATCCGTCCGCATATCTCGTCCCCGCAGCTATCGATGCATACACGGACCGCATTCAGAGGATATTCTCTTTTCCCTTTCCGCTCTTCTTCATCCCTCAAGCTTATCCTGCCTCTGCCTTTCTGTATGAAGCAGTCTGAATCTCCAAACCGCTTCCACCGTATAAGCGGGAAAGTCTGTCAGCTCTCCTGCACCTGACAAATCTCTTCCAGCTCATAAACAAGCTCAATCTGCCGTTTCCCAATATGTTTATAAAAATTCTCCTGAATCCTTTTTCCTATGCGGATGCCGTTCTCATAGGAACAGCCGATCAGCAGCACAGAAATCTGAGTGGGGCTGCATCTCGCAGCCACATCGCAGGCCCGCAGCAGTATAGAAATCTGTCCTTCCAGAATCTTCAGCCCTTCCATGAGGCCGCTGTCCGCCACGGCCTGCTTCCACAGCGTTCCTGTTCTTCTGACCGTCAGAAGCATCACGTACTCTGTAGTTCCGGCCCTCGCCACCCGCCGGGCCTCCAGACGGTAAATCTCCCGGAATACCTGATAGTCGCAGAAAAAAGTTCCCTTAGGTTTCCTGGGTTCGGAGACATCCATGGTCAGCATGCCGATGTCCATCACACTCTCCCCGCTGTCCGTCATCATCTCCTGGAAAACCTTCTGCAGCTTCTCCACATTCCGAATTCCCATACCTTCATAAAAGGTATTCTTGGCCCTCTCATACTGCAGCATAGCGGCGCTGTATTTCTTCTGCCTGTGCATACTCTGCACCAGCCAGCAGTAGAGGTCTTCATCAAAAGGATCCTCCTCCACAGCCCGTCTGGCAGTCTCTTCCAGATCCTTCCAGTTTCCTTCCCGGCAGAGAATCTGGCACAGAATTTTCACCGCCTCCAGGTACAGGGACTGGTACCACATAGTTTTAGGAAGCATCCATGTCTCTCCTGAAATTTTCCCTGAAACGTTTCCTCCCCCTGTATAATAAATGTCAATGATATGGGTACATAGCTCCTTCTGCTCTGCCGTTTCTTCCTGCTGCATATCTCCCGGAATCCTCTTGAGCTTTGCCGCCTCGCTCTCAAAGGTCTCATAATCCGTTTCCACCTGGATCTCTGGATTCCACCGATATGCTCCCGGAAGAGTCATAATGAATTTCTCGTCCCCTAAAGCTTTCATGGCGTTTCTGAGACGATACATCAGATTGCGGAGGGCGTTTTCCGGTTTTCTGGAACCGTCTTCCCAAAAAATTTCAATCAGCTTCTGCTGAGTCAGTATCTGATCTCTATGTATAACCACATAAGCCAGCAGGCTGGTAAGCTTGCCGGACCGAAGAGCATCCTCGTCCAGCTCTCCCTTTTCTCCTGCCAGGGACACCCTTCCGAATAACTGCATTTTTAATCTTTTCATCTTCATTCGGCTACCGCCACACATTCTGGTTGTCAGTCCGGCTGATTCTCTTTCTCATCCTGACCTATGGCTGAATCGATCAGACAAAGCAGCTCCATTACGCTCCGGAAGGATTTGGCCTTTTGTCCCTGTATCCATCTGAGCCTTCCCTGCCAGCTTCTGTTCTGTGTCTCATATATTTCAACGATGAATGTCTGCTTCTCCTTCATGCCGTTCTGCCCCTTTGCCTTTTCTTGACAGCGGCGGAAAGCTCCTGCCGTTCCGCCGCAAGGTCTCTTCTCATCTCTGGTTTATTTCTGTCTGCGGCGCCTTCCCAGGGCGGCTCCCGCCCCCAGAACCACTGCCGCAGCCGCAAGGCAGGCCGCATAGAGAGCTATAGGCGTCTCGTCTCCTGTCCTTGGCCCTGAAGCTCCTCCAGAACCGCCGCTTCTGGAAGTTCCTGTTGTACTGGAGGTTTCCAACTCCCATTCTGTCTCTGACTCCCATACCGTCTCTGACTCTGTTGTCTCTTCTGTAAAGTCATTTGTGATGACCACCTCATCCTCCTGACTGGAAGGACTCAGCGTGACTCTTCCGCCATCCTTATTTACTGATATGGAAAAATCGTGGGTTCCATCGTTGCTCAGAGGCCTTCCCGTCTGATCTGTCTCAGTCACATAAAAAGTAGCGGAGTCATCCTCTGAATTCCCTATGTTGACATCCAGCACCACGCTGGAGCTGCTGCCTCCGTTCATATCAAGAGTAATCACGTCGCCGTACCGTGAACGGAAAGCCGCATCCGTAAAGAGAGCCGCATAGAACACATCGTCCATCTCATAATTCCCGCCGTCCTTTACGGTCTTTTTCGTAACAGTCAGCTTGCCTCCATAGTAAAACCCGTCAGGAAGCCCCATGGTCTCATTCCTGAAGCTGACGGTTCCCTGGGGATTCTGCCTGGTTATAGAAACCGCCTGCCCGCCTGGATAAGCTGCCGCAAAGAGTATATCCTCATCCTTGAGAACACTGGCCACCACGTTTCCGTTTCCATCTGTCTCTGCGATATAGTAAGTACTGTCTGTCACCAAATTTTCAAACACAGTCTGCGCTGTGCTGCTGTTGAAAAATCTCAGGGCCTGGTCAGAGGTTCCCGCAGCCCGCTGCGTACAGGCCTCATCCGTAAAAAGTCCTACGTAAAATACCAGCTCTGTATTTTCAGGCGGATTGTATGCCAGCTCTGTCTCGCTGTCAAAAAGCTGCTTTGTCACCGTAATCATTCCGTTGTTTTTCGGCCCCTCCATCTCGGTCTTGGGCTGGGCTTCCACCTGATACCGCCAGGAATTTCCCGCATCTGAGACAATGGGATAAGGAACGGACAAAAGCATTGCGGCAATGGCATCTACCCTGTAATCCCCGTTAGCCCCTGCATCCTGAAAGACAAGATACATACCGGGCTCCAGCCCTGTAAAAGTTACCGTTCCATCGCTTCCTGTGGTTCCGCTTTTTACATCGCTTCCCGTGGCAAGAGCGGCAAGCTGGACTGCAGCCTCATTGGATTCAGAGGCCGTCATCCCTGTCGGCTGAATCCCCAGAGAGCTGTATGGCTCCAGCATCGTATACTGCGCAGAGCCTCCCTCTGCGGAAAGACTGGCTACCTTCGCCAGCTTTACTGTCACGTTTGCCATGGTTTTTATATTTTCCGTCTCAAGATTCGGATCCGTGTAAGTCATGGTCAGTTTCAGGGAACCCTGCTGATCCGGAACCAGATCCGGCATTCTGTCCGCCTCCGATGCCATGACCCCGACCGCCCCCAGGCATACGGCAAGAAGCGCCGCCGCCAAGGCGTTTAGTACCTTTTGTATGATTTTCTTTTGTCTGTCAGAAGCTCTCCTCAACATGATTCCCTTCCCTTCTTTTCTTATAACTTTTTCAGGATTTATCTCTGAAATGCCCTTGGGCAGCTCATTCCTCTTTCCTATTTTCCCTCTGTTCCCTTCTGCGCCTTTTTCTTCGTCTCCTTCTCCAATCCCGAAGCTTTAGGATCACTCCCAGAAGGATCAAAAAGGCCAGGAATGTCAGAAGCCCGATCACCAGCAGACGCTGCGTCCGATCCGTTCCCTCCAGAGGATTCCTCAGAATCACTCTCTGCGAGGGCTCGTTCTCCTCCACATACTCTGTCCTGTGCCCCCGCACCAGAAGCCGATGAGAGTTTACTCCGTATGGAGTGCAGGTCACCAGGGTAGCCAAATCCTTCCCCTCTTCAATGGCCAGCGCTTCCGTCTCCTGGGGCAGCACAGTCAGGATCTGGTCAACCTCATAAGCAAGGTTTTCATCTAATACACGGAGAATAAAAATATCTCCTTCTTCGAGCTGATCCAGGTCAGTAAACAGCTTTGCGCTGGGCAGCCCCCGGTGAGCAGAAAGCACCGTGTGCGTTCCGGCCCCTCCTATGGGAAGACTGGTCCCCTCAATATGCCCGCAGCCATTTTCCAGGGCTTCTGTGCCGATCCCGTGATAAACCGCCAGCCGAACGTTAATCTTTGGGATTTCCAAGTAGCCCATGATCCCGTTTCCCGCCGGGTTCAGCAGTTCGTCATAGGGATGACTTAACACATAGTCATTTTCTTCTTCGTCAAAAGCATCTATAATCTCATTTACCGTGTGGCTCTCGTTGTACTGTCTGGCTTCCTCCCAGATCCGGGAATAGTCTTCTGACTCCAGTGTCTCCACTGCCTGACTGTACTCTGAGATCAACTGCTGGTTTCTGTAGCTGTTCCACAAGTCGCTGATGGTGGGATAGAACAGAATTCCTGCACCTGTCAGGAAAATCAGAAGCAATAAAAGATTCCGTATCCATGGTCGTCCCTTTTTCTTTCTTCTCTCTGCCATATCAGAACATGCCCCTTCTCCTGTCTCTTTCTCCTGTCATTTCTGTCCGTCTTCCTTGCCTTCCTCGTCTTCTTTTTCTAAATTTTCTGAAGCTCTGTTCTTTTCTCCCATTCCGGCTTTTGATCTGAGGCTGCGGTCCCGCATATACAGGATCAGGATAAAAATCCCTGTAACCCCAACGCCTAATATTACCCAGAACAGATAATTGGTGTGCAGGCTTACTCCCAGCAGGGAGGATGTATTTTCCTGTGAAACTTCCTCCGGCACGTAGGGAACCCGGTGGCCCCGCACCAGCAGACGGTGGCTGTTCACTCCGTAAGGCGTACAGGTCAGCAGCGTGACCAGGTCCTCCCCCTTCTCCGCCGCAAGATCCTGTGTATCCTCGGGCTCCACCACATGGATCTGATCCACCTCATAGCAGAGGATATCATCCAGAATGTACAGGAGAAAATGATCTCCTTCCTCCATCTTATCCAGATCTGTAAAAAGCGCGGCGCTGGGCAGCCCTCTGTGTGCGGAGATAACCGCATGGGTACCCTCCCCTCCAACCGGGAGAGAGCTTCCTTCCAAATGCCCCGCTCCAATCTCCAGCACGGCTTCTTCTGTAGTGTGATAAATGGGAATCCTCACATTGATCTTCGGAATCTCCACAATTCCCATCATCCCATCGCCGTTCAGGTTCAGACATGCCATATAATCATCGCCTCTCCCGGACATTTCCGCCACGGCAAAGGAGTCGGGAAGAATCATAGGCATCAGGTTCTGGTTGTAATCTTCAGCCTGATCCCATTCCTTCTCATAATCAATTTCATCTCCGGCAGCCTGTTCCTCAATGCCCTGGGTGTACTCGCTGATCAGTCTGCTCTGCCGGTAACTGTTCCACTGATTTGCTACCAGGGGATACAGCAATACGGACAATCCGGCTAAGAAAAGCAAAACCACAAAAATCGTATTTAATTTCTTTTTCATCCGGCCTCTCCTTATTGTTGTATACGGCAGCCATAGGAAACTGCTTTTTTCACCCGGGGCGGGCCCCGCCCCGGGCTGGTTTATAACCTTATGATTTTTATCTTTCCGTCTTTCTGCGGCTTACGAAGAAAATACCTGCCGCTGCGATCATGATAGCGCAGCCTGCGATGGTAAAGATGGTAGTACCGATGCCGCCGGTAGAGGGAAGGGCAGCCAGTCTGGTATCCGTTACTGTCAAAGTAACATCTTTAGAATCCGGAGCTGACAGACTTACATCCTCAATATTGTCGTTAATCGAGTATCCTTCCGGCGCAACGGTTTCTTCAATGTGATAGGTTCCGGCTCCCAGACCCTTCAGCACTACGGTTCCATCGGTAGCTTCTACCTCTGTTACAGCCACGCCCTGTACATCATCCGTTTTTAATTGATAAACGCCTGCTTCAACCAGAACGAAGAAAAGCGGATTCTCTTCCTCATCAAGGGTAATCTCGAACTTGGCTCCCTTCAGAGCATCCCCATCCTCATCTTTTTTATTAATCGTAATAGAACCTACATCGCCAGGAACCGTTTCTCCGTTAGCGTCTTTGTCGCTGTTTGCTTTATTGGTAAATGTATCTGCATCCGTAACAACCGCTTTCAGGCTTACCGTCACACTCTGTCCTGCGTATGTGTTTTCAGTTCCGATAAAAGCAGAAGAGAAACTGATCGTAACAGCCTGATCCGCTACTCCAAGCTCAGAAACCGTATAATCGCTGCTTTCGGACAATGTATTTTCTCTAACTACGACACTGGTTACCTCTGTCACTTTCATTCCGGTGGGAGTATCCGTAATAGTAAAGCTTCTGTTTGTTTCTCCATCTTTATAGCTGGGGAAAGAGGTTGTAATGGTGTATTGAATCTCATCCCCTGTCTTTGCAAAATCTTTTACCAAACTATTTTCATCGTAATCTTTCTTTACTTTATATTCTTCACCTTTTGCGCTGAGGGTAACTGCTTTGGGACCGATGAGATTGTCACCGTCATACTCATAAGTGGCAGCTCCCATTACCTCATATGTAGTATCTGTTCCTGTAGCAATGATCAGATACGCACCGATATCAAGGCCGCTAAACGTGCAAGATGTCCCGCTTACATTCTGCATCCCATCCGGCGTCTGGGACGCTGCTGCCGTTTTCAGATTATCCCACGCAAAGGCATAGGGATCGGACGTATCGGTCACAGAATCTTTTGCCCACGCAGCTATATCCCATTTACTTTCTGCCGCATTAAAAGAAACAACTTTATAAATTTTCACTACAGTGTTGTCATTGGCCGTTAAGCCATTTACTGTAATACTTGCAGTTCCCTCTGCCAAAGATGTTGTGCATAAGCCTAATACCATAATGACGGTAAGCAGAAATGCACTGATTCGCTTAAAATACGTTTTCATTTTCTTCTCCTTTTCCCTTTCTAAGATTTTTATTGTTTTTTAATTTTGTACCCTGCTTCTGCGGTGCCAGGCAGCCGCTGAAGTTCTTTATCTCTTAGCCCTTCAGCACCTCCTTACGTCTGTTTTTATACAAAATCATGGAGGCTGCCATCATAAGCAGCGTACCGCTGATCAGGTACCAATAAATACCATGGCCTCCGGTGGAAGGAAGCTGATACAGCTTATAGTTATAAAACCGATATGTTCCATCCTCTGCCGCCGTGACCGGACTTCCTCCCTTAACACAAATGGTCGGTGTGCCATGCTCATCTACAGAAATAGTCCAAACCACATCGCTCGTACTGTATCCTTCTGGAGCTTTTGTTTCTGATAACTCATACTCGCCAGTCGGCAGATACTCAATCTCATTCGTAAAGGATGAGTCGGTATACCATCGAATCACTCCTTGACTGTCTGATTTTCCATAGTAATCAATGCCGTAATTGATATCCGTATCATCGTCTGACAAATTCTTCAGTTCAAATTCCGCTCCTGGCAAAGGCGTTGTTGTATTGTATTCTGTCTTAACAATAGACCAGTCGGGCCATTTTTCATTAATAATCCGATAACCAGTGACCAAGTCTCCCGTTTGAACAGGCACATATTCCACGTGATACAGCACTCCGTTTACACTGACCGCATTATTACTCTCACCCGCTTCTTTAACTGTATACTCAATTTCCTTCCACGGATTTCCTGTCGTAATATCTGTGTCTTTGTAGTATTTATTCAGATCCGTCCACGTATACTTATAGCTATTCTGTCCATTAAGCGTAACCGTAGCGTTTTCAATTCCGGAAACACTGTCCTCTATTTTATTTCCATCCAAATCTGTTGCGATAAGGGTGACTTCAATAGCTTCCGTCCCGTTAATGGGGTTTCCGTCTTCTCCAATCCACTCTTTCTCAACAGTGAAATCAATCACCTCTCTCTCGTTTTTCACGATTACAGCATAGGTGTAAGTATCTTCGTCCTTTACAGCCTCTTCTACCTTC
>HHCFC01400__coassemble_1244_pt1 | contig 44048 bp, 44 predicted proteins | sample HHCFC01400__metabat2_high_PE_014 | metagenome-assembled genome bin HHCFC01400
ACCTTCATACTCACTTTTTTCCGCATTGCACATTCCTCCCTCGCGGCATCACCCGCTGTGTTTTGATATTCTTATTATATTGCTTTCCAGGAATCAGATCAACGCTCACTCCTCCGGCTTTTCCAGCCACTGCCGGATCTTGGAGCGCATCATATCAAAAGCCACATTGTTCATCCCACTGTTGATGACAATGTCCGCCTTAGCCCTTGTGGGGGCCACGTACATATAGTGCATGGGTTTTACGGTAGTCAGGTACTGGTCTACGATATTGTCCAGATCCCTCCCTCTCTCCTTCACGTCCCGGACGATCCTTCTGAGAATCCGTTCATCAGCGTCTGCCTCCACATAGATTTTCACATCCATCAGATCCCGGAGCCTTTTGTCTGCCAGAAGCAGGATTCCCTCTATGAGGATCACCCTACGGGGTTCGATCCTTATGGTCTGATCCGAACGGTTATGCTGGGCATAATCATATACCGGGCAGTCCACGGCCTCACCCCTGCGCAGCTTCTTAATGTGCTGAATCAGAAGATCTGTCTCCAGAGAAGCGGGATGATCGTAATTCATAGTCTTGCGTATCTCAAAAGGCACTTCATCCTGCCTTCTGTAGTAATTATCATGATACACCACTGCGATCTGATCGCCAAATTCCTCTTTCAGCCGATTTGTAAAGGTTGATTTGCCTGAGCCCGTGCCCCCGGCAATTCCAATTATCTTACATTTCATTTTCTCTTCCCGTACCTCCTGCCTTTTCATCGTCCCATAAATCTTTTTTCTTATCTTACCATCCTTTCCAGTCTTAGGCAAGACAGAAGAATCGCAGGACATGATCTTAAGTCCTGCGGTTCTTCCCGCTGCTTTTTATTCCGGGCGGCAAAGTCTGTGCTTTACTCTTCAAATACTACTTCTGTGTGGTGCAGCGCTCTGGCCTCCAGCAGCTCCTTAAAGGATCCATAGCCGCTTTCCTCAATATTGTCATTCCAATAGTATCCTTTCAGTTCATCCATGTATTCCACGTAATCACAGATATAAATATCAATTTTGGATACGTCATGATCCTGAACGGCCAAGGTATCTGTGCTGTTGCCATACTCACTCATCAGTTCCCCATTGGCATCCAGCACTGCGACAAAGCAAAGATCGCTTCCCTGTTTAACTGACATAGAAAGCTCGAAGGGCGTCTTGGTGACAGACGCAACTCCAATTCCATCCTCGTCTATGTCGTTTACTTCCTTGGTCACAGTCTGGGTATGGTCAATCTCAACATCCACGTGGAAATCCCATTCACCCTTCAGGCTCCAGCTATTGTAGGAATTGTAGTACTGGGAAACTTCAGGATACATTTCATAGTATTGGTTCATCATCTCTTTGAAAAGCTGGTGCTCCTGCTCCTTTTGCTCCTCTGTAAAATTCTCGTAGTCGTCCTCGTTCAGTCCCAGCTCTCCCATAGCCGCATCATACTCATCCTTCAGTTCCTGCGGAATCTCGGGAATATTGGATTCCGGCAGCAGCCCTGTGATCTCATGGATATTCAGGTCAATGGAGAAAGATTCCGGTATCTCTACCGTATTAAAATAGTCCTCCATGGCCGGGCCTCCCACAGCTCCCAGGCCTGCGTCTGTATATTCCTCCATGCCAAGGGCCTGGGCGATCTCGTCCAAGGTCTCCACGGTCATGTTGTCCGGGTCAAAGCCTTTTTCCCGCAGGAATGCGTCTCTTGCTTCGTAATACTCGTCCGCCTTCTCGTCATCGGTGTCAGTCAGGCTCAATTCAAGGCGCAGCACTCCGGCATACGTGTTTTCATCTATGAATTCTCCGTCCAGATCCCCTTCCAGGAACTCGAAATCCGGGTTGTAGCTGAAGGAAAGGCTTGCGCTGTCTTGATGGGCCGTAAGGGTCAGTTCTTTTTTCCCAAATTGATCCTCAAGGGTCTCAGGGAACGGTTCCTCTGAGTGGATGACCATAGACAGATTCAGAGATTCGTCGTTACAGTAAATCTCTGACAGAGATATCGTTACGCCCTCTGAAGTCTTGGTGTAAAGAGAGTCAGCGGATGTCCCGGCTTCCGCCGCCCCCTCTGTCTCCCCTTCTGCCGCAGCGCTCTCCTGCACGGCCGTCTCTTCAGACTCGGCAGATGCCAGGGGCTTCGCATATTCACTGTAGTCACCGGAAAATCCAAGGGAGCTTCCCAGCTCCTGGAATACATTTCCCAGCAGGGGAATATCCTCCGCCAAAGCGGGATTGGAAATACAGATTACAGAAAATACGGCTGCAGCCGCCGCAAGGCCCCCTGCTGTTTTGGGAATTGTAAAGAAACGCCTTTTCTCTTTCTTCTTCTCTCCTGCCGCTTTCTCCCTGCTAAGCATCCTGATTTCTGCAAAAGCCTCCTGCTGCGCCTTCTTCACAGACTCCGGCACCTCAAACTCTCTTCCCAGCACCTGCCTTGCCTTTTCATCCAGCCGTGATTCTTCCGCTGAAGAAAAGTCCATTCTTTTTTTCATCTATATATCCTCCTTTTGTCTGTGTTATTTTCTGAATTTTTTCTGACCCCTGGACAGGTTTTCCCTCATATACCTGCTTAAGCTGCTCCCTGGCTCTTTTGAGCCGGGTCTTAACTGTATTTTCGTTCAGCTCCAGGATATCTGCAATCTCAGACACCTTAAATCCCTCTACGTAGTGCAGGATCAGAATCACCCTGTATTTTTCATCCACCATAGCCAGCATTTCATGGAACTCGAATTCTGCCATGGACAAGTCCTGGCCGGCCGCTTCAGGTACCTCCCAGCTTCCCCATCCTCTGTAATGTAAGAGAATCTGGTTGCAGTGGTTGATGAGGATCCGTGTCATCCACGTTTTGAAATATTCTGGCTTCTTCAGCGTGGAAAGCTTTTCAAAACAGGTAAGGATTGTATCCTGAATCGCATCCGCAGCGTCTTCATCGTTTTTCAGTATGCCTCTGGCCACCTTGTACATTGCCAGGCTATTGCGCTCCATCAGCTGAATAAATGCCTCCGTGTCAGAGGCCATCGCGCGTTTTACAAGCTGCAGCACCCTGCTCCCCTCCTTTATATTTTTTTCTTTTTCATTTGGCTTAATTTGTTTGCCTTACACTTATTAGATAGAAAAACACAGAAAAAGGTTTCATAATCATCCGACAGAAACGTAACAGACAATAGAAGTTCTCCTGCCTCTGAATTGCTTTTGCCGCTGTTTTATGATATACTTTCTGAATACGCATTATCCTTCCGCCTCCCAGGCGGATGATAAGCACTACGGAGCAAAGGAGCGCAGAGATATGAAAGTGATGGAATCTGCTGAGAACTATCTTGAAACGATCCTTGTACTGCATAACAGGCTTCCCCAGGTCCGCTCCATTGATATTGTAAATGAGCTGGGTTTTTCCAAGCCCAGTATCAGCGTGGCCATGAAGAATCTCCGGGAAAAAGGCCTTATTCTTATGGATAAGGACGGCCATATCACCTTAACGGACAGCGGCCGCCAGATTGCGGAGATGATCTATGAGCGTCATACTCTTCTTACCAAATGGCTGACCGCCCTTGGGGTAGATGAGAAGATTGCCGCCGAAGATGCCTGTCGCATTGAACACGTGATCAGCCAGGAAAGCTTCGAGATGTTAAAAAAGCATATCAGAGAACACACAACCCCGTCAGTATAACTGACGGGGTCATTTTCTGCCGGATCCGCACATAAATCTTATGTACAGATCTTTATTTCTAAAATATTTTTAATTAAATTCTGGCAACGCCGCTCTTTACAGCCGCATCCGCCACAGCCTTCGCCACGGCATCCTTCACTCTTGAGTCAAAGGCAGCGGGAAGGATGTAATCTGCACAGAGCTCATCATCTCCTACAAGTCCCGCGATAGCATATGCAGCAGCCACCTTCATCTCATCGTTGATATCGGATGCACGTACGTCAAGAGCGCCGCGGAAGATACCCGGGAATGCCAGCACGTTGTTTACCTGGTTCGGGAAATCACTTCTTCCTGTGGATACAACGGCAGCTCCGCCCGCCTTAGCCTCGTCCGGGAAGATCTCCGGAACGGGGTTTGCACATGCGAAGATAATCGGATCCTTAGCCATGGTCTGAACCATCTCTTTTGTCAGGGTGCCCGGTGCGGAAACTCCGATAAATACATCTGCTCCCTTGATCACCTCTGCCAGGGTTCCTTTTTCCATCTTCTTATTGGTGATCTCAGCCATCTCTTCTTTAATGGGATTCAGTCCCTCACGGCCCTTGTAAATAGCGCCGGTGCGGTCTGTCATGATTACGTTCTGAAGTCCCATGCTCATAAGAAGCTTAATGATGGCGATACCTGCGGCTCCTGCACCGCTGGTTACGATCTTTACGTCCTTGATATCCTTTCCAACCAATTTCAGGGCATTGATCAGTCCTGCCAGGGTGATCACAGCGGTTCCGTGCTGATCATCGTGGAAGATGGGGATGTCACAGCGCTCTTTCAGCTTCTTCTCAATCTCAAAGCAGCGAGGCGCACTGATATCCTCAAGGTTTACGCCGCCAAAACTTCCTGCCAGGAGAGCAATGGTGTTCACAATCTCATCCACATCCTTGCTGCGCACGCAGAGAGGAATGGCATCCACATCACCGAAAGCCTTAAACAGGACACATTTTCCTTCCATAACCGGCATACCTGCTTCCGGTCCGATATCTCCAAGCCCCAGTACGGCCGTACCGTCTGTCACTACTGCAACCGTGTTCCATCTGCGGGTCAGATCATAGCTTTTGCTTACGTCCTTCTGGATCTCCAGACAGGGCTCTGCAACGCCCGGTGTATAAGCCAGTGAAAGAGCTTCCTTGCTGTCTACCGCCGCACGGGGTGTAACTTCCAGTTTTCCTTTCCACTCATAGTGGAGTTTCAGTGACTCTTTTGCGTAATCCAATGTCTTTTCCTCCTCAATTTATCTCTGTCTTCCTGCCACCGCAGGATATACTTTCATTTTACTGCTTTTTTCTCCCCCGTCAACCACTTTTCCACAAATATTGTAAAAAATTTAACAAGGTTTATCTTCCAGGGTATCTACACAGTGGAATCCCTTTGCCCGCAAAAGCGCCTCCGTCTCTTCTATATCATCCGAATGAAGGATAATCGTGGGATGATGGCTCATTTTGCCAAAGGATGAGTAGGTGTAATTGATGCTGATATTTCCCTCCTGGAATACTCCCAGCAGGCTGTCCATCATCTCCTGCTCTTCCTCCACGTCCACGGCGATCACCTCGCATACTCTCGTCACAAAGCCTTTCTGAGTGAGAACCTGCTTAGCCTCCTCCGGCTTGTCCACCACCATGCGCAGAATGCCGAATTCCGGCGTATCTATAGAAGAAAATGCGTAAATTTTCATTTTTTGTTCATGAAGGGCCAGAGTCACCTGTCTGAGGCTTCCCGGTCTGTTTTCTACAAAAATTGCCAACTGCTTAATCATGTTCTTCCTCCTTTTTCCCTTTCCTTTTATAGTCCGTCTCCCCTGAGATCCGTCACCCTTTTTGCCTTTCCTTCAAAACGCTTCAGGCTCTGGGGCGCCACAATAGAGATTACCGCATCCAGTCCCAGAAGGGCCTTCAGGTTCTTCTTAATCCGTTTCTCCAGCTCACCCAGCTTCCCATAGACATCCAAAAGCCGGTCGTCAATCAGCTCTACGGTAACGGTCATAACATCCAGACGGTTCTTTCTCTCGACCTTGATCTCATAATGAGGCCCGATCTCAGGAATCTGAAGCAGCACTTCCTCAATCTGCGTGGGGAATACGTTCACGCCACGGATGACCAGCATATCGTCGGAACGGCCGGAAAGATTCTCCATGCGCACCGTAGTTCTGCCGCAGGCACAGGGCTCATACATCAGCCTGGAAATATCCTTTGTCCTATAGCGGATCAGCGGAAGGGCCTCTTTTCCAAGACAGGTCACCACCAGCTCCCCTTTGCTCCCCGGAGGCAGAACTTCACCTGTCTGGGGATCAATAATCTCAGGAATAAACCAGTCCTCGTTTACATGCATTCCATGCAGTTCCGGACATTCCCCTGACACGCCCGGGCCGCACAGCTCGCTCATTCCATAGTTCTGGGTGCAGAGGAATTTCTTTCCCCATATCCTGTGCATCTCGTCACGCATGGGCTCTGTCATACCTTCGCCCCCGAAGAGGCCGATCTTGATCTTAAGATCCTCCTGGGGATCCAGTCCCATAGAGCGGATGACTTCCCCTATATGGAGGGCATAGGAGGGAGTCGCTACCAGAAGCGTCGTGCCCATATCCTGCATAAACATAATCTGTTTTTTTGTATTTCCAGATGAGGTGGGCATTACGGAAGCCCCGATGTTCTCAAGGCCGGCATGGAGTCCCAAAGCTCCTGTAAACATTCCGTAGCCAAAGGCGATCTGGGCAATATCGTCTGGAGAAGCGCCGCCCATGCAGCAGATTCTGGAAACATTATTGGTCCATACATGCATATCGTGACGTGTATACCCCACTACCGTGGGCTTTCCTGTAGTTCCTGAAGAAGCGTGGACACGAACCAGTTCCTTCCTGGGAACGGCAAACAATCCGTCAGGATAATTTTCTTTAAAATCTGATTTATTTGTAAAGGGAAGCTTCTGGAGATCTGAAAGCTTCTGTATATCCGCTGGCTTTACTCCTGCCTCCTCCATTTTCCTGCGGTACGCAGGAACCTTTTCATAAATATACGCTACCGTCTGCTTCAGCTTTCTGAGCTGAATACATTCGATCTCTTCCCTGCTGTAGGTTTCTTCCGGCGCCCAAATCATTTTTTTATCCTCCTGGTTTTAATTTTCGTGAATTAACGTGCTAAAGAATTATAACTGATTTTTATGCGTTTGTCAACCGATGTTTCAGGTTTCCGGCAGGTCGCTGAGGATTACGTTCCGCAGTCTGCGGATCAGAGAGCCTGTGCCTGCTTCCTTTTTCTGCTGCATGACCAGAATCGTCATACCCCGAACCGGAATATTGGCAAAATAGCATCCCAGCCACCCATCCCAGCCGTACTCCCCCTTATAGCCGATGAGAGAAGCTCTCTCCGGCCAAGTCATAACCCGCATAAAATGTGAATAGGAGTAGCCCTCAAGCCCCCGCCACATTTCAAAAGCCTGCTGCTGGGAAGCAGTCAGCCCGCCGCTTGTCAGAAACCTTGCAGTCTCCGGCTTCAAAATTCTGTGTCCCTCAAAAGTCCCCCGGTTCATTAGCATCTGGGCAAACCTTGCGTAATCTCCCACAGTGGACACCAGCCCGGCCCCTCCTGACTCGAAAGCAGGCGGAGCTTCCATTGTATTGGAAATCATCAGATGATTTCCCGTATAAAGGCGCAGATTTCCATCCTCTCCCGTCTCATACACGGATGCCAGACGGTTTTGCTTTTCCTGGGGCACCCAAAATCCTGTATCTTTCATTCCCAGAGGGGTAAAAATATTCTCCTCCAGAAATTTCCCAAAAGGCATGCCGGAGGCAGCCTCAATGACGGCTCCCAGAACATCCGCCGAAAAGCCGTACTTCCAGGAAGCGCCGGGAGCGAACAGCAAGGGAAGCCCTGCGATCCCTTCCGCAAACTCCCTGGTGGAAACCGGATGCCCTGCTTCTGCGCCGGCCATGCACGACTCCAGATACTCCAGGGCCTTCCGATCCGCAGAAGATTCCAGGCTGCCGTACCCCAGACCTGATGTCATCTGCAGAAGCTGATGAACCATGACCGGCTCTGCCGCCCTTCTCCCATTCTCTGTTTCTATATACGCCCGTTCAAATTCCGGCAGGTATTCTGATACATTCTCCCCCAGATCCAGCCTGCCCTGCTCCATAAGAATCATGGCCGCAGCCGCTGTTATGGGCTTTGTCATCGAATACAGCCGGAAAATGGTATCTTGTCTTATGGGAATTTTCCGTTCCATATTCGCCCAGCCGGCTTCCACATATAAAATCTCTCTGCCGTTCTGGCGCACGCACAAAAGGATCCCCGCCGTACTTCCCTGTTCGACCGCCTGATCCATCAGCTCCCTCACTCTCTTTTCCGTCTCCCTTGCAGGCATTTTCTCACCTTCTCTTTCGTTCCTGTCTGTCCCGCCCTGTCTCCCACTTTCTACTATTTAATATATATCTATCCCCATTTAAATGCAAGGAAGTGTTGATATACAGGCGCAGGCACCTGCTGCCTGCGGCGTAAAAACATGATTCAGGCGCAGGCAAAAAACCCTTTACTCTTCCCGGATCTTTTTTTATAATATTCTCAGTGACTTTTTTCTACTAATCACAAAGGAGGAATTTTAATGAATCCCCGTAAGATTCTTTGTATTGCCGCAGGCATCTTTTCAGTATGTATCTGTGGGTTTACTGTCTATATTTTCAGAGACGCCGGTCTTCCTGTACTGGCACTGAACCTTGGCATTCTCGCCTTCCTTATGGTGACAGCGGGAAGCGCCGTCCTTTTCGGTTTCCGCCGTGTCACTTCCCTGGAGACTGCTCTTGACAGAGCCAGTGATCGGCTGGAGGATTCCCCGGAGGACTTCCTGCCGGAACACAATACAGAAGGCCAGGAGCTGTTCTCTCACGCTTTTCTGGATTCCTGCTACGGCAGATACTGCTGCGCTGTTGGCAAAAACCCGGAAAGCTCCTGCGATCTAGAAGATTTCCTGAATCTGGAAAATCTGAAAACATACACGGGCCGCAGTCTCCTGAAAGCGGCGGCGCCTGTGCTCATGGGAACGGGAATTCTCGGAGGGCTGATCAGCCTTTGCCTGAATCTTTCCTCTGTGTTTGCCGTAAATTCTTCATCCGCCCGCAGCCCTTACGCTTTCCTGGCTTATGCCCTGGTTCCCTGCGTGTGCGGCCTGGCGCTGTTTCTGGCGTATTCCTTCTCCCTAGCCTCCTGTTTTGAAGGTTTGGAACAGTCCCTGGATCGTTTTCTGAAGACATACAGCCTTTCTGTACGTCCTTCCTACAAGACGGATTCTTTGAACCGCCTCTTGTCCGTATACCGTTCCAGAGAAGAGATGACCCAGGATCTCACGGAAATTTTTGTGGCCCAAATGGGAAAAAGTTTTGAGCAGGCTGTCACCCCCGCCTTTGAAAAAATGGAGGAATGCGTCCGCCAGATTACAGATACCTTCCACAGCAGCCAGCAGGCCTTAATGACCGAGAGCTGTGAGACGGTAATCCGCCACATGCGACAGGAACTGATTTCTGATTTTGCTCAGATTGACAAGATGCTGAACAGCCTGGCCAAGGCCCAGAGCAGCTACGGCGATTTTATGGAGCGGACTCTCAGCCGGCTGGAGAAAGTCTCCGCCGCTCTGGAAGAAAATATCGAAAATGCCGATGCCTTTCACTCTCAGTCCCTGCGGGATCTAAACGCTGCGCAGAGGGAGACCGTCCGGGCTGGGGAGGTACAAAAAGAGGCTTACCAGGAATACATCCGCTTTATGTATGAATCTATCCAGCGCTTCTCTCAGATCTGGGAAAAATATACAGAAGAATTCCAGCGGTGCGCCGATGAAATCTCACGCATGACCCCTGTGCGGGCTTCCCGGGAAGAAAAGGAACGCCTGGCAAAAATCAGCAGCCTGCTGCATGACCTTCAGAATCAGCAGATTGCCGCAAACCATGCCGCCGTATCCTCCGCCGATCTGGCCGAGCAGAAAGCTCTCCTGAATGAAACCCTCGACCGTCTGGAGCTTCTTACGGATCTGGTACAAAAGCCCTTCTCTTTTCTGGGGCTCCGCAAAAACCGGGACGAATAGAAGTCCCAAGAGACAATGGATTGAATAATAGGAGGAATGCGCCTTGCGGATTTTAATTGCGGAAGACGAAAAAGCATTGAATTCTTTACTGAAAAAAAAGCTTGAGGCCCAGTCCTACAGCGTCGATGCCTGTCTGGACGGCCAAGAAGCTCTGGACTATATAGATTGTACGGATTATGACGTGATTCTCCTGGATATTATGATGCCCAAAAAAAGCGGCCTTGAGGTATTGAAAGCCCTCCGCCGCAAAGACAGCCAGACCCCGGTGCTTCTTCTCACCGCCAGGGACAGCATTGAAGACCGGGTGCTGGGGCTGGATGCTGGGGCAGACGATTATCTGGTAAAGCCCTTTGCCTTTGAAGAGCTTCTGGCCCGCATACGGGTTATGCTGCGCAAAAAATCCGGCCAGAACTCCAGCCTCCTTAAGGCCGGCGATCTGACTCTGGATCTTAACAGCCATACGGTCACAAGAGGGGACTGCAGAATCTCCTTGTCCTCTAAAGAATTTGCCCTGCTCCGCTATCTTCTGATGAACCAGGGACAAATTCTCTCCCGGGATCAGATTGAGCAGCATATCTGGAACTACGATTATGCCGGATCGTCCAATATGGTGGACGTCTATATCCGGTACCTCCGCAAAAAAATCGACGATCCCTTTGAGGGGAAGCTGATTCACACAGTGCGGGGCGCCGGTTATGTTTTAAGGGAGGAGAGCGGCAGATGAAAAAACTTTCTCTCAAATGGAAACTCACTCTTCTGTACACACTGTTTGCCACACTGCTGACATTCATAATTCTGACCGTCCTCCTTTATCTTGGAAGCGGCAGTATTCTGGCATCCACGCAAAATCAGCTAAAAGAACGTGTATACGAAGGTTTTGATCTGTTCGACATGAAAAATGGCATTCTAAGGGTAGACTCCGACTTTTCCGATGTGGAAGGCGGAGTCTATCTGTCTGCCTACGATGCGTCTGGCGCCCTGCTTTCAGGCAGGATTCCCTATGGTTTTTCTTCTTCCATCGCCGTTTTGGAAGACACCGTACAAACTGCTAAGCTTGGAGGCAGCACCTGGTATATTTTTGATGCATCTTCCAGCCTGCGGGACTACGGGACCATCCGCATCCGTGGAATCTGTTCTGTCTCCGCCCTGGAAGAGGAACTGCGCCTTCTGATCCGCCTGGCTCTTATCCTTCTCCCCCTCAGCATACTTTTATCTGCGGTCCTCTGTTTCTCTCTGGTGCGCCGCACCCTGCGCCCTGTTTATAAGATCACACAGACGGCCAGGGAAATCTGTGAAAAAAAAGACCTCAGCCGGCGAATCAGCTTAAAAGGCGGCAGGGATGAAATAACAACCCTGGCCGAAACCTTTGATACCATGCTGGCTCAGCTTGAGGATGCCTTTGAACGTCAGAAACAGTTTACCTCCGATGTCTCCCATGAGCTTCGGACACCTCTCGCTGTCATTTTATCTCAGTGTGACGATCTGCTGGGAGATCCTCACCTATCTCCAGAAGAGAGAGCTTCTGTAAAAACCATTCAGGATCGAACCAGAACTCTTACCCGCCTGGTTTCCCAGCTTTTGTTTCTCTCCCGCACCGATCAGAACCGGCAGGTTCTCACCCTGGAACCTCTTGACCTGAGCCTGATCACCAAAAGCGTTGCGGAAGAACAGGAACTGTTCGCCTCAGAAAAAAACATCACCCTGGAAGCAGAAATCCAGGAGAACATTTTCATTCAAGGGGACGAAACTTTGCTGATTCGCCTTTGGATGAATCTCATAGAGAACGCTGTCTCCTATACCCAGGAAGGTGGCTGCGTTCAGGTGGGCCTTTCAAAAGAGGGAGAAACTGTAACTGGCTATGTAAAGGATAACGGGATGGGAATATCCAAAGAGGATCTGCCAAAAATCTGGCAGCGCTTCTACCGGGCGGACACTTCCCGCACCGACTCTTCCCACTCTGGCCTGGGGCTTTCCATGGTTCAATGGATCGTCCAGGCACACGGCGGAACCATTCATGCCGAGAGTACGAAAGGAGAGGGAAGCCTCTTTTTGTTTACTCTGCCCGCCGAGTGAAACAGCTATTTGAAATTTTTTTAAAAAATAGTTTTATTAATCTTCCTTTAATGTTTCCTGTATATACTTCTCAGTGTAAAGAAAAAAACAAAAGAGATAAATATATTAAGGAGGATTTTGATTATGAAAACAAAGAAGACTTTAACAGCAGCAGCTCTCTCACTTTCTCTGGCGGCTCTCCTTGCCGCTCCGACCCTGGCCTCCGAGCCTGCCACCGAGGCAGCCTCAGAAGCCCAAAATACTAAGGCAGCTTCTTTCTCCATTCAGGATCTGGCATCCGGCAAGGCTCTTACGGATGAAGAAGCCATCGCTCTTGCTTTGGACCATGCCGGGTTTACCCAGGATGAAGTTGACCGTCAGCGGTCAGAGTACGACAGAGATGATGGTCTGGAAATTTTAGAGGTAGAGTTTATCGTGGGCAGTGACGAATATGATTACGAAATTGATCTGAATAACGGACGCATTATCAGCGGCTCCTACGATATGTCAGATGCAGAGCAGTATAACCTCCCAGCACGGCCTTCCTCCCTCACAGACAGCGAAGCCGCAGCCCTGGTTCTGGAAATGCTGCCGGATGCCGCAGAGGATGATCTTTGGATCGAAGCAGATCGGGATGACGGCAGAATGTACTATGAAGTGGATCTTGTACTGGAAGATGTGGAATATAGCTTCGATATAGATGCAGACGCAGGCGTTATAGTCTCCTGGTCGCAGGAACTTACTGACAGAAGCCTGTACGCTGGTCTGAACAGTACAAACTCTAACGGAAATACAAATTCCCGTCATTATGAGGACGATCATCACGATGATGACCGATATGACGACTAATTTCTCTTAAACTTGGGAGCGGCTGCCGTATTAAACAAGTGCAGCCGCCCCCTTCTTTCATTTCTAAGCTTTCTGTTCCCGGGTTTAAGCCCGCTGTGCTGCAGCCCCATGAACCATCTGGGCATTAGGGCTGGTCAGTGCTTCGCCCCCTTTAACGCTGAGGATGGGACGCTGTGGGCATACGCGCCCATAAGGGTACCCATACACGCCGCTTTCCTGGAGCCCCTGACAGAGCAAGCGTGGAAACCTCTCATCCACTGTCCTTTCTGCAGCAGGCTTTTTTTCCTGGATCGTCAAAAGATATTCTCCTTTTACTCTATCCATGCTTTTCTGCATATCTGAAACAACTTCAAGCCTCAGCCAGAGATCTTCCGCCGCCACAAATATATGGGCCAATAGCCTTCCTGCCTCAAAGGAATCCTGCAGGCTCTTCCTCTTTGCCTGGAAAAAATGCTTCTTACGGTAGCAGTCAATCCCCTGCTGCGACACGTCAAAACGCAAATGTCTTAACTTTCTGCCCTCCCCATGGATACCTGCCTGTTCCAAAACGGCTGAAGTCCAGCTTTTGCTCTCCTTCCCGTTCTCGAAAACCCTATCCCCATAAGGCGCAGCCTCTCCACGATTCTGCGGCCATCCAAAAGCCAGGACAGCTCCCCCTCGGCCTCTTCTCCTGCCGCTGTCCGAAAGATCCTCCCGGAAACCCAGAATTCTGCTTCCAAGTCCTTTGGTCCAGAGATAGAGAGATAGCTGCTCCGCCGTATACCCGGCATTCAGTGAACCTTCTTCCTGATTTTCTGTATAAATAAACAAAAAATACGGAGCCTTGACTCCCAACTGTCTTCTGGCATCCCCGGCTGATCCGGCCACCTCCAAATCCACGGCGGCTGAGGCCATGGGAAGCTGCAGGATTTCAGCGAACTTCAGAATTCCCTGGAAAATCTCATCTCCGACTTTACGGCTCTGAAAAGTCTTTACCGTATTTTTGCTGTTGATTGCTTCTAATAATGTCATACATTCACCAACCTGTTATATATAGAAACGATATCTCCCTGTACGAGAACGTCATTTTATAAGTTCAAGAATGCCGCCTATAGAGCCGGGAGTCATCCTCATCTGAGATATCAATTTTTTATTAATTGTTTTCACCATTTGCGTAATAAAATTGTAACATATATCTTTTCAAAAATCCACCCCTTTCCAAGAAATTGTGTCTTTTTTTATCGAATGTACAAGATTTAGGCAAAAAAAGAACCGCATTCATGCATTTCGCACACATGAATACGGTTTTATTACAGAAATATAAACTAACAACTCACTCAGCCCTGCATTCTGCTATGTATTCCATAACATCATCCTTAAACTCTTCCCACTTGTCCTCATTTTCTACATAATAAAGAGGACACTCTTTACCGGTGACATCGTAATGGCGGATAATGCTTTCCCGGTCCAGACTATACTCCTCCACAAGATAAGCGGTCAAATGTACCAGGGAATTATACGTTTCCTCCGTAAAGCGGCCCGTGTCATCCAGATGACAATTTTCTATAGAGATAGAGTAATCGTTCATGGAATTTGAAGCGTACGCCACCTCCCCCGGCGGAACACATTCGATAATTTCTCCCTCAGTTCCTACCACAAAGTTTGCGCTCATATATACATTCTGCAGATCTTTCAGGCTTTCAAAATAGTCGTGATTCTGCTGGGCCGTAGTTCTGGGATTTCCAAGATAATGGATAACCACATAATCTATAGACTCCGTTTTGGTTCCCGGCCTTGAATATTCGTTTACCGTAAGAAGCTGCTCGTCAATGTCCGGCCTGGGTACCGGATTCGTCTCTTCCGCTTCTGTCTCTTTCTCTGTCTCGGCAGTGTCCTCCAGAAGAGCATCCACATCCACATCGTCCACAGGCCGCCGCATTATATTCAGGATAAATAAAACAGCAGCCACCGTCACTAAAATAACCACCAGCCAGATCAGTATATGGTCCAGGCGTATTCCTTTTCTCCTGGGACGCCTCTTTCCATTATTTCCTTCCCGCCTTCTATTATCTCTGCGCTTTCTCATCTAAGTTCCTGCTTTCTTTTCCTTTCTGCTCTTTTCCACGCTCGCAAAAAATCCTCTGTATCAGCCCCGCCGCAGCCTGCATTTTCCACAGGCTTTTTCTCCTGACATGCCCTGCGGCAGCACTCTGCGTTCCAGTATACCACGTTTTCTTCTATTCTGCACTTTTTTTCAGAAATATTTTATTGGATTACAGTGGCAATCTCTCTTCCGCCCCGTCGTGCTTGCACGTAAGGGACGGAAGAGAGATTGCCACGCCCTTATATGAGGAAGTAATGGGGCAGGGGCCCCATGGATTCCGAATATAAGGGAGGATTGTGGAAGCCGCAAAGCGGCGAAACAATCCGTAATCCCTTTTGATACCCTATTCTTTATCGTAAAGTCTCTTTCCGCCCCGTCGTGCTTGCACGTAAGTGGGTGGAAGAGACTTTGATCTGACGGCTGCCAAAAAAGGAAGCCCGTTCCCGGACTTCCTGAACTGATACTTATTTAAAACTGGCCTTTCTTACTGCTCCACGCTGTAATTAGGCGCTTCCTTAGTAATATGGATATCATGAGGATGAGATTCCTTTAAGGATGCCGCTGAGATCTTGACGAAGCGTCCTCTCTCCTTAAGCTCTTCAATGGTGCTGGTGCCGCAGTAGCCCATACCGGAACGAAGACCGCCCAGAAGCTGGAATACGGTGTCCTCCACGCTTCCCTTGTAAGCCACACGCCCCTCCACGCCCTCGGGAACTAATTTCTTGGCGTTTGTCTGGAAATAACGATCCTTGCTTCCGTTCTCCATGGCAGCGATAGAACCCATTCCTCTGTATACCTTGTATTTCCTGCCCTGGTACAGCTCAAAGGTTCCCGGGCTCTCGTCGCATCCTGCAAACATGCTTCCCATCATGCAGACGCTGGCGCCGGCTGCAATAGCTTTGGTGATATCTCCTGAGTACTTGATTCCTCCATCGGCAATGATGGGAATTCCGTACTCTTTTGCCACATTGTAGCAGTTCATCACCGCTGTCACCTGAGGAACACCGATACCTGCCACCACTCGGGTAGTACAGATAGAACCCGGTCCGATTCCCACTTTTACGGCGTCCGCTCCTGCCTCAATGAGAGCCTTCGTCGCTTCGCCTGTAGCCACGTTCCCCGCTATTACCTGGAGATCTGGGAACTTCTCCTTAATCATATGTACGCAGCGGATTACGTTTGCGGAATGGCCATGGGCAGAATCCAGTACCACCACGTCTACCTGGGCCTTTACCAGCTCTTCCGTCCTCTCCAGGACGTTAGCCGTAATACCGATGGCTGCGCCGCAAAGCAGACGTCCCTTTTCGTCCTTTGCGGAGTTAGGGTATTTGATCTGCTTTTCAATATCTTTAATTGTAATAAGACCTTTCAGATTATAATCGTCGTCTACGATAGGAAGCTTCTCCTTCCTGGCCTTAGCCAGTATCTTCTTCGCTTCCTCGAGGGTGATCCCCACTTTAGCAGTGATGAGTCCTTCAGAAGTCATGGACTCCTTGATCTTCTTTGAGAAATCCTCTTCAAAGAGAAGATCACGGTTCGTAATGATACCTACCAGCTTTCCGTTCTCTGTAATCGGCACACCGGAAATACGGAATTTTGCCATGAGTTCGTTGGCGTCTGACAAAGTATGCTCCGGCGAAAGAAAAAATGGATCTGTAATAACGCCGTTCTCAGAGCGCTTAACCTTGTCCACCTCTTCAGCCTGCTGCTCGATGGTCATATTCTTGTGAATGATTCCAATGCCGCCCTGTCTTGCCATGGCAATGGCCATCCGGTGTTCTGTCACCGTGTCCATCCCAGCGCTCATCATGGGAATATTGAGCTTCACCTTTTTCGTCAGAACCGTGCTCAGATCCACCTGATTTGGGATCACCTCAGAATATGCCGGTACTAAAAGTACGTCGTCAAATGTTATGCCTTCACCTATAATCGTACCCATGTTTTTCCCTCTCTTTCTGAATTAAGGTCTTATGTGAGATTTGATAGTTGTTGAATACATACTCTAGCAAATTCAAAATCCAATGTCAACAAAAATTTTGAAATTCCAGGGTCAAACTTTTTTGGGGCCTTACACCTGCGAAACCTTTCTGGGAGCAAGCCTGCGGATATCCGCCAGGATATCCTGATCCAGCTCAAGCTTCACCAGCTCCCTCCCTTTATCTTTATTCATCACCAGAATATAGGCAGGTTTGTTCTCATCTCCAGAGGTAAAGTCACGAACCTTGCTCTCTTTGTTGTTTTTGTAGAAATCCAGCGCATGAGAGTTAGCAGGGGCCAGGAGCTCCAGCTCTTCTACCGTGTAGCTGACCAGACGCTTTCTCTTCTGCTTGGAGTAAATGGCGTCAATATCCAGGTCGCCGTTGACATACAGGTATTCATATTCCACTTCCAGCTTGGGAATAATAAAATAGCTGGCTACTCCGGCCGCAATCCCTACCAGGAACAGCGGGAAAAAGATCATGCCGGCAAGGATGCCAAGAACTGTCAGCAGGATTAATACTCCTTTGATCAGTTTGTTTGTCACAGGGGTCTTTCTGGAAACCAGAACTTCTTTGTACATATCACTCATTAGAATCTCCTCCGGTTCTCTATTCTTTCATTAAATATTCAAAAAACTGCATACTCAGTTCATCGTGGGTGCCGCTGACCATCAGTGCGCCGTATACCGGGCCGCCGCCGTAAAGCTGGTACTCTTCCATCACAGGGGATGCCTGCAGCTCCAGAGCGTATATTCCCTCTTCTCCGCTCTCAGAATCCTCATCATAGTGCAGATATTCCTTCCACTTCTCCTGCTGCTCAGAGGTGAGCAGTTCAGAGAGTTCCTTAAAAGCTCCAAGGTTTTGGAGTTCCTCATAAGTCTCTTCGTCCATAAGGAACATATCCACATCACCGGCAGCCATCAGCGTAGTCAGTTTCATCTGATTAGCCACTCCGTACTGGGAAGTATCCTCAGGGTCGTAAGACATGGTGGTCAAAAAAACCTCCTGATTTCTTTCCAGACCGCCTACGTAATCTCCAAACTCCTGGCTCATCTGCTCTGTAAGCTCGGGAAGAGTCCCGCAGTTTATGAAATATCCCTGGAAAATCGTGTCAATCTGTGCATTGCGGTACAGAGAGATCCCCAGTGAGATCACCGCTATAATCCCCAAAATCCCCAGCATCAAAGGCTTATAATAATCCCAAATATAGCCGAGCCTCTGTCCCCACTTAAGGCCCGATAATTTCTTCCACTCCTCCCGTATGACTTCTTTTAACGATCTTTCATCCATGCATCGCAACTCCTTGTCTACGGATCCTGTATTTTTAGATGGAAGGGTGCCTGTCCGCCCCAAACATCTTGTTAGATGTCGAGCTCAACTATGAGCAAGCTCATGTGGGCTTAGGCCTTTTGACCCTGGCATCCTTTTTATAGTGTAGCACAAAAAAAGCTGCTGTACAATTGCAAAAGTGTGAATTGTACAGCAGCAGGTTTGAAATATTAAATTACATCATTCCCATTCCAGGATTTGCTGCCGGCGCCGGAGTCTCTTCCTTGATGTTGCCTACAACAGATTCTGTGGTCAGAAGTGTGGAGGCTACGCTGGTAGCATTCTGCAGAGCGCTTCTTGTTACCTTAGCCGGATCCAGGATGCCTGCCTTGATCATATCCACGTACTCTTCCCTGAGAGCGTCGAAGCCTGTGCCTACCTCAGACTCACGCACTTTGTTGATGATTACGGAACCTTCCAGTCCTGCGTTGGCTGCGATGTGGTACAGCGGTGATTCCAGTGCCTTTAAGAGAATGCGGGCACCTGTCTTCTCGTCGCCTTCCAGCTCTGCCGCAACCTTTTCAACCTTCTTAGCTGCATGAATATATGCAGATCCGCCGCCTGCGATAACGCCTTCCTCAACGGCTGCCTTTGTAGCTGCAAGAGCATCCTCCATACGCAGCTTCGCTTCCTTCATCTCAGTCTCAGTAGCCGCGCCTACACGGATTACTGCAACGCCGCCGGAAAGCTTAGCCAGACGCTCCTGAAGTTTTTCTCTGTCGAAATCAGATTTTGTCTCTTCGATGGAAGCCTTAATCTGGTGAATTCTGCTCTGGATCGCATCCTTATCTCCCAATCCGTCTACGATAATGGTGTTCTCTTTCTGAACCTTAACGGATTTTGCACGGCCAAGCATCTCAAGTGTTGCTTCTTTCAGCTCAAGGCCCACTTCCTCAGAAATCACCTGTCCGCCTGTCAGGATAGCGATATCCTCCAGCATAGCTTTTCTTCTGTCGCCGTAGCCAGGAGCCTTTACGCCTACTACCTGGAAGGTTCCACGGAGCTTGTTCACGATCAGAGTTGTAAGAGCCTCGCCCTCAATATCCTCTGCGATGATCAGAAGCTTCTTGCCGGACTGTACGATCTGCTCCAGAAGAGGAAGAATCTCCTGGATATTGCTGATCTTCTTATCTGTGATCAGAATGTAGGGATCGTCCAGAACCGCTTCCATTTTTTCCATATCTGTAGCCATATAAGCTGAAATATAACCGCGGTCAAACTGCATACCTTCTACCAGATCCAGCTCGGTCTGCATGGTCTTGGACTCTTCGATAGTAATAACGCCGTCTCTGGAAACCTTATCCATAGCGTCAGCAACCATCTCGCCTACCTTCTCATCTCCTGAAGAGACAGCAGCCACTCTGGCGATCTGGTCTTTGCCTGTTACTTCCTGGCTCATCTCACGGATCGCTTCTACTGCGGCGTCCGTAGCTTTCTTCATACCCTTCCGCAGGATAATGGGGTTAGCCCCTGCTGCCAGGTTCTTCATTCCTTCATGAACCATTGCCTGTGCCAGAACGGTAGCGGTAGTAGTACCGTCACCAGCCACATCGTTTGTCTTGGAAGCTACTTCCTTGATTAACTGTGCTCCCATATTCTCAAATGAGTCTGCCAGCTCAATCTCCTTGGCGATGGTAACGCCATCGTTTGTAATTAACGGAGATCCAAACTGCTTGTCAAGAACAACGTTTCTTCCCTTGGGTCCTAAAGTCACACGTACTGTATCAGCTAATTTATTTACGCCTGCTTCCAGTGCCGCTCTTGCGTCAGCACCGTACTTAATTTCCTTTGCCATAATAATCATGCCTCCTGATTTTCATTCTTATTCTTTTATCTGTATGTTTCTTTCGGCCAAAACCGTTCAGAGTCCCAAACTGCGGCTCTTACTCAACAACTGCGAGAATATCGTTCTGTCTTACGATAATGTACTCTTCATCGTCAAGCTTTACTTCGTTGCCTGCATATTTGGAATAGATCACTTTATCTCCAACCTTCACCTGCATCGTTACTTCCTTGCCGTCAACCATTCCGCCGGGGCCAACTGCAATAACTTCTGCTTCCTGAGGTTTTTCCTGTGTTTTGCTTGTGAGGATAATCCCGGATTTTGTCGTCTCTTCTGCCTCGAACTGTTTTAATACAACTCTGTCTCCTAATGGTACTAACTTCATATTTAATTCCTCCTTAGATGATCATTGGCCCTTTTATTAGCACTCATCAACATCGAGTGCTGATCAACAATGATATATTAGTTAAATTGAGGAAATAATGCAACTTCAAATACTGTCAGATTTTAAAGCTTATCTTCACCTTATCTCTCTGTATCTCATCATTTCTCTCTTTTTCTCACTTTTTTAAATTAACAGAAAATATTGAAAGTCAAAGACCGCCTGGAGATCCGTTTTTAAGCCGGGTCTCCAGACGGTCCCAAGAGAGTGAACTGTCTCTGATTTTTAAAACTCCTGTGTTATTTAATATTTTTAGTCTTCTTAATCTCTTCAAGCTCGTCAAATACCACGTCGTTCAGAACCTTAATATAAGTTCCCTTCATTCCGGAGGATCTGGATTCAATCACTCCTGCACTCTCAAATTTCCGCAGCGCATTCACAATGACCGAACGGGTGATCCCTACCCGATCCGCAATCTTGCTGGCCACTAAAATTCCCTCCGTACCGTCCAGTTCATCGAAAATATGGATAATAGCTTCCATCTCTGAAAAAGAGAGGGTACTGATTGCCGATTTCACAATCTGTATCTTTCGATTCTCTTCTGCATTTTCCTCGTTCACAGAGCGCATCATCTCAAGACCTACCACCGTCGTCCCGTACTCGCTCAGAATAATATCGTCAATCTCGTACTGGCTGCCATATTTATACATAAATACTGTTCCAAGACGTTCTCCCGCAATATCAATGGGATTGATAATTGCCTGATATTTTCTGACATTTTCTCCAACGAATCCAAGAGTCTCAAGATTTACATTTTCTTTTGTAGACAGTACGCCAAGAAGACGCTCGTTCAGCATGGGATCAATATGGCCGCCCACTCTGTCAACGATCAGCTCCTTGATTTCCTCAACTCCATCGCATAACCCAACTCCCAGAACCTTCCCCTTCCGGCTGATTACCAGAATATTGGAATTCAGAATCCCGGTCAAGACGTCGCAGATATCGTTAAACACTACTTTGCTCGTATTGTTGTTATGCAGGAGCTGATTAATCTTTCTGGTCTTATCCAGTAATTGTACACTCATCTTGGACCTCCTCTACCCACATTTTATCTGATTCTATTTTATATGTTACCATACAATTTTCAGAAAATCAACGCATTTCGTAGGTATTGGCGCATATTTATTTTTTATTTCTGGTCTTTTCCGCAAACGTATCCGCAGGCAGTATCGGCACACACCAGCCGGTTTCCTTTTTCTACCATATAGCCGCCGCACTGGGGACATTTTTCTTTAGAAGGTTTCTGCCAGGACATAAAGTCGCAGTCAGGATTCCCCTGGCAGCCATAGTATTTTCTGCCCTTTTTCGTCTTGCGGATCACAATATCCTTTCCGCACTTGGGGCAGGCCACGCCGATCTTCTCCAGATAAGGCTTTGTGTTCCTGCACTCCGGGAAACCGGGACAGGCCAGGAATTTTCCGTGAGGCCCGTATTTTATCACCATATTTCTTCCGCATTCTTCACAGACTACGTCGGAAACCTCGTCCTCTATGGTCACCTTCTCCAGATCCCTCTCCGCAGCCTTCACAGCAGCGTCCAGGTCTGGATAGAAATTCTCTACTACCGTCTTCCAGGGAACGGTTCCCTCACCCACAGAGTCCAGAAGAGACTCCATGTTGGCGGTAAAATTCACGTCCACAATACTGGGGAAGGCTTCTTTCATAATATTATTTACCACCTCGCCCAGCTCTGTTATATAGAGATTTTTGTTTTCCTTCGCCACATATCTTCTGGCGATAATGGTGGTAATGGTGGGAGCATAGGTGCTGGGACGTCCGATCCCCAGCTCTTCCAGGGTCCTGACCAGGGACGCCTCTGTATAATGGGCCGGCGGCTGAGTAAAATGCTGCTTCGTCTCGAGCTCCTGCAGCTTCAGCTCCATCCCCTTCTCAAGATTTCCTTTGAGAACGTTATTCTCTTCTTTCGCATCTGCGCTGTCTGTGTATACAGACATGAATCCCTCAAACAGAACTCTGGAAGCGGCCACCGTAAACCGGTAGTCTCCGGCCTTGATTTTCACAGTAGTAGTCTCATACCTGGCCGCCGCCATTCTGCTGGCGGTAAAACGTTTCCAGATCAACTGATACAGGCGGAACTGATCCCGTGTAAGAGAATCCTTCATACTTGCCGGCGTCCGGTTTATGTCGGACGGGCGGATGGCCTCATGCGCATCCTGGATCTTTTTATTTCCGCTGCCGGCGTTTCCCCCCTCTCCGGCAAAGCTCTCTCCATACTGAGAGGAAATGAAGCTTCTGGCCGCTGCATCCGCCTCCTCGGAAATTCTGGTGGAGTCCGTACGCAGATAGGTGATCAATCCCACGGTGCCGTTCCCCTTGATGTCGATTCCCTCATAGAGCTGCTGCGCCAGACGCATGGTCTTCTGGGTTGAGAAATTCAGCACATTCGCCGCTTCCTGCTGCATGGTGCTGGTGGTGAAGGGAAGGGGCGGCTTTTTCGTCCTCTCTCCCCGCTTTACATCTTCCACCAGGTACTGAGCATCCTTTATACTGCCAGATATCTCCTGCATCTGCGCCTCGGAGGTAATGGTCATTTTCTTGTCTTTGCCGTAAAATTTGGCCCGCACCGGCCTTTTCTCTCCCGGCGCTGACAGGATGGCCTCCATGGTCCAGTACTCCTGGGGGATAAAGGCGTTAATCTCATCCTCCCTGTCCCCGATAAGGCGAAGGGCCACAGACTGTACCCTTCCGGCGCTCAATCCTCTCTTCACCTTCTGCCAGAGCAGGGGACTAATTTTATATCCCACCATCCTGTCCAGAATCCTTCTGGTCTGCTGCGCATCCACCAGATTCATATCAATAGGGCGCGCATGTTTCAGGGATTCCTTAACTGCGCTTTTCGTAATCTCATTGAAGGTGATTCTGTTCTGTTTTTTCTTGTCCAGCTTCAAAGCCTCTGACAGATGCCAGGAAATGGCTTCCCCCTCCCGGTCAGGGTCCGTAGCCAGATAGACTTTGTCAGCTTTCTTCCCAGCCTTCCTAAGGGACGCAAGAATGTCTCCTTTTCCCCGGATCGTAATATACTTTGGCTCATATCCGTGCTCCACGTCTATTCCAAGCTGGCTTTTCGGCAGATCCCGTACATGGCCGTTGGACGCCAGCACCTCATAATTCTGGCCTAAAAATTTCTTAATCGTTTTTACCTTGGTGGGTGACTCGACGATCACTAAATTCTTCGCCATTGCAAATTCCTCCCATAATTACCCCTGTTGATTTCAAATTCTTTCAATACTTCTGTTTTCCCGGGCAGTTTTCCAAAACCTCCCTGCCTCATTTTCGCAGGGCAAACGTGTTCTGCTCCGTCTCCTGTATATATCCTTTCCCCTCCAGGGAAAGCAGGCTGCTTCCCAGCTCCGAAAGGGAGAGTCCCGTGCATTCAGCCAATTCCCACAGGGTTTTTGAATGCAAATCGAGACTACTATACACCAATTTTTCAGCAGGCGCAAGTGTCAGATCTTCTTTGCACCACTTTTTTTGCCCCGTTTTTTCGGGAAAAAATGCTTTCAGGAAGCTCTCCGCTGAGAGGAATATGCCGGCCCCCTGGGAAATCAGCTCATTGCATCCTTCACTTAAAGGATCCCCCGGACGTCCCGGAACAGCGTACACCTCTCTCCCCTGCTCCGCCGCAAAGCCTGCAGTGATCAGGGAACCGCTGCGCTTTCTGGCCTCTACCACCACGGTCACGTCTGACAAACCGCTGATAATCCTGTTTCTGGCCGGGAAATGGTATCTTCTGGGCGGCGTGCCGGGAGGATACTCCGATACCAGGGTCCCCTGGCGTTCCAGCAAATCAAATAATTTACTGTTTCCCGAAGGATACCGGACATCTGTTCCACAGCCCAGAACAGCCACACTCTCTCCCCCTGCCAGCAGGGCTGAAAGCTGCGCCGCCCCGTCCACTCCGTAGGCGGCTCCGCTGACTACCGCACCTCCGGCCCGGGCGATTCCTCTGGCCAGCTCCTCTGCCGTCTCCTTGCCAAAGGGGGTACATTCCCTTGCGCCCACCACCGCCGCAGTCTTTGTATCTTCCCCTGGAATTTTACCTTTCCAGAACAGTCCGTGGGGCCTCCCTGAAAGCTCTCGAAGCCTTCCAGGGTAATGGTCATTCTCATAGCTGGTAAATTGTATTCCCAGACTCTTTACTGTATGTTCTGTTTTTTCCGGCGGATTTTCTTGTCTGAACTTTTTTACCTCCGCCAAAAAAGCAAAGCCCTTTTCCTCAAGATAGGCAAGCTCCCTCTCCGAAGCTCTCCACAGGGCTTCAGGGCTGCCGAAACATTTTAAAAGAATTTCTCTCTGGGCGTATGTAAGCTTCGGAATACAGCAGAACCAGTTCCAATACGTCTCTCCCTGGGATGTACCATATTCTCTTTTCCCTTCCGGCATCTTCTGCGCCTCCCTTCTCACATAAGCTGCCTTACAGGCCGGTATAAAAGGGCCTCGCTGATATGGCGGCTCTGAATATCCCGGCTTCCCTCCAGATCTGCTATGGTTCTGGAGACCTTCAGCAAGCGGTGAAAGGATCTGGCTGTCAAATCCTTTTTCCTGTATACCTCTTCTGTGAGACGCCTTTCTTCTTCCCCCAAGGGGCAGTACTCTTCTAACAGAGCAGGCGTCAGATCCCGGTTAAACCGAAGTGCTGTTCCCCGGTACCGCTCCTGCTGCCGCTGCCTTGCCTTCTGCACTCTTTCCCTGATCTCATCTGAGGTTTCCTCCTGCTTTTCCCCGGTCAGCTCCTGGTATTTCACCGGTTCCGCTTCCACATGCAGGTCGATGCGGTCCAGCAGAGGCCTGCTGATTCGGTGCAGGTACCGTTCCACCTCCCCCTGGGTACACCGGCACCTGCTCCTGTCAGGATAGTAGCCGCATTTACAAGGATTCCTGGAGGCCGCCAGCATAAACTCGCAGGGAAAAATGTAAGTACCCCCGCCCCGGGAGAGAATCACACGCCCATCTTCCATAGGCTGTCTTAAAACCTCCAGCACTTCGCTCTGGTATTCTGGAAGCTCGTCCAGGTACAGCACCCCTCTGTGGGCGAAGCTGATTTCTCCCGGCCCCGGCACGAAGCCTCCCCCCGCCATTGCCGCCCCTGAGATCGTATGGTGGGGCATACGGAAGGGACGTCTCGTCACAAGCCCCGCCTCCGGCAAAAGTCCTGCCACACTGTAGATCCGGGACACCTCCAGGGCCTCTTCCTTGGACAAAGGCGGAAGGATGGTGGGAATCCGTTTCGCCATCATAGACTTTCCGCAGCCCGGCGGCCCGCTGATGAGGATATTGTGCATCCCTGCAGCCGCTATCTCAATAGCCCGCTTCACCAGCCTTTGACCCCGGATATCTGCAAAGTCCAGCTTTGCCCTCTCTTCTCCCTGCTGAAATTTTTCTTCTATATTAGATACCGTCTCTTTTATCTGTGCGGCTCCGTTAAAATGATCCATCACTTCCCGCAGGGATCCTGCCCCCAGGATCTGTATTCCCTCTATGACGGCTCCCTCCGGCGCATTTCCCTTGGGAAGCACACAGCTTCTGCACCCTGCTTTCCTGGCTTCCATAACCATCCCCAGGATTCCCCGGATTTTATTAACTCTTCCGTCCAAACCCAGCTCCCCGGCAAAAAACGTTTCCTTTATAGAATCCCTTGGAATGACGCCGTATGCGGCCAGTACCGCCACGGCTATGGGCAGGTCAAACCCTGAGCCGGATTTCCTTATATCCCCCGGCGCCAAATTCACGGTTACCTTCTTGGCCTCCAGCCGCACCCCTGAATTGTAAATCGCTGTCCGCACCCGATCCTGGGCTTCTCGGACTTCGGACGACAAAAATCCAACCATGGAAAATCCTGGAAGCCCGTTGGCCACATCCGCTTCCACCAAAATCAGCCTGCTCTCCACGCCGCAGACTGCTGCTGAAATCACCTCGCTGTACAAATTTTACCGCCCCCTGACTTTATAATGTTTATAATTCTCCCTCTCTGCAAATAATATCTCAGGGATTTTATCCTCTGACAAATCCTGGTTCCACAGAAAGGAGTTTTTATAAATGGAAAATCAAACGAAAAAAGAAGCTGAGAATTATTTTGACGACTTCGGCACCGCCTGCTCCGCCACAGACTGTACCGGACTGATCCCAGCCCTACCCTCCTGTGAGGCAGAGCTTGAAGCCTATGAAGAAATGTATCGCTTCTGCGCAAAAACCCAGAAGCCTCACGCCCACCTATGAGCAAGCTCATGTGGGCTTAGGTCTTTTGACCCTGGCATTTTAAAAAAGAATAGCATAATTTTATCTCATTTTCAAGTTAAAGTTCTCTTTTTGATAGTATCAGAATGTGTAATAAGGCCCGCCTGCAGAAAAATCCTCACTGCAGGCGGGCCCTATATCCCTATTTACCCAGAGTCTGCGCTCTCTCGGCGACTTTCTTTCCAAAATTTATCACTTCATGTTCATACTCCGTCTCCATATAGGGGGAGGTGATCATGAAATCCGCTGTGGCCCGGTTATTGGCGATAGGAATATCATAGACCTGCGCAATCCGAAGAAGGGCTTTCACATCCGGATCGTGGGGCTGGGCTTCCAGAGGATCAGAAAAGAAAATCACAAAATCTATATTTCCCTCCACGATCCTGGCCCCGATCTGCTGGTCGCCCCCCAGGGGGCCGCTGCTGTACCCCTTTACCGGAAGCCCCGTATAATCCGCAATCATCCTGGCCGTGGTTCCGGTACCGCACAGAAAATGGCGTGACAGAATCTCTTTGTTTTTCATGCACCACTCCATAAGCTCTCTCTTTTTCCCGTCATGGGCGATCAGCGCAATCCGTTTCTGTTTGCCGATGGTAAATAATATTTTGTCATCCACCGCTTTTCCCTCCTTATATTTTTATTCTTCCGAAGCTTCTTCCAATTCCTTCAGAAGCCGCTCGATCTGGACTCTTCTGGAGGCTACCATAGACAGCACTCCAAGAGCCTGCTCCTTCTCCCGGCGTCCGATACAGATGTGGATCTCCAGGAACCACCGCTGAAAACAAACAATTCCCAGGATAGAAGCTTTCTGCTGCATTCGTTTGATATGTCCGGTCGCTTCATCCCATCTCTTATTTATAATGGAATTCTCAAGCCCTGCGAAATCATGGCTGTGAATAAAGCTTCGCAGATCTTCAAAATAAGACGGTTCCCTCTGTACGTTCGTTCCCTTTGGCAGAGTAATCCCGATTTCCGATAAGGCTTTCAAAGCATCCGGTTTCATATGCATGACCTCCTCTCGTATTTCTAAATCTTTCCTCCTTGTTTCCTTCCCTTTATCTGCTTTTATTTTACAGGTGAATCCCGTATAAGTCAAATTCCTCTTTATCATTTACGGAAAATCAGTTCAGCCATCAGGTATGACACGGGATGATTTATGCTCGCATAAAATCATCCCGTGTCATACCTGATGAGCCGAGCGCCCGCAGATGAGCAAAACAGCGGCGGCAGCCGCAATTAGCACGAAGTGCGGTTTTGCGAATGGCGCAGGCTGAACTGATATCAGCATATCCTTCTACTGCAAAGGACGGTTCTTTAATTTCATCTCCAGCGTCCTTCTTCTCTCATCCAGCAGAAGCTCCTTATTATATCTGACATACCGGCTGCATTCATACTGCTGCAGGAAAAATATGCTGACTGGATCCGAATTCAATTCTGTGAGAAACAAAACCATCTCCTGGCTGTTTCCAAATACCGTCTCCATAAAGTCAAAAGCGTATTCCAGAGTCTGGCCGCATTTTTCCCACAACAAATCCTGGCGATCCTGTTCCTCTGAAAACCATTCTCTCAGCAGCCCATAGGCTTCCTCTCCTGAGACAGGATTTTTATCTTTCAGATCTTTTGCGTATCTCTCTAATAGTTTGATACTCTCTCTGAAGATCTTCTCAGCTTCCCGATCCAAAAGCTCCGCCTTCTTCTTCCCAAAATATTCTTTCTCTGTCTCTTCCAATTTCTTGGAGATCCAGTTCTGCGGAACTGCCTCTTCTTCTGTGAGTTCCCGGTGCCCTGCCTTTAAAATACCATAGATTTTCTCCAGGATTTTCTCCCTGCGCACAGCCTCCGCAAAGGAGGCGCTGCATCTGGACTGAATCAGGCTGACGACTGCAGCTTTTTCATCAAAGGGCGCATGGGAGGCTCTCTTCACCATGTCCTCTGAAATTTTCCCTTGCTCCAAAGCTTCCTCCAGCCGCCGGTCCATCTGGTATTTTTCAAACAGCGCCAGGTAATTGGCAAAATCTCTTGCAATCCTGTCATGCTGAAGATACTGAACCGTAACCTCCCGGTCGGCCTTCTTTCCAAGCTTTTCATATACCTTTAGAAGCTGGGACAAGTCTTCCCAGCCTCTGGGGGTGACAAAACTTTTCCCATCTACCGTAGTTTCCATATGGTAAAAGCAGCTCGGCCTGGCCGTCAGATAGGAAACCACCGCCGGGTGCAGGCGCTGTTCTTTAGCATATTCCTTCCACACGGCAAAATCCGGTTCCACCATGATCTTCTTTACCCGGTCCAGAGTGACCACGTCAAATTCCCGCACTGATTTATTATATTCCGGCGGATTGCCAGCCGCAGCGATCAGCCAGCCCTCCGGTATTTTATGATTTCCAAAGGTTTTGCACTGAAGGAACTGAAGCATCGCCGGGGCTAAAGTTTCCGAAACACAGTTGATCTCATCCAGGAACAAGATTCCCTCTCTTAACCCTGTCTGTTCCATCTTTTCGTACAGGGAAGCCACGATCTCACTCATGGTATATTCTGTCACCGTGTACTCTTTCCCGTCAAAGATCCGCTTTGAAATGAAGGGAAGCCCTATAGCGCTCTGCCTGGTATGGTGGGTAATGGTATACGCTGCCAGGCAGATCCCGCATTCCCTTGCAATCTGCTCCATGATCTGGGTCTTGCCGATTCCCGGAGCTCCCAGCAGGAGAATCGGGCGCTGACGGATGGGGGGAATCAGGTATTCCCCGTCCTCCCCTTTCATTAAGTATGCCTCCACCGTATCTTTAATCTCTTCCTTTGCCCTCTTTATATTCATGGTCTTATCTCCTTCATATCTGTGGTCTTGTCAGAGCGTATCTGAAAACTGCCTTCTGCCGTGCGCTGGCACAGGTCTTCTTCTCCAATCACAAGGCGAATCGCCCAGGGGGGCACGTCCGCGTCCCTGTAATCCTCCTTCATAAACACAAAGGCCGTATCGTAGGGGGGCTTCTTCACAGGAAAAATCCCATACCCGTCTGTGAAATAAATCAGTCCCCGAAGCTTTGTAAAGCTTTTCTTTCTCAGCAGCTCTTCCACCCATGCAAAGGCCGGCCGAAAATCCGTGCCTCCAAAGCCACGAACTGTCATATTTTCCAGGTAGGCGGCCAGCTCTTCCTGACTGGTAATCCTCATATCCTCCTGCACCCGGTCATCGCACTGAAGAATGCGAAGATTGATTTTTCTGGAAAAACTTTCGCTCTCCATAAGAATACCGGCTGTCTCCTGAAGGAAGCGATGGATCAGCTCTCCCTTGCAGGACATGGATGTGTCTATGACAATGACAAAATCCTCCACCTTCTGAACCTCTTTTGTCTCCAGAGGCTCTATGAGGGGCATATTTCCGTAAAGCTCCATGCCGTAATTATAAAAAATATAGTCAAAGGCGTCTGGATCCACCTGCATCTCTTCCTTCAGCACAGAGAATTTCCGCAGGAATTCCCGGTAGTCATACTTCTTCTGGTTTTCTGCCCTTACCTGCTCCTCCAGATCCCGGAATTCCTGGGAGGCCTCCTTGGAAAACAGCTCCATCTCCGTCTGCATCCGCTCTCTGGCCTCTTCCCATTTCCGTCGGGACAAGTCCGGCTGCCCCGGACTCTCTTCTTCCTCCCAATACCTGTGGTCGTCAGAGACAAACTCTGCCTTCAGCTCTTCCAGCTCCCTGGCTGAGGGATGGAGACGGCAGAGGTTCCTGTAAATCTGTTCCGCCGTAGGCACTCTTCCCTCCGTCAGAAGACGGCGGAAAGCCTGTCTGCGGAACATGGACTTAGGCGCCTGCACGGCCTTGAGATAAAGGCCGTCTATCAGATGTTCAGCCGCTATGTCGCAGGCCAGATCCCAGTATTCTCGATCCCGTCCCCCTCCGTTCCAGATATGTCCAAAAAGGCAGTGGAACACCGTATGGAGGTAGCTGCGGTTCACCTTCTGGCTTCCCCTGCCGAACATCCAGGCTACCCAGTCCGGCTTGTAAAAGTAGCAGCTCCCGTCCGTACCGGCCCCCTGGATCTTCGCATCCGGCACAAAAGTCAGCCCTGACAGCGCCACATCCAGGAACCGCAGGTTCAGATACAGCTCTGTTCTGGAAAGCTCCAGAATCTCTCTGCCGATCTCTCCGAAGGCCATCTCTTCCGCCTGCTGTCTGTAAAGGGGATTCATCCAATCACCTCTCCTTTCTGCCATTCTCTCTAAAGCTCCAGTCTTCTGCGCCTCTTTTTCCCCTGTTTTTTCTCTGCCAGGCAGTCCATACACCACCCAGAAGCCTCCGGAAAGTTTCCCGACGCCGCCAGATCCGCCAGTTTTTCCATACCTCTCCTGTCCCCGTCTGAAAAGATTCGGGCCAGGATCTTTACTGCCTCCATGTCTTTGGAAGACACAGCATAAGCGCAGGCCGCTTCCCATTCCTCTGCAAGGAAATCCCGGTACTGCCTTTCTCCCTCACCGCTCAATTCTTTTGGATATTTCAGCCGGCCGAAAGCCAGATCGAAAAGGACTCTCCCCGGTTCCTGGGCCTTGGCATGAGGGAAGAGCCGGTCATAGCGCCGGAAATCGACGCCCTTTGCTCCTACGCAGTTCCGATAAAGAATCCCGCTGCCGTGCACATGATTTTCCAGGATTCTGGCAGGCGTGTTTTCCACTCCCTCCTCATAAAACTCTGGAAATACAAGCCGAAAAGAAATCTGATTCCCTTCCATAAAATCTACACGGAGTTCTTCTCGAACCTCTTCTAGGATCTCTCGCAGGGACAGCCCTTCCTCTCTTTGACGGATCTGCAGCTTCTTAATCTGATGGCAGCCGGTAAAGACTCCGCTGCCCCAGTCAAGCCGTCCCCCGGCAAACTCCAGTTTTTCAAGATGTTCACAGTTATAAAAGCAGTATTTCCCCACTTTCTCCACCGTATCCGGCAGAAGAATCTCCCGAAGCTTTCTGCCCTTTAGAGGCTCCTGCTGTCCGCCGAAGGAATCCATGCCTGCACGTGAGAGAAAAAGCCGCCCTTCCTCAAGGCCCTGCTGCAGAACCCTCTCGTCCATATGTTCAGAAAATGCATAGGGCGCCACCTCACTTACCCTTAATCCCTCCAGCTCTTCCGGTATCTCAGCTCTTTCCTCATTGGAAAAGCAGCGCCAAATAGCAGCGCTGCCCTCCTTTTTCTCATATACGAAACTCTGCAACTGCAGCTTACTCACCATTTTCTACTCCGTAACCATTAAAGATATCTGCAATCGGCGAATCTTCCGAAAGGATTACCGTCTTATCGCCATTTTCCATAGAAGCTTTCAAAGCATCCAGGCTGCGCACAAAGGAATAAAACTCTGTTTTTTCCGCCGTATCGTATGCCTCCGAGAGAATCCGCATGTATTCGGCCTCTCCCTCCGCTATAAGAATTTCCGCCTGCTTCTCAGCCTCAGAAATCGTAATAGAAGCTTCTTTATCTGTGGTGTTTCGGATTTTCTGGGCTTCTGAATCTCCTTCTGCGGTGTAGGTGGCGGCAATATTCTCCCTCTCGGAAATCATCCGCTCATACACAGCGTCCTTATTATCGTCCGGCAGATCCAACTGCTTTGTCTCAAACATCAGAAGTTCAATGCCGTACTGATCCATATTATCTTCAATCCGGCTCATAACCATCTCCGAGAGCTCTCCGTCACGGCTGGAGATCACCTGATCCTGGTTCAGACTGCTGATAGCATTTTTAAGGGCATTGTAAACTGCCGTGTTGATCCTGTTTTCCGCATTGGTCACAGAACCATTCAAGGTCTGGGCAAAGCTCACTGGATCTGAGATTCTCCAGAGCACGAAGCTGTCCGTAATCATGGTTTTCTTATCCCTGGTAATGACATCCGAGGGAACCAGGTCATACAGAAGGGTCTCCTTGGGATAAGTATCGGTAGACTGAATAAAAGGAATTTTAAAACTCAGCCCCGGTTCGTCTATCACACGGCTGATTCTTCCAAACTGGCGGACGAGACGGTATTCATTCTCGGCCGTTACCACCAGCGAAGAAAGTCCCAGCAAAAGAACCGCTATAACTGCCGCTGTCACAATAATTTTTTTCTTCATCTCTCCCCGCCTCCTTTACTGCGCCGCACCGGCCGCCTCTGTTTCATCTGACGATTCTGTCTCCTGTACTCCCAGAAGGGTATCTGCAAAGGAGTCCAGAGGAAGCACCTTGGAAACGCCGCTGCCGCTGTCAATCACAACTTTCATATCCGGCAGCACATCCTCCATGGCCTCATAAAACATCCTCTGCTTCGTCACCAGGGGATTCTTCTCATATTCCTGGTACATAGACTGGAACCTTGCCACCTGGGCCTCCGCCTCATTGATCCTGGTCTGCTTCTGGGCCTCGGCATCCTTTACAATCTCATCCGCCCTGGCTTCTGCCTGGGGCAGCTTCTCATTCTGATATTTATAAGCATTATTCAGGGCCGTCTCCTTGCCCTGTTTGGCCGTCTCTACCTGCTTAAAGGCGTCCATTACCTCCTGGGTGGGGGGTTCTGAATCCTGAATGGTGATATTTACCAGAGCCAGTCCAATGTCCTCCGTCTCCAGCTTCTTCAGGATCATCTCCTTGATCTCTCCCTGGATCTCCGTCTTGCCTGTAGTCAGCACACTGTCCACATCGTAGCTTCCGATCACCGTGCGGATGCTTCCCTGGGCAATATTCTGCAGAATCCCCACTGGATTCTGGGAAGCATAGAGGTATTTCACTGGATCCACGATCCTGTACTCCACAAAGAAATCCACGTTGATAAAATTGTAATCCGATGTAATCATCACTGCCTCGGCTGCCACCGTATCGTTGGTAGTCTCTTCATACCCGATGGCAAATCCCTGAATGGTGGTGTCCACCTTTTTAACCTGCTGAATCAGGGGCAGTTTAAAATGAAGCCCCTTATCGGCAACCGTTTTGGGTTTCCCCAGTGTCACCAGCACCGCCTGCTCCTGCTCTTCAATCTGATACCAGCACCCGCTTCCCAGAATAAAAAGCACTGCCAAAACCACGATCCCCAGAAGAATGTATTTTATTTTTCCGGGAACTCTGAAATTCTGCATGTTTACCTTCACGTTTTCCTCCCCGGCGTTCCCCGCCGTCTGTTCTCTTGGCTTTTTACTTTAGTTCCAGAATCTGTGCCAGCCTGCGGATGTGCTCCGGCTCTGTGCCGCAGCATCCCCCCACGATACCGGCCCCCCTCTCTACAAGCTTCTTCATGGACAGGGCAAACTCCTCCGGTCCCATACTATAATGGGCTACCCCTTTGTCATCCATAGTGGGAAGTCCTGCATTTGGCTTTACCAGAACAGGAATCTGGGCTGTTTTCTTCATAGAAGATACCACAGCCTCCAACTGATCCGGGCCCACAGAACAATTCAGTCCCGCCGCCGATGCTCCCATATGCTGAAGGGTTTCTATCATCTCCACCGCATTTCCCCCGTACAGTGCGCTTCCGTCCGCCTCAAGAGTCAGGCTGCACATCACAGGAAGATCGCATACGGACTGAGCCGCATCCAAAGCCGCCATGGCCTCCTCCACAGACAGGAGCGTCTCCGCCACCAGAAGATCGGCTCCCGCATTTGCCAGAGCTTCCACCTGCTCTTTATATACATCAAAGAGCTCTTCGTAGGTCACTTCTCCCTCCGGTCCCAACACTTTACCAGTGGTAGTCAGGTCTCCGGCCACCAGAGCCCTTCCAGCAGCCGCCTTTTTAGAAAGCTCTACCAGACGGGTATTCAGCTCCTCGACCCGATCCTGAAGCCCGAAAAGCTTCAGGCTGATCCGGTTAGCAGAAAAGGTGGGCGCATAGAGGATCTGGCTGCCCGCCTCCACATACGCTCTCTGCAGTGCGTCAATCACCTCCGGATGTTCCAGATTCCACTGCTCCGCACACACCCCCACCGGCATTCCCTGTTTTCTCAGCCAGGAGCCTGTGGCGCCGTCCAGCAGAAGGACTCCTTCCCCTGTCATCTGTAGAAATTCTTTTTTTGTCATTGTGGCCTCCTTTTTTCAGAGCTGTAATCGTTAACTTCTAATCATTGGGCTTCTGATAAAATTTTCCCCAGACTCTCTCTGACTTTACTACATTCACAAAGGCCATGGGATCCTTTTCCCGAATTTTAGGCAGAAGCCGGTGTATCTCATCACCAGAGACCACAGAGTAAAGCATCTTTCTCTCCTGCCCCTGGTAGCAGCCTACTCCCTTAAACAAAGTGGCGTCATGGTTCGTCTCCTGGCTGATCATCCGGTAAATCTCATCTGTCTTGTCAGTAATTATGTACAGAGTATTTCTCTGATACCGCTTAAACAGCAGGTGAAGCGTCTGGGTGGTGACAAACTGGAAAATAACAGAGTACATAGCCTTGTCCCATCCAAGGAGAATTCCCGCCACGCTCAATACCACCACGTTTCCTCCCAGAATATATGTGAATCCATCCTTCCCAAGGCGTTCCGAAATAAAAATGGAAATGATATCCGTCCCTCCTGTGGTGGCATTTCCGCGAAGACAGACCGTCATGGCCACTCCGTTGATAATCCCGCCGAAAATCGACAGAAGCAGCATATCATCCGTAAAGTACAGCGGCGGAAGAAGATCCACCAGAATACTGGAAAGGAAGATGGACAGACAGGACAGGAGCGTAAAATTCCGCCCGATGAACCGGATTCCAATAAAGGCAGGGATGCAGTTCAGCGGTATATTAATGAAAGAATACGGAATCACAATCCCTGTAAATTTTTGCACGCTCTCCTGCACCAGCAGTGAGAGTCCTGTAAAACCGCCTGGTATCAGGCCGGCATGATGGACAAAACTGCTGATATTAAACGCCGATATTCCGGTTCCCACCATGACACACAAAATTCTAAAAGCCATCCGCTTCCAGTTTTCTTCTTTTGTTTTCATTGTTCACCCTTTTGATTCCTTTCTGCCAACTGTGTGGCATATTTAAATACTTCCATGCGCAGGTATAATAGCCGCTTTGCGGCTATTATACCTTCTTTTCCTGGTTTTGTCATTGGGAAAGTCGTTTCTGGATCTCTTTTTCTGAAACTCTGCAGATCCTGGGCTCTTTCCCCAGATAACTGGCGGCAAAAGAATATGTCTCATCTAAAAACCACAGAAATCCGGGCTGTCTCTTTCCGCCCGCCGGGAACGCCGCATCCTCTGGATTGATATGTTCCAGTTCTGTTTTCTGCCGGATTTTTCCCGCGAGTCCCCTGGAAAAATCAAGACTTTTCATTCCTATGGAGAGACCTCTGCCGTCATACTTCATGTAGCTCTCCTTCAGGGACCACAGAGCCTGAAGCGCCCAGGCCTTTTCCTGGCTGCTTCCCAAACCACTCTGCAGAAGCTCCCACTCCCTTTCATGGCAGATCCGCCTGGCCAGGGAGTCTTTATAGGGAAACCTGTGTTCCACGTCAATCCCCGCTTCCTGTTCCGACAGAATGCAGGCGCAGGCTGACTGGCAGTGGCTGAGGTTAAAGTAAATGTCCGGCCATCTGGTAAAATACGGCTTCCCCTGCAGCCCTCGTCGGATTTCTCCCTCTCTCAGCCCCGGGATGCCATATTCTCTCTGCAAACCACAGAGCAGAAGCAGCCATGCCGTGATCCGCTGCCTCTCCTTCTCTTCATTTTTTATTTCTCTCAGAGGCAGCCCCCGGGCCGCTGCGCATTCCCGCAGGCTGCCGGTGGAAACCTCCCCGCTGTATTCACAGATGTAAATCATAACCTCTCCCGCAGTTTTTTCAATGCGTTTTTCTCAATTCTGGACACATAGGACCGGCTGATCCCAAGCCTCCCCGCTATCTCTCTTTGGGTCTGCTCCTTCTCGCCGGACAGTCCGTACCTGCCGCTTATGACCTGCCACTCCCGCTCCGTGAGGATTCCCGGCAGACACTCCCTGAGCCTGCCGATGTTTTTCTCTATCTCCAGCCGTTCCAGAATGTCCACTGGCTCACTCTCCAGCACATCCATCAGCCGCAGCTCTCTTCCCTCCTGGTCCACCCCGATCTTCTCATACATAGAAATCTCCCGGGACAGCTTTTTGCGGGTGCGGAGCATCATAAGCAGTTCATTTTCAATGCACCGGGCCGCATAAGTAGCCAGACGGCTGTTTTTCCCGCTGTCAAAAGTGGTGACAGCTTTAATTAACCCGATTATCCCGATTGAGATCAGATCATCATTCTCATACTCCTGGGACTGATATTTTTTTGCTACATGGGCAACCAGCCTTAGATTGTGCTCAATCAGAATATTTCTGGCTGTCATATCTCCCTCCTTGTATCTGGCAAGATAATACTTTTCTTCCTCAGGAGAAAGCGGCTTCTTAAATGTTTGCAAAAAGCACCTCTAAGCGGTTTTATGTTATAGTATGCCATGATCCGCCTAAAAGTGCTTTTCCTCCTTTTTATTTCTGCATACGGTTCGGCCTGCCTGCTGCCGCAGACAGAAAACCATGAGAATTCTTTCAGGAAACCTTCTCCCTGCGACGAAGAATGTCATACTCATCGGCCAGTCCTCCAAGTCCCACCAAAAGCTGCTGTCTGGCATGGGGAGCGCTGTCCATCTCCTCACCCTCCAGAGAGCGGATGCACTCTACCGTTACAGGAATATTTCTCCCGTCCGGTTTCATAATCTCAATGGTTTCTCCTACCGTAAATTTATTTTTCTGTTCCAGATGGTACAGCCCCTGGTCATTTCGTTTTCCCGCTATGCCCAGATACGTATAGCCCTTTACATAGGCGCTTCCATCGTAGAGCTGTCCGCCCTCATCCGGCCTGCCGAAAAAGAAGCCTGTTCCAAAGGGCCGGAAGGTACAGCTCGCCACCTGTGACAGATACCAATCCATATTCTGTTTATACAATTCAGGATCCTTCCGGTAATCGTCAATGGCTTTCCGGTAAGTCCTGGCCACAGAGGCCACGTACAGGGCCGTCTTCATCCTCCCCTCAATTTTCAGGCTGTCAATCCCGGTCTCCAACAGCTCCGGTATATGACCCACCATACACAGATCCCGGGAGCTGAACAGATACGTTCCTCTCTCGTTTTCTTCCACTGGGATATATTCCCCCGGCCTTTTTTCCTCCACCACGGCGTACTTCCAGCGGCAGGGGTGGGTGCAGGCGCCCTGATTGGCATCCCGCCCTGTAAAGTAATTGCTTAAGAGACAGCGGCCCGAATAAGAAATGCACATGGCTCCATGGATGAAAGCCTCGATCTCCATCTCCGGCGGTATCTTCTCCCGCAGCTCCTTTAATTCCTCCAGTGTCAGCTCTCTGGCAGCCACCACTCTCTTGGCTCCCATCTCATGCCAGAACCGGTAAGTCTCATAGTTGGTATTGTTGGCCTGGGTACTGATATGCCGCTCAATCTCCGGACAGACTCTGCAGGCGATTCTGTACACGCCGGGATCCGCCAGGATCAGGGCATCCGGCCCGATCTCCCGCAGCTCCCTGAAGTAAGCTTCGATTCCCTCCAGGTCACGGTTATGAGCCAGGATATTGGCCGTCACATAGACCCGCACGCCGGCCTTATGGGCGAAGCGGATTCCTTCCTTCATCTCTTCCAGAGTGAAATTTTTCGCCTTTGCCCGAAGGCCAAAGGCCTCTCCCCCGATATACACGGCATCGGCGCCGTAAATCACGGCTGTCTTCAGTACCTCAAGACTGCTGGCCGGTATGAGCAGTTCAGGACGTCTCATGATACCCTCCCTCTTCGGATCTCTATGTCCTCTTTTGTCTTTACGGTTACAGCGGCTCCGTCTCCTGTGGGGAGAATGGATGTCACCAGTCCCTCTGTATGCTTCAGCACGTAGAGATACTCCCTCATGCGTTTGTAGATGGTACGGTTCCTGCGCTCCACAGCATAGTGGGATTCAATGAGCTCCCCTTCCTGAAGCACATTGTCAGATACAAGAAGCCCTCCGGTTTTCAAAAGCCGCAGGGCATCCGGCAGAAAATGAATGTACTGTCCTTTGGCCGCATCCATAAAAATAAAGTCAAAAGAATCCTTCATGGCCGAAAGAACTTCCCCTGCGTCTCCATGGATGAGGGTAATCCGCTCCTCCATCCCTGCCCTGCGAAAATTCTCTCTGGCCTCTGCTATCCGTTTTTCATAATTTTCAACTGTAACAATCCTGCAGCCGCTGTCTGTACTGTCGGCCATCAGAAGAGCGGAAAAGCCAATGGCTGTCCCCACCTCCAGGATTCTCTGGGGTTTCTTAAGGGCAAGGAGTACCTTAAGGAGACTCTGCATCCCGGGGCGGATCACCGGCACCCTGTTTTTTCTTGCATTAGCCTCCAGTTCGTCCAGAAAAGGGCCGTTTCCCCCATCCAGAGACTCCAGGTACACCTCCATGCGTTCCTCAATAATCATAATTTGCTCCTAGAAAGAAAGCTGTTCTACGATCTCTTCTGTGTCCAAATCCACGGCAGAGGTTATCTCATTGTTGATCTGCTGCAGCATCCGGCACATAGCCAGCTCCGCCTTCAAAAATTCATCCGCCAGAGGATTTTTTCGGAATTCCCGAAACTCTTTCCATATGCTGTTCAGTTCCCGATACAATTCCTCCGAGGGCGCCGTACTCTGCAGTTCAAAATTCATCCGGCGCATCTCGTTCATCCGATCCCGGAGCTCCGGCTGCCGGCGAAGCTCTTCACGGACTTTACAGAACTCCTGGTATTCCTGACTCTCCTGTATGGCCTGAACCAACTGCTTTGTATACATTTCAACCTGCTTCATATACTGCCACCTACTCTACTTCCATAATGATGGGCAGGATCATAGGACGGCGCTTCGTCCTCTTCCACAGGAAATCTCCCAGTGAATCCCGGATCATGTTTTTCATCTTGCTCCAGTCTGTGATCCTGTGCTTGATACAGTACTGCATAGTGTCTTCCACCACATCCCTGGCCTCTTCCATAAGATCCTCAGCCTCCCGGACATAGACGAATCCTCTGGAGACAATGTCCGGCCCTGAAAGAATCTGATTGGTGTATTTCTCCAGGGTAAGAACGGCGATCATGATGCCGTCCTCCGCCAGATGCTGGCGGTCACGCAGGACAATATTTCCCACGTCGCCCACTCCCAGGCCGTCCACCAGAAGGGCGCCGGTCTGAACGTGGCCTGTCACCTGGGCCGACTCCTTGTCCAGCTCCAGGACATCACCAGTCTTCAAAATAAAAATATGCTCATCGTCGAATCCCAAATCCCTGGCGATTCCCGCCTGACTTTTCAGATGGCGGTACTCCCCGTGTACGGGGATTGCGTATTTTGGCTTCACCAGGGTATAGATCAGCTTAATCTCTTCCTGGCAGGCGTGGCCGGACACATGGGCATCCTGGAAAATCACGTCCGCCCCTTTCATAGACAGCTCGTTGATCACTTTGGAAACGGCCTTCTCATTGCCGGGAATAGGATTGGAACTGAAGATTACCGTATCTCCCGGTTTGATCATGACTTTTTTGTGCATATTAAAAGCGATCCTGGAAAGAGCCGCCATAGACTCTCCCTGGCTTCCCGTGGTGATCAGCACCACCTGGTCGTCAGGATAATTTTTCATCTGTTCCAGATCAATCAGAGTATTCTCTGGAATATTCAGATATCCCAGCTCCGAAGCCGTAGAGATGATGTTCACCATACTGCGGCCTTCCACCACTACTTTTCTGCCATACTTGTAGGCAGAATTGATAATCTGGCGCACCCGGTCCACATTGGAAGCAAAGGTGGCGATAATAATTCTTGTATTCCTGTGCTCAGAAAAAATGTTGTCAAAGGTGCGCCCCACCGTACGCTCTGATGCCGTAAAGCCGGGCCTCTCCGCATTGGTACTGTCGCACATCAAGGCAAGCACACCCTTCTTACCGATCTCCGCAAATCTCTGCAGGTCAATGGCATCCCCGAATACCGGTGTGTAATCCACCTTGAAGTCTCCCGTATGCACCACGATTCCTGCCGGAGAGTAAATAGCCAGGGCCACCGCATCCACAATACTGTGGTTGGTCTTGATAAATTCAATCCTGAATTCACCCAAGCTGATGGACTGTCCGGGCTTTACCACCTTTCTCTTGGTGGAGCGCATCAATCCGTGTTCATTCAGTTTCCGCTCTATTAGCCCCATGGTCAGCTTCGTAGCGTAGAGCGGAATGTTCAGCTCTTTCAGCACATAGGGAAGGGCTCCAATATGATCCTCATGACCGTGAGTAAACACAAAACCCTTTACTTTGTCTATATTTTCTTTCAGATAAGATACATCAGGAATCACCAAATCGATTCCCAGCATGTCGTTTTCCGGGAACGCAAGTCCGCAGTCTACCACAATAATACTTTCATTGTATTCAAAGGCAGTGATATTCATTCCGATCAGACCAAGGCCGCCAATCGGAATCACTTTCAATTTCATATTCTTTTCTCTCTTCAATCTGCACCTCCATAAAAATTGTTTTTAATCAGTTACTCTATTGTGTCAGAGCTCAATATCCACGTCCTCTAAAAGCTCTGCAAATATCTTCGATACCGCTTCCAGTTCCTGTTCGTCTTCCACAAACACGTATCTGGCCTCTGCCTCCCCATCCTGGGAAAGGTCTTTTAAAATGTAGGCCTCCGCTTCCTCATCCTCTGATTCTGTTACCAAAAGATAGGAGGCGCCATTGATTCTGGTTTCTTCCACCACAAAGAACCCGACCGCCTCTTCTTCACCGACCGGGCAAAAATAAATTTTATCCATCTTCCTTCCTCACTAAACTGTCCAAATAATTCTGCAGGATAAACACTGCCGCCAGCTTATCCACGTACTCTTTCCGCTCTTCTCTGCGCACGCCGCTCTCCATCAGGACTCTGTTTGCCGTAACTGTAGTCAGCCTTTCATCCCACAAAACCACCGGAAGGCCCGTCCGCCTCTTCAGCATCTCTCCGAAAGCAAGGGTTTTCTCCCCTCGCTCTCCCACCGTATTGTTCATGTTTTTAGGAAAACCAAGTACGATAGAGTTCACCTGGTATTCCTGCGCCAACGCTTCAATCCTGGCCAAAGTCCGCCGCAGCTTGTTCTCCTGCTCCCGCCGGATGATCTCCACCCCCTGAGCCGTGATTCCCAAGGGATCACTGACTGCCACGCCCACGGTCTTTGAACCAAAATCAAGTCCCAGTATTCTCTCCACCCGGATTACTGCTCCCAGGATTTATTCTTTATATATGCTCTTAAAAGCTCTTCCACCAGCTCATCACGCTCTACCTTCATGATCATGCTGCGAGCATTCTTATGGCTCGTAATGTAAGTGGGATCCCCGGACATAATATAACCAACAATCTGGTTCACCGGGTTATAGCCTTTCTCTTCCATCGCATTATATACAAGATCAAGAACCATCTTAACCCGTTTCTCAGGATCCGTGCTAATCTTAAAGTATTGTGTGTTATTAATTTCTGCCATATTTCCACGCCCTTATCTAAACTTTGGTTCTATTCTAATATAGTTTTCAAAATATTTCAATGATTTTCTAAAAGGTAAAGATGATCCCCAATCTTTTCCCCCAGCCTTCCCCGACGGCACTGGTTCGTGTAATCCCGATCCGCCGGAAGGGCTCCTTTTATATACTCTTTCGTATATCCTGTATAATATTCCTTTCCCTGGAGGGAAATTTTCTCTTCAAAAAGCACTTCCGCCTCCCGGCCAAGATGCTTTTCCTCAAATCGTCTGCGGTTCTTTTCGCCCAGTTCAATCAGGTAAGCGCTTCTCTCATTTTTTACACTTTCCGCCACCTGATTCGGCATAGACGCCGCTTTCGTACCCTTGCGCCTGGAATATTTAAAAATGTGAGTTTCATACAGGGCAATCTCTTCCAGAAAAGCGGCCGTCTGATCAAATTCCTCCTGGGTCTCCCCTGGAAATCCTACGATAACATCTGTCGTCAGAGCCGGCTCATCAAAGGTCTCTCTGAGAAGATGGCATTTTTCCCGGTACTCTTCCGTAGTATAGCGGCGATTCATTCTTCTTAAGGTGGCATCGCAGCCGCTCTGCAGAGAGAGATGGAAATGGGGACAGAGCTTCTCCAGGCCGCCTATGGTCTTGGCAAACTCCTCCGTAATGATTCCAGGTTCCAGGGAACCCAGCCGGATCCGCTTCACCCCTTCGATCTCATGTACTCTGAGAATCAGCTCCTGCAGGGAACTACCGTGATCCTTCCCGTAAGAACTCAGATGAATTCCTGTCAGAACAATCTCCCGGCACCCGTTCTCTGTCAGCGTCTTCACTTCCCGGCAGACATCCTCCGGCACCCGGCTTCGGATTCTCCCCCGGGCATAGGGAATAATGCAATAGCTGCAGAACTGATTGCAGCCGTCCTGCACCTTCAGGCTGGCCCGGGTATGCTCAGAGGTCTCCTCCACATGGAGATCCTCACAATCTTTTTCCTTCCCAATCTCCGTAATCCTTGAATACACTCCCTGAGGATTTCCCGCTGCCTGATACAGCTCCAGCGCCTCCACCAACTCGCCTTTGCGGTTGTTTCCCAGAACTATATCCACACAGGGATCCGCCTCTACCGCCTCTCTGGATGTCTGGCTGTAGCAGCCGGCAGCCACCACCACGGCCTGAGGGTTCATCTTCTTGGCTTTGTGCAGCATCTGCCTGGATTTGCGGTCTGCTATATTCGTAACCGTACACGTATTTATTACATATACGTCAGCTCCCGGGACAAAGGGCACGATTTCATAGCCAGCTTCCACAAGGAGCTGGCGCATAGCTTCCATTTCGTATGCATTTACTTTACATCCCAGGTTATGAAGAGCCGCTTTTTTGTTCATTTTTAACCTCCATTTCGGCATTTTTAACGAATTCTGCGAATGATCTTCGGCTGTTTTATTCTTGACTTTTGACCACACACCCGTTAATATGGTTATGAAACAAAATAAAAATTTATTGGGAGGATAACAACCATGAAAACAGTACAGATTTCTTTGAATTCCATTGATAAAGTAAAATCTTTTGTAAATGAGATCACAAAATTCAACAATGATTTCGATCTTGTTTCCGGAAGATACGTAATTGATGCAAAGTCCATTATGGGTATCTTCAGTCTGGATCTTTCCAAACCCATCAAACTGAACATCCATGCAGAGGACAATGTTGACGAGATCATGGAAGTTCTCAAATCATATATCTGCTAGTTTTTTCATAACAGCAGCCATATGTCATAGAAAACAGGCCGGACAAGTTTTACTTGTATCGGCTGTTTTTATATTGCATAAGTCCAGTCTCAAAGCAGAAGCCCATGGACTGCTTGCAGGCCAATGGGGGTCTGCTTTTGAGACGACAACAGATATGAGGAAGGAAGGCGATAGCCTGGATTCCGAATATCTGTCAGGATTCCGGGAGTGCAGCGCACGGAGGAATCCGGGGACTTATGCTTATAATGCTTATAACAACACCCAGTCTCAAAGCAGAAGCCCATGGACTGCTTGCAGGCCAATGGGGGTCTGCTTT
>HHCFC01400__coassemble_1277_pt1 | contig 37534 bp, 30 predicted proteins | sample HHCFC01400__metabat2_high_PE_014 | metagenome-assembled genome bin HHCFC01400
GACATGCGGAATACGTTCAAGGTGGGAATAATCATAAATACGGTAAATAGAACCACAGCCGGCGCCACACAGAGAAATAAGAAGCGGCTGCGGCCTGATCTTTTTTTCATAAGATAAAACTCCCTTCTATGGAATGCAGGAAAGATTCCTTTCAGAAAAGGGAGCCGCTGCAAACTACAGCAGATTTGCAGCGACTCCCACTACATTCAGTTTTTAACGATTGTGTTCCTGTTACTGGATCAGATTTGCTCTCATCTGGTCACTGGCGGATTTAATGCCGTCAATCCACTCTTCCTCTGTGATGGTACCTGAAACCAGAGAATTTACCGGATCAAACCATACGGTACGGTTATCCATTCCCTCGATCGGAGTAAATGCTGCAAAGTTGCCCATGGCAGCTTTAGCGCCATTGTCATAAATGGAATAGAACATCTGATTGTCACCTTCCAGTTTCTCAGAAATGTTCAGTACCGGCTGGATTGCTCCTGATTGCGCAAAGATTTCGCATGCAGTATCACTGTAGAGATATGCGATAAACTGCTTAGCCGCATCCTGGTTCTGCGCACCGCTGGGAATCCATGCCTGCTCAAACCATGTATAGCTGTAGCGGTCTCCGCCGTCCTCTACCGCCGGAAGAGCTGTCATGCCCCACTCAAATCCGTCTGCTCTGGGAGCTTCTGCCATCTCGCCTACGATCCATGTACCATTAGGCATGAACAAAGCCTTATTGTCCAGAACAAGCTGCTGATTCTTGGTGAAATCCTGGTCGTTAGCCTGTGCAGGAGTCGTGGGCTCTGTGTATTCAGCCAATTTTGCCACGATATCGAAGCAGGTCTGCGCTTCTGGAGTATCCCAGATGCCTTCTGCATAATTGGTAGCCTGGTCAAAGAACTCCGCTCCGCCTACGCTGTACATCAGAGCATAGAAGAAAGCGTCAAAATATCCTGTGGTGGGATAAGTAAAGAGAGAAATTCCCTCTTCCTTCGCAACATCGCCCAGCGCCCACATTTCATCCCAGGTAGTGGGAACTTCCCATCCCTTTTCCTCGAAAAGGCCTGCATTATAGAAAAGGCCGCAGGGAGAATAGAACATAGGAGCCAGATAAGTCTTGCCGTCTCCATAAGGATTCGTCAGTGAGGTCTCTGTAAAGCCTCCGGCAATTTTATCGCCTACTACTGCTTCCTCTCCCGGTACTGTCATGGAGAGTACATCTGTGATATCCACGATGTTCTGGTCTTTAATGAATGTCTCTGTGAGTGCGTCCTCACGTCCGGTAGCCAGATGGATTACATCGGGAAAATCTCCTGATTTCATGGACGGGCCAATTACGTCCTCAAGGTTTTTGTCTGTAACCAGATCAACCTCGATACCAGTCTCGGCTGTAAAAGCCTCGCAGACTTCCTGCCACATCTCACTTCCGTAAGCTGTCTCGATTGCCGCTACTTTAAGGACTTCTCCTTCTTCCGCTGCTGCAGTCACACCACAGCTTGCAACCATTGCTGCTGCCAGAAGAAAACTCATTGCTCTTTTCATACGTTTTCCCTCCTGTTTCATAATAGATAATTAGTTTCCAGTGCTCTTTCCTTACTAATTCACAGTATAACAGCATCATTTTTTATTTCCAACGGCTTTCTTGCGCACTTTTTTATAGATCTTGCTGCTTTTGGATATAATGATTTGTTTTTTCTATTATTTAAGCGTTTTTGCTGTGCAAAATATCATTTTTACAGTCTTTCCCTCTCTCATCTTCTTCATAATCTGCACATAAAACCACAGAACTCTCTTGTGTTTAAAGGTATTTTACTTTATAATGGTTTGAAAGATACATTATATCCTTGAAATTCAGAAAATAATATTTTATATATCTTGCCTTCCAAATCCAGGAGGAATTTGCTTATGAGTACCAGTCACTACACGTTCGACTCCCTTTCAGTTAATCCTGTGGACCGCTCTGTCACCAAACTTCTGTACGTCAGTGTGGCCCGCTACAGTGCAGAATGGAACAGCACCCTGCACGCCCATCCATGTGCGGAAGTTTTTTTCGTCACGGGAGGCCAGGGTTTTCTGCGGCTCTTTGACAGCGATATTCCCATTACCACGGATGATGTGATTATTGTAAATGCCAATGTAGAGCATACGGAGATCAGCTCTGAAGAATATCCTCTGGAATATATCGTGATCGGCATTGACGGAATTGAAGCCCTGTCCGGCGACAACGGAAAAGACGGATATTCTATCGTCCATTTCCAATCCGAAAGGGAAACCTTTCTCTTTTTCCTTAAAAACCTTCTCAAGGAAATTGAGGCAAAACCTCCAGGCTACCACACAGCCTGCCAGGATCTTTTGGAAATCCTGCTTCTGCATCTGATGCGCCGCAGCGAATTTTCCGTAACCTTCGTTCCGTCTTCCAGAAAATCCAGCAAAGAAGCCGCCCTTGTCCGCCGCTTCATTGACAACCATTTCAAAGAAGACCTGTCCCTAGACGATCTGGCGGAACATGCCCATATCAGCAAATATTATCTGGTTCACATTTTTACGAAAGAATACGGGACCTCTCCCATAAACTACCTGCTCTCCCGCCGGATCCAGGAGAGCGTTTATCTGCTTACCGAAACCAGGCTCTCTCTTTCAGATATCTCCGGGACTTTAGGATTTTCCTCACCCAGCTATTTTTCTCAGAGCTTCCGGCGTGTGAAAGGGATCAGCCCGCTGCAGTACCGGATCCAGAACCAAAATATTTAGCGCAGAATCGCCACCTTCATCTTAGATGTGCGAGAAAGCCATGTCTCATTCTTGCGGAAAATGGTTATGTGCGTTTCTTTTTATCCTTGGTAAAACTCAAAAAAAGAGAGGACGTCAATACATCTCTGACATCCTCTCAATCGGATCGTCTATCTACTACACCATAATCTATTGCTGCACTATTAAAAACGGCTTCATCATTCAGTTTTTCAAATATGCCGCCCTGTAAAATAGTGCTATCAAATAAACGTGTTTCGCCGGTAGAAAAAGTTATTAGCATCATTCTATCTGGTAATATTTTAATTTTATTTACTTTTAATAACTCATCAGGTTCACCGGCATATACAATCCCATTCAACACAAACATCTTTCTACCTCCCTACTTTAACGGCTCTATTTTGCTAAATGGCAATTCTCTAACAGCATTATTCCACGCCGCATATAGTTCTTCTTCGTGCAATGCCCACTTTCTAAATCTTTTAATTATTTCTTGTTCCTAAACGCAAAAAACACCGCAGAGTACCTCTGCGATGTCATATGTTCAGGATTTACTCCTATACTTATCTTTTTTAAACTTATGTTCTGATTAATGTCTATTTTCTTAAAAAGCCCTATTAAAAAAGCAGATAACGGGAATCGAACCCGCCTCTCCAGCTTGGGAAGCTGGCGTTCTACCGATGAACTATATCTGCAAGCAAAAATAGTATATCACAAAACCAGAAAAAGGCAAGAGTTTTTTAGAAAACTTTCCCGGCTCCATAACTGTAACGATTTCAGCCTGCGGCAGAGTGAAATTTTTCATTTCTGTCGCAGGCTCATTTTTGTCAGCGGGCATTCAGTATGAATTTCTCCAGTATCTCGGCCACGCCGTCATGGTTGTTGTCTGCTAAAGTGACATAATCGGCAGCTTCTTTCAAAAAAGCTTCCCCATTGCACATGGCTGCTCCAATACCGGCCGCCTGAATCATAGTCAGGTCATTCTCCGCATCCCCGGCTGCCAGAGAATGCCCTATGGGAATTCCCAGATAGCCGCAGAGGAATCTGACTGCATTTCCCTTATTGACGCCCGGGGGCACCAGCTCCAGCAAGGCCGCATGTGATAGGAATAGATCCAGCTTTCCCTGACATCTGGGCTCTATATAACTGCGGAACTCCTGGATCCGGCTGGGATCCTTATAAGAAAGCGCCAGGATCTTAGGCGGTTCTTCCTCAAGGGCCTGGGTTACGTCCTCGACTACCATAAAAGGCAGATCCTGGATCTGCACATAGGTATGGAGATCCTCATTGTCCTGCTCTGTGACTACATGAGTAGCTGTATACGTCTGTATGCTGATTCCGAAATCTCTGGCATCATCGAACACACTGCGGACTACCTCCATGGGCACAGACTGACGGTAAATCAGAGCGTCACGTTCTGTGTCATAGATCTGCCCGCCGTTATAGCAGACGATGTAGCAGCCTGCTCCCATAAGTCCCAGGGTTTCTGCCTGCCTTTTGGCACTTGGAAGGGCTCTCCCTGTGGAAAGTACGATCACGTGCCCCTTCTCTCTCATGGCTTCCAGGGTCTTTCTGTTTTTTTCTGTGATATTTTTTTCGTCATTCAGAAGCGTACCGTCTAAATCCGTAAAAAAGATCCATCGGTTTTTCTCTTTCTCTAAATATTCTTCTAGTGCCTCATCACTTTCAGAAATCCAGATATCCTCTTCATCCGCCGTCAGTCCCAGATACTCTCTCAGGGTGCGGGGATCGTCACTGAAATTCCATTTCTGCGCCAATCCAAAAATTTCATCAAACTCAGCCTCTCCGGCCATATAGCGTTCCCGAAAAGTCATCTCTGCGTCCTCCTGCTGTCTCGCTTTACAAACTCCTCTAGTTCAATTACCTTTCCATTTTCACGCCGGGACTCTTCCGCAGCAAATGCGATGTAGTGGCTTTCCATAGATTGCTCCACCGTGGTCATGGAGCTGCTCTTTTCCCCGTCCAGAATCAGGCGGATCAATTCCCACACCATCTGCGCATCCCCGCCTCCGTGGCCGCTGAAATCCTCTGCCAACGCATTCACGTCGATTTCCTGGTTTTCTCCAGCGAAGGGACGTATGTAAATTTTATTGGCTCCCATATCCCCCTCAATTTCACCAAGACATCCCATAATACGAATTCTGCGGGAATTTTCCTTTGTAAATGCACACATAGTGAAATCTATGGTGGTTCCGTCCTCCATCTGGAGATTTACCACCTGATGGTCTACCACATCATTATCACAGTAATATACACACCTGCCATATGGTCCTGTTTTCAGCGCCTCCACAATGTTTTCCTCCGTAGGATCGCTGTTCAGCACATTGACTGGCCAATCTTTATTCCCCCTGCGAAGCTGTGTCAGATAATAGGCCGGGGCGCTGTAGGGGCAGGATTCGCTGTAGGGACAGCCATCCATGCATCTCTTAGCCGCACCCCTGGGCGCTCTGCTCTCTTTAAAGAGGCGGAGATCCCCAAAAGAGGAAACTCTTCTGCAGTGTTTGCCGCTGAGCCAGAGAAGAATATCGAAATCATGGCAGCATTTCTGCAGGATCATAGGGCTGGTCTCTTTTTGATTTCTCCAATTTCCTCTTACAAAGGAGTGAGCCTGATGCCAGTAGGACACTCCTTCAGAGGCCTGTATGGAAACAATCTCTCCGATTATGCCGGATGCAAGGCATTCTTTTATTTTCCGATAGAACGGCGTGTAGCGCAGCACATGGCAGACAATAACGTGACGGCCGTACTCTGCCGCCGTTCTCTCTATCTCGATACACTCCTCAAGATCCGGAGAAATAGGCTTCTCCAGAAGCAGGTGGTAGCCTGCCTTCATAGCCTTCACCGCATAATCATAATGCAGGTGATCCAGAGTGGAGATACATGCCACCTGGGCTATTCTAGGCTGCGAAAAAAAATCATCTGCATCTGTATAACACTGATCCGCCGGTACTCCATATTTGTCCTGCATTTCCAAAAGCTTCTCAGGATCCGCATCCACAGCCGCCGCAATCTCCAGACGGTCAGGAAATCTCTCCTGACACCTGGCGTACGTATCTTTTCCCCTGGATCCGCATCCAATAATTGCCATCCTCATCTTCATGATAAAAAGCTTTTCCCCTCCCATTCTTCATCCGGTTCTACTCCCAGCAGCTCTGCTATGGTGGGCGCTATGTCCTTTATATTCAGATTTCCCAATCGGTTGCCGGGAGGGATCTCCTTTCCGCATATAAATATAGGAATTGTCATATCCTCCGGCATAGCCGTTCCATGCATCCTGTCATGGCCCCCATGATCCGCCGTGACCAGAACCGCATAATCCTCAGGAAGCGTCTGCCTGATCCTTTCAATATTTTCCCAACTGTTCTCCAGAGCTTTTTTATACTCTCGGCTCATAAATCCATATTTATGTCCAGTCTCATCCGCATAGCCTAAATACAAAAAAGCAAAATCCGTCTCAATTTCATTGAGATATTTTATAGCCGCTTCCGTAGTCCGGTCATTCGCCACGTCTCCCCCTACAGCTCCCCCTTTCCAGAAAAAAGAAAAATCCAGGGAACCAGGTCTTGTAAGATCTCTCAATTCCTCCCAGTCATAAAAAAAGGCACATTTTCGGCCATGACTCTTCAGGACCTCACACAGTCCCTTCACAGGTCTTACCTGCGGCATATAAAGATTGGTGGTTATGCCATGCCTGCCTGGATCCACGCTGTGGAACAAAGACATGTGGCAGGGAAGGGTTACGGAAGGCATCACTGTAGTGGCTTCCAGTGTATAGGCGGACTCTTCCATCATCTTTTCTGCTTGGGGAATATCTAAAATTGCATCAGGACGCATTCCGTCCACTAAAATTAATAGTACTCTCATCTCTCCTAATACTCAGGAACGGACAGCCCCAGAAAAATCCAGACTGCCCGTTCCTGTTTCCGTTCTGAAGTTTCTGTTTCCAGTTCCTGTGTCACCCTGTGAGAAGCGCTTTATTCAAACTCATAACTTCTCGCCACTTCAATCACCGTGCCGGGCGTAAAATAATCGTCATCGCCTGTGTAAACCGTAACCTGGCAATCCCTGCCGTAGTCTTCGTAACAGTAGGTATAATACTTATAATCTTCACTGTCGTCGTCTGCCTCATACGCAACTCCCGCAGCATCCAGCACGCTCAGGAAATCCTCTTCTGTCATGCCAACGGAGATACCTCCCGGCAGAACCCCCTCTGCATTCAGGGCATATCCGCCCACTTCCAGAGACTCAATCCAGCAGTTGGAGGGAACCGTAGCATAATCTGCCTCATTGGCCGCCATGGTACGAAGCTCTACTCCGCCCTTGCGCAAAGTTACCCATCCGAAACTATTCGCCATGATCGTAGGATCCGATGCCGTCTCGTCCAGCTCCCATCCGTCGGCCTCCAGCACACTTACGGGAACAGGAAGGGTATACGCCACTCCGTCCACCTGGATCTCAGGAGCTGCCGGATCATCGCTTAAAGCTTCCGGCTTTACGTAGGCTGCCACAGCCTCCGGCACCTCAGCGCTTGCCTCTCCTGCGTCAAAGTCCTCTGGAGCCACAAAATTCCTGATTGAGATTGCTTCAAGAACGCCGCTCTCCTTGTACACGGAAAATTCCACGTAGCTGTAGCTGTCTGTACTGTAAGTAAGCTGTGTATACAAGTCGCCTTCATATGTATCCGTAGGCGTACCGTAAGCAGACGTAATAGATTCCACATTGGCCTCACCCCGGGTGATGCCTCCGGGAAGAACGATACTTTCATTCCCCAGGGGCCAGTAATAATTGTCTATCTCAATCCCGCCTACCAGACATTCTGTCACAGGCAGATTGTTCATAGCTAAATTTATAAAGTCAAAATATACTTTAACTCCATCTTTGGAAAAGGTGACGAAGGTATACTGGTTGGGTTCCAATTCCTGGGTCATCTCTTCCTGATCGTCAGCCGTCCATCCAAGGGACGTAAGCGTTTCATAAGTCATAGGAAATTCATAAACCGCTCCATCTATCTGAATCTGGTAATCCGACCAGTCCTCAGAAAGAACCTGACCAGCAGAAGCATCCTGGGCTTCTCCCGCCTCATTTACTTCTTCTGTGACTATGTCCAGAAACTGTTCTTTTGCATCCTGGACAAGCTCCGCTTCTGACTCCTGGGCCTGTACCACCCCTCCCGCCGTAAGACACAGGGCAAATAAAAGTGCAGCCTTTTTCATTTTCATTCCTTCATCCTCCTTTGGATCCGAGGCGGTGCGTTCCCACCCCTATATATCAGTTATTCTACCACAGATTCCATCTTTCGTAAATCTTTTCCTGCAAAAGCGAAAAGCACTGTGAATTTTCGTGAAATTCACAGTGCTTCGCTGTCCATTGTCTAACGGAAGAAATTACATCAATAAGAAACCACCTTGGTTCCCATAGGACAATTCTTCGCAATAAAGCTCAGATCCCCATCACTGAGCCGGATGCAGCCGTCTGAGGCCGCCGCTCTGGTCACGCCTGCAATGGTCCTTCTGTGGAAAGCATTTCCCCACTGTTTTACGGAATTCCATGTGAAATAAATTCTGACTCCGCCGTAAGCATGATCTTTAAAGAGAAGCTTAAACTCTCCAAGGGGAGTCTTTCCCATCTTACCGACTACGCAGGGCATGCTGCGAACCAGTTTCCACTCCCGATACGATCCCTTAAACACATTGGTCTGCAGGGTATACTGGTTAATCCAAATCAGATAATTGGTATCGCTCTTATAACCTTTCGTATTTACAAATGCTTCCTTCTGGGCCTTGGAATACGACTTCTTGGTTGTATTCATACTGTTGTATGTAAGAGCTGACCCGTACATTCTGATCTTCGTTCCATCCTTGAGGAAAACGTAAAACTTATGATTTCCTCTGGAGGTGGAGGTAACCTTTGTCCCCTTCTTCAGCTTAATGGTTTTGCCTGTGGAGGCTACCGTGGCCGTAGTGTTTTTCTTCACCGTTGCGTTAAAATAACGTCCGTGCACTGCCGATACGTTAACCGTCTTCGCAGTGGCCTTCACTGCGCCGGAGAGCTTTCCGTAACCGGTCTCTCCTTTTACCTTCCGGTAGCTCTTGATCTTAAAGCGGTACGTCTCCCCGCTCTTCAAATTCTTTATCTGGACGTACGCATTTCTTGTGGTACCGATTCTCTTATATGTCTTTGTCTCTGAATCATACTGATAGAGAATGTAGCCGGTGGCCTTGGAGGCCTTATTCCATTTTAAGGTAACCGACTTGTTTCCATAGCTGGCCACCCGAAAATTCTTAACCGCTCCCGGTGTGCTGACATACGTCTTGGCGGAGGCCTTGGGGGAACCCTCTTCGCTATAATACGTTTTCCCCTTTACGGTCTTATACGCATACACCTGATAAGTATATTTTTCCTTGGCCGGAAGATTCTTTAGGGTATAGGTGGTTTTTTTTGTATTGGCAATTCCCTTCTTGGCTCCAGTCTCCTCGTCAATCCTGTAAATCCTGTAGCCCTTAGCGCCGGATACAGAACTCCAGGTCAGCTTAATGGAGGTCTCCGAAACAGCTTTCGCCTGCAGCCGTTTTACATTGCCCGGGCGGTTCCCCGCCGCCTGCAAGGCCTGAACCGGCACAAAAGTCAGCAGAAACATCAACAGCAAAAGAATACCATATTTCCCATAACGCTTCATTCTAAGTATGCACCTCTCCTATCCTTTAACTTTTAGAAAAAATATCCCTTGTTGTTCAGCTCTATTCTAACGTGGGAGACATTAACTTGTCAACAAAATCTGTCCACTTATTTCTCTCACATTATACCTCAAAAACCAGAATTACAGCTTCAGTTTAGTCCCTTTTCCGTCTCTTGCGGCAGTCTTCAGCCTGGATACAGGAATAATCTTTTCCTTATAGGTGATTTCCTGCTGCTTATCACCAGACAGCCAGTATACCGCCGTCACTTTATCATCCTCAGACAGCTTCATGCCCCGGACGCCTACCGCCGCTTTCTTTTTCTCTGGGATTTCGGCTGCCGGGAAACGAAGGAAATATCCTTTTTCCGTGGCCAGAACCAGATGTGCCTGTTCCGAGGCCGCATGGACGGTAAGAAGCACATCTCCCTCCTGAAGCTTGGTAGCCGCCACCGTACGCTTCGCTGCATCGAACTCTTTTCCCTGAACCTGCTTTACCATTCCCTGGGCTGTCACAAAAGTCACTCTTGTATCAGTGATATCATTCAGCGGGATAACTGCCACAAAATTCTCCGTACCGCTGTCATAGTTGCACAGATTGTCAAGAGGCGTGCCCTTGTCCCGGAATTTTCCATGGGGCACGTCCTGAACCTTCAGAAGATGCTCTTTCCCATTGTCAGTAAAAATACAGATCCGGTCTGTGTTCAGACAGTGAAGAACGTAACGGCTCTCTCCATCCGCCGCCTCTCTATTCCTCTCATAGACGCTTTCATCCACGGTGCGCACGTAGCCAAACCGGTCCATCAAAAATACCACCGGCATAACCTCCAGCTTCGGCTCCTCCAGGACAATCTCCCCGGCATTTTGAAGGGCCGTCCTTCTGGGTCTGGCAAAGGTTTTCTTATAGTAATCCAGTTCTTTGATTATGACCTCCGCCATGGAAGCGTAATTGTTCAGTATATCCGTGTACCGGGCAATATTTTCCAGTGTTGCCTCATGTTCCTTCATCAGCACCTGGATCTCCAGGCCGATCAAACGGTATAAGCGCATATCCAAAATGGCGTTTGCCTGAGGTTCGGTAAAGTTCAGCTTGGCAGCCGCCTTTCTGGATTTTTCAGATTTAAAGCGGATCCCCTGAGTCACACCCTCTACCAGGCAAGCCTTCACCTGCTCCCGGCTTTTGCTTCCCCGGAGAATTTCAATGATCAAGTCAATCACATCGCAGGCACGGATCAACCCTTCCTGGATTTCTTTCTTCTTTTCCTCCTTTTCCAGAAGGTTCTGGTACTTCTTGGTAGTGACTTCAAATAAGAAATCAATGTGGTACTCCAGGATCTGTCTAAGTCCCAGGGTTTCCGGCCGTCCTCCTGCCACAGCCAGCATGTTGACCCCAAAGGTGTCCTCCAGCCGTGTTTTCTTGTAGAGAAGATTTTTGAGCTGTTCTGTATCAGCTCCCCGACGCAGCTCCAGTACAATACGGATTCCGTCCTTGGAGGACTGATTGGAAATGTCTGTGATGTCGGTAGTCTTCCTGGATTCCACCAGTGAAGCCACGTCATTCAGAAATTTTCCGATGTTGGCTCCCAGCATAGTATAAGGGATCTCGGTGATCACCAGCCGCTCCCGGCCTCCCTTCACCGATTCTATTTCTACCTTTCCTCTCAGGCGGATTTTTCCCTGACCGGTCTCATAGATGCCGCACAGGTCCTTTTCGTTGGCCACGATTCCCCCGGTGGGAAAATCCGGGCCTTTGATGTATTTCATCAGCCCTTCTGTGGTAATGTCGCTCTTTCGAATCATGGCCTTGACACCGTCAATCACTTCCCCTAAATTATGAGTAGGGATACTGGTCACCATTCCCACGGCAATTCCCTCCGCCCCGTTTACCAGGAGATTGGGAATACGCACCGGAAGCACCTCCGGCTCCCTCTCCGTCTCGTCGAAGTTAGGTACAAAATTAACCACATCCTTATCCAGGTCTCCCAGAAAAGCCTCCTGGGACACTCTTGAAAGGCGTGCCTCTGTATAACGCATGGCCGCTGCCCCATCGCCTTCAATAGAGCCGAAATTACCATGGCCGTCCACCATTGTAATTCCCTTTTTAAAATCCTGTGCCATGACCACCAGTGCATCGTATATGGAACTGTCGCCGTGAGGATGGTATTTACCCATAGTGTCACCCACGATACGGGCGCACTTTCGGTAGGGTCTGTCATAGCGGATTCCCAGCTCATACATATCATACAGAGTCCTTCTCTGCACCGGCTTCAGGCCGTCGCGCACATCCGGCAGCGCCCTGGCAATGATAACACTCATGGCATAGTCGATATAGGACTGCTGCATAATGTCCGCATATTCACCTCTGATAATCTGTTCTTCCATTTATATATGACTCCTTTATATATCCAGCAGCGCCTCTCTGGCATGCTCGTAGATAAATTCTTTTCTCGGAGGAACTTCTGTTCCCATGAGAAGTCTGGTAACATTCGATGCAATTCTGGCATCCTCGATCTCAACTCTCTGCAAAACCCGGCTGTCGGGATTCAGAGTGGTCTCCCAGAGCTGGTCCGCATCCATTTCTCCCAGACCTTTATATCTCTGGAGAGTGAAAGGCGATTTATGGGTCTTTCTGTATCTTTCCAGAGCCTTATCGTCATACAGATACTGCTCCTGCCCTCTGGAAGGTATCACTTTATACAGGGGCGGCATCGCAAGATACACATGCCCTTCATAAATCAGCTCCGGCATGAAGCGGTAAAACAGAGTCAGCAGCAGCGTGGAAATATGGGAACCGTCCACATCCGCATCTGTCATAATGATAATCTTATCATACCGCAGCTTTGTGATATCAAAATCATTTCCATAGCCTTCTGAAAATCCGCATCCAAAGGCGTTGATCATGGATTTAATCTCTGCATTGGCTAAAACCTTGTCAATGCTGGCTTTTTCCACATTGAGAATCTTTCCCCGAATCGGCAGGATGGCCTGGAAATTCCGGTCTCTGGCAGTCTTTGCGGAACCTCCGGCGGAATCCCCCTCCACAATAAAGATCTCACAGATGGAAGGGTCTCGGCTCTCACAGTTGGCAAGCTTGCCGTTGCTGTCAAAGGAATATTTCTGTTTCGTCAGAAGGTTCGTCTTGGCCTTTTCTTCCGTTTTGCGGATCTTGGCGGCCTTTTCCGCACAGGCCAGGACAGATTTAAGCTGATCCAGGTGCTTGTCAAAATACAGTACCACCTCGTCTCCCGTCACTTTTCCCACAGCCCGGGAGGCATCCTGGTTATCCAGCTTTGTCTTGGTCTGCCCTTCAAATCTTGGATCCGGGTGCTTTACGGATACCACTGCCGTCATGCCGTTGCGGATATCCGCTCCTGTGAAATTGGGATCCTTCTCCTTGAGAATGCCAAGCTGTCTGGCATAGGAATTCATCACGGCAGTAAAGGTGGTCTTAAAGCCGGTAAGGTGGGTGCCCCCCTCCGCATTATAGATGTTGTTGCAGAAGCCCAGCACATTTTCGTGAAATTCATTTACATACTGGAAGGCAACCTCCACTGCGATCCCCTCTGACTCTCCCTTGAAATAGACAGGGTCGCATACCGGCTCATCCTCCTGGTTCAGCTCCTTTACAAAGCCGATGATCCCCTCCGGTTCATAGTATTCGATTTTCTCCGTCTCTTCTCCCCGGCGGTCCTCAAAGTAGATTTTAAGCTGTGGATTCAAATAGGCCGTCTCATGAAGGCGGCTTTTCAGCTCCGTAGCGGAAAAACGGGTCTTCTCAAAAATCTCAGGATCTGGAAGAAATTGGATCCTGGTACCTGTTTTCTTGGTTTTTCCGATCACGGGAAGAAGCCCATGCTCCAAGGGAAGAACCGGAACCCCTCGCTCATAGCGGTCATGGTGGATTTTTCCCTCCAGCATGACCTGGACATCCAGCCAGGAAGACAAGGCGTTTACCACGGAAGATCCTACCCCGTGAAGGCCGCCGCTGGTTTTGTAAGCTGCATTGTCAAATTTACCACCCGCATGGAGGGTTGTAAATACAAGACGCTCCGCCGAGATGCCCTTTTCATGCATTCCTACGGGGATTCCACGTCCGTTGTCCTCCACCGTGGCGGAACCGTCCTGCTCCAGATACACCTGGATCTCGCTGCAAAAGCCCGCCAAATGTTCGTCCACTGCATTATCTACGATCTCATAGATCAGATGATTTAATCCTTTCCGGGACACACTTCCAATGTACATTCCAGGACGCTTGCGGACTGCTTCCAGTCCCTCCAGTACAGATATACTGCTTGCATCATACGTATTGCCCTTTTCCATGTTTCCCTCCTGTAACTGTCTTTATATCTCTTCTCTCTTCTGGACGATCTCGCCCTGCTTCTTATAAATAGATTTCTCAGGAACTACCCCTCTGACAGAAGACAGGGGATAGATATTGGTCTGTCTTCCAATGACGGAGCCGGGATTCAGCACAGAACCGCAGCCCACTTCCACCTCATCTCCCAGCATGGCGCCGAATTTTTTCAGGCCTGTCTCAATTCTCTCCTGGCCGTCTTTCACCACCACCAGTTTTTTGTCAGATTTTACGTTTGAAGTGATGGATCCCGCACCCATATGGGCCTTGTACCCCAGAATGGAATCTCCCACGTAATTGTAATGGGGAACCTGTACCTTGTTAAACAGAACCACATTCTTAAGCTCCGTGGAATTTCCTACTACGGCGCCTTCCCCCACCAGGGCATTGCCCCGAATGAAGGCGCAGTGACGCACCTCTGCATTTTTCCCGATAATTGCCGGACCGGCTATAAAAGCTGTGGGAGCCACTTTGGCGGATTTTGCCACCCATACATTCTCGCCCCTCTTTTCATACTCAGCGGGGTCCAGCGTCTCACCCAGCTCCAGAATAAAGCTGCCGATTTTGGGCAGGGCCTCCCAGGGATAGACAAGCCCCTCAAATAAATCTGCCGCTATGGTTTCCTCTAAATTAAAAAGATTTCTGATTTCACACTGCTGCATCTTCTTTCTCTCCTTTCCTGCTGCTGCCTGCCTTCTCTTTCACCGCTGTTTTCCTCTTTCCGGCTTTTGAATCATTCCGGTAATATTTAGACGCCTCGTCAAAGAGGGGCCGCATACCGTACTGATTATTCAAGGCCAGAACGCCTTCTGTGCGGGAACGGACAAAGCCTGTCAGCTTTTCCATATATTCCTGATCCGTAATCTCTCCGTTGGCCACATAATTCAAACCCTTTTCCCAGCTTGCGGTCAGCTCGGGATTCAGAAGGGAACGGATAGAATAGAACACCACGTCATGAATCATCTCCCCCAGAAGTGTAGGGGTTAAAATTTGGGTTTTCTTATTTAAAGCCACGTATTTATTATTTACAAGTTTTTTCAGAATCTCTGCTCTTGTGGCGCTGGTGCCAATGCCGCAGCTCTTGATCTGGGCCCGCAGCTCTTCATCCTCTATCAACTGCCCTGCATTTTCCATCGCCAGAATCATAGAACCGGAATTGTACCTCTTGGGCGGGGAAGTCTCCCCCTCCCGTATCTCCATGTTTTCCACCGGAAGTTCCATACCCTTCTTCAGCTTGTCCAAAAACTCCAGGCTTCCCGCATCGATGGAAACTTCCTCTGCCTCCTGGCTGCTGTCCTTTTCTTTGCTGCCTGTCTCTTTCGTTTTCTTTTCGTAAGGATTCCCTGCCACCTTAAAATACCCTTCAAAGAGAAGCACCTTAAAGGAATAGAAAAATTTTTCCTGTCCCATGGATGTCACTATACTTACTTTTTTGAACTGGGCGGGAGGATAAAAGATACTGAGGAAACGCCGGACAATCGCCGCATACACTCCAAAGCCGTTACCCTTCAGGGTTTTCAGGGCTGACAGCCCCTGCCCGGTGGGAATGATGGCATAGTGATCCGTAATCTGTTTATCATTTACATACCGGCTTTTGACAAGCTTCCCATATTCTCCTTTTTCAAGGATCTCCCTGGCAAAAAGGGCAGCTGGCTCAAAGTTCTTCAGCCCCTCAAGATTTCTTCGGATCTCTTTTGCAACTGCCGTGGAAAGGACTCTGGCATCCGTCCTTGGATACGTCACCAGCTTCTTTTCATAAAGCTCCTGGACAATTCTCAGGGTTTCATCCGGGCTGATTTTAAACATTCTGGAGCATTCATTCTGAAGTTCCGCAAGATTATAGAGAAGAGGCGGATTCTTCTTTTCCGTCTTCCTCTCTATCGATTCCACTGTGGTTTTGGCCGGAACCTCTTTCATCAGATCCGCAATCAATTCCTGAGCATCCTTCTTTTCCTTGAAGCCATTTTCTTTGTACAGCTTCGGTGAAAGATAGTACCTGGATCCCTCCACAGCCCTGAATTCACCCGAAAGCTTGCGGCCCTGGGCCTGTATCTCCTGAAGAACCCTGTAGAAGGGCGTCTTCACAAACTGCCGGATCTCCCGCTCCCGGCGTACGATCATCCCCAGGACGCAGGTCATTACCCTTCCCACAGAGACGACGGAATATTTCGTTCCCAGATAATTGGAAATAGCATTTCCATATTTTAAGGTCAGCAGCCGGGAAAAATTAATTCCCATAAGATAATCTTCCTTGGCCCGCAGATAGGCGGCTGAACAGAGATTATCGTAGCTGGAAAGATCTTTGGCCTCGCGGATGCCTCGGAGGATTTCCTCCTCTGTCTGGGAGTCGATCCAAACCCGCAGCCGCTTTTTCCCTTTTACTCCGGCCATCTGCTCCACCAGCCTGTAAATGTACTCTCCCTCTCTTCCAGAGTCTGTGCAGACGTAAATCGTCTCCACATCCTTTCGGTTCAGAAGGCCGCTTACTATAGTATACTGCTTCTTTACTCCTGGAATGACTTCATACAGAAAAGTTTCCGGCAGAAAAGGCAGGGTAGACAGACTCCACCGCTTGTATTTTTCATCGTATACCTCCGGGTAACTCATAGTCACAAGATGTCCCACGCACCAGGTTACCACGTAGGAATCCGACTCCAGGTATCCGTCCCCCCGCCTCATCCTCTCTTTCAGCGCCTTGGAAAACTCCTGCGCCACGCTTGGTTTCTCCGCTATAAATAAAGATTTGGCCATCCTTCCTCCTAAGACTGTTCTCTCACCCCAAAGTACACAGCAACAGAGGGGGCATCGCAGGATCCCTGAAACACCCCCTTCTCCTTCTTATCGCCGTCCGTCAATCCCGAGCGGCTGCCTTTTCATTTACTTTGCGGCAATATAGCCCAGAGCCTTCAGCGCCTCAGCGCACAGAACAGCGCCTCCCGCCGCTCCCCGAACTGTATTGTGGGAAAGTCCCACAAATTTATAATCGTAAACTGTGTCTTCTCTCAGGCGTCCCACTGTAACGCCCATTCCATTTTCGTAATCCACATCCATAGTCACCTGGGGACGGTCGTCCTCCTCCAGGTAGCGGATAAACTGCTTAGGAGCACTGGGAAGATCCATCTCCTGAGGAAGCCCCCGGAAAGCATTCAGCTTCTCAATCAGCTCTTCTTTTGACGGTTTCTTTCTGAACTTCACAAATACTGCCGCCGTGTGACCGTTCAACACCGGCACCCGGATGCACTGGCAGGTGATCACCGGAGATTTTGCCGGAACGATCTCACCGTTTTCAATCGTTCCCCACAGTCTTAAGGGTTCCTTCTCACTTTTTTCTTCCTCGCCGCCGATATAGGGAATAATATTCCCCTCCATCTGGGGCCACTCCTTAAAAGTCTTGCCCGCTCCTGAGATGGCCTGGTATGTAGTAGCCACCACCTCATAGGGTTCATACTCCTTCCATGCGGTAAGCACCGGAGCGTAGCTCTGAATGGAACAGTTAGGTTTAACCGCAACGAAGCCCCTGGACGTTCCCAGACGTTTCTTCTGATGTTCGATCACTGCGAAATGCTCGGCGTTGATCTCCGGCACCACCATAGGCACATCCGGCGTCCAGCGGTGAGCGCTGTTGTTCGATACCACCGGCGTCTCCGTCTTGGCATAAGCGTCCTCAATCTGACGGATCTCTTCCTTAGTCATATCCACGGCAGAGAATACAAAATCCACGCTGGAAGCGACCTTCTCCACTTCATTTACATTCATAACCACAAGATTTTTAACCTTCTCCGGCATGGGAGTCTGCATCTTCCATCTTCCGCCCACGGCCTCCTCATACGTCTTGCCTGCGCTTCTTGGGCTGGCCGCCACTGTAACCACCTCAAACCAGGGGTGATTCTCCAAAAGGGAAATAAACCGCTGTCCTACCATACCTGTAGCACCTAAGATACCAACTTTCAATTTCTGATCCATTTTTCCATTCTCCTCGTTTGTTTTTATAGGACGTACATTTGTCTTTCTATAAACTACACTTCTTTTTCTGCCTTGTCAAGAAAAAAGTCCCGCTTTTTCCAAATAGCTTCGGCTCTGCGCAATCTCTTCCTCCATAGCCCTTTTCCCGGGAGCTCCTATAGTCAGCCGCTTGTCCACGCAGTTTTTCATACTGATGGCCTGGTAAATGTCGCTGTCAAAGACGGGACTTTCCTCCCGGAACTCTTCCAGGGACAAGTCATCCAGGGCAGCGTTCTTCTCAATGCATCTTAACACCAACCGCCCGGAAATCCCGTGAGCGTCCCTGAAAGGAACGCCTTTGTTCACCAGGTAATCCGCCACATCCGTGGCATTGGTAAACCCTCTCTTAGCCGAAGCCTCCATGGCCTCAGGATGAAAGACTACCGTGTCCATCATGCCTGTGAAAAGCTCAAGACAGTTCTGCACCGTATCTATAGCGTCAAAGACACCCTCTTTATCTTCCTGCATATCTTTATTATAGGCCAAAGGAATCCCTTTCATAGTCGTCAGAAGCCCCATGAGATCGCCGTATACACGGCCTGTCTTACCTCTCACCAGCTCCGCAATGTCGGGATTCTTCTTCTGGGGCATAATGCTGCTTCCCGTGCTGTACGCATCGTCCAGCTCCAGGAACTGATATTCATTGGAATTCCACAGAATAATCTCCTCAGAAAAACGGCTTAAATGCATCATCACGAGACAAAGGGCCGACAGAAAATCCACCACGTAATCCCGGTCAGACACAGAGTCCATGCTGTTTCTGGTGGGAGCGGAAAACTTAAGCAGCTCTGCCGTAAGCTTCCGGTCCAGCGGATAGGTGGTTCCTGCCAGGGCTCCAGCCCCCAGGGGGCAGTAATTCATCCTCTTATAAAGATCCGCAAGACGCTCTCTGTCTCTGCGGAACATCTCAAAATAAGCTCCAATATGATGAGCCAGGGTTACAGGCTGAGCCTTCTGAAGATGGGTGAAGCCCGGCATATACGTGTCCGTGTGTTTCTCCATGATCTCCAGAAGCACTTTGAGCAGACGCGCAAGCAGCTCATCTGTCGCCTGTACCTCATCCCGGATATACAAGCGCATATCCAGCGCAACCTGGTCATTGCGGCTGCGTCCTGTATGAAGTTTCTTGCCTGCCTCCCCCACTCTCTGAATCAGGTTGGCCTCCACAAAGCTGTGGATGTCCTCATATTGGGAAGTAATTTCCAATTTTCCATTCTCCACGTCTTCTAAAATGGAAGCAAGGCCTGAAAGAATCTGATCCCTTTCTTCTTCCGTGAGAATTTCCTGTTTGGCCAGCATCTTCACATGCGCCATGCTGCCCTGTATATCCTGGCGGTAAAGCCTCTTGTCAAAAGAAATGGAGGCATTAAAGTCATATACCTTCTGATCTGTCTCCTTCGTAAAGCGTCCGCCCCATAACTGAGCCATCTTTATCCCTCTTTTCTCTAAACGTACATGCCTGCAGCGCAGGCACTGCCATACATGAAAACCTCTGGCGTCTCTGGTGTTCACTTTCCCAAGTTTATCACAAGGATTTTCCCCTGGCAAGAAATTTCTCCCTCTCCTGTCTGGAAAAAACACATCCACAGTAGTCCTGGCGGTAAAGCCCGTACTCTTTTGAAAGCTCAGTAGAGCGTTTGTATCCATTTTTCTTTTTAAAATCCGAAGGCAGCCACCTTACACCGTACTCCCCAGCGGCCGCCTCCCCCAGCTCGTTAATTGCCTGGGCATTTTTCAAAGGACTGATCGTAAGAGTGGTGGTGAAATAATCGAAATTGCCCTTGGCTGCCTGCTGCGCCGTATAATTGAGTCTCAGCGCAAAGCAGGCCCTGCACCTGTCCCCGCCCTCCGGGATCTGTTCCAATCCCTTCACAGCTTGGTAAAATTCAGAGGGCCGGTAGGGGGCCTGCAAAAACTTTATGGGAGCCCCGCCGGGAAGAACCTCTGTCAGGCGCTTTTGTTCTTCTTCCCGCTTCCAATACTCTTCTTCCGGATATATGTTGGGATTATAGTAGAGTACTGTTATATAGAAATATTGAGACAGATACTCAAGGACATAGCTGCTGCAGGGAGCGCAGCAGCTATGAAGGAGAAGACTCGGCTTTTTTCCCTTTTCCCCTGCGAGAACCTGTTCCAACTCTTTTTGATAATTTCTTTTGTTTTGCATCATTTTTATCCTCTCCTTTCCTTCTGGTCTTTCCCGGTAACCCCCAGCTTTCCCCATCATATAATGTAATAGAAATTCAGCCAAAGGAGGCAGAATGTGACACCCTTACTTGAATTGAATCATGTGACGTATGCATACCACAGCAAAAGCGGTGAGACGTATGCTTTATCCGATATCTCCTTTCAAGTGCAGGAAGGTGAATTTATTGCTGTTATCGGTCCCAGCGGCTGTGGTAAATCCACGCTGCTTTCTTTAATTGCAGGCCTTCTCACACCAGAAGAAGGCCGGATTCTCCTGAATGGAAGCAGTCCCAAAACTCAAAAAGAAAAAATCGGCTATATGCTTCAAAAAGATCTTCTCTTTGAGTGGAGAACCGTCTACCGCAACGTAATCTTAGGGCTGGAAATCCAGCGCCGCCTGACAAAAGAAACCAAAGAAAATATCGAAAAAATGCTGAAGGATTATGGACTGTGGCGCTTTCGTGACGCCAGGCCCAGCGAACTCTCCGGCGGAATGCGGCAGCGGGCGGCCCTGATCCGCACCCTGGCTTTAAATCCCAGGCTGCTGCTGCTGGATGAACCCTTTTCCGCCCTTGACTTCCAGACACGCCTCTCTGTGTGCGACGATGTGACGGGGATTCTCCGCTCCCAGAAAAAAACTGCCGTCCTGGTCACTCACGATCTATCTGAAGCCGTCAGTATGGCAGACCGGGTCATAGTCCTCTCAAAGCGGCCAGCTAAAATCCGCAAAGTCCTTCCTCTTCATTTTGAACAGCCGGACCTGACCCCCTTCCAAAGAAGAAGCGCACCAGAATTTAACGACTATTTCAATCTATTATGGAAGGAGCTGAATGATGCATGAAAAGATCTGAAACTTCCTCGGACTCTCAGTCCGCTTATCTGAAAAAGCTGGCTCACCGTCAGCTTCGCATACGGATCCTGCGGATCCTGATTTTCGTTCTTTTTCTGGTTCTCTGGGAGACGTCTGCCTTGCTGGGATGGATTGACGACTTTATTTTCAGCAGTCCTTCCCGAATCGTAAAAACTTTTTTGTCCATGTGGGAGGATAAAAGCATCCTTCTCCACACAGGTATTACTCTTTTGGAAACCCTGGTCAGCTTTGGAATCGTGGTAGCCGCCGGAACCGGCTTCGCCGTCCTTCTCTGGTACAGGAAAGAGCTCTCAGAAATCCTGGAGCCCTATCTGGTGATCTTAAACAGTCTGCCAAAGTCCGCCCTGGCTCCCCTTCTGATCGTATGGCTGGGAGCCAACATGAAATCCATCATTGTGGCAGGGATCTCCGTGGCTATCTTTGGGACAATTCTCAATCTGTATACTGGTTTTATGGAAACGGACCCGGATCAGATCAAACTGATCTATACCCTTCAGGGAAAGAGGCGGGACGTCCTTTTTAAGGTGATTCTTCCAGGGACTGTTCCTCTGCTGATCAGTGTTATGAAGGTCAACATCGGACTTTGCCTGGTAGGCGTTGTCATCGGAGAATTCATCGGCGCCAGACAGGGGCTTGGATATCTGATCATCTACGGCAGCCAGGTCTTTAAACTGGACTGGGTGCTGATGTCCATCACCATCCTCTGTCTCATCGCCATGCTCTTGTACGGCATTATGAATCTGGCAGAAAAACACTGCCTGAAAAAACGCTGATCTGGTTTACTCTTCCGACTTCAAATCTTCAAAAAATACAGGATACCTTCTGGAAAACTCCTCCAGAATCATTTCTGTGATTTCCCGGATCTGCGGATGTGCGGCTTTTCCGCCCCGCAGCCGGATGAAATGTCTCCACTCCCGGATATCCATCGTCACTACAATTTCTGTTTTCAGGGAATTGGGCAGAATGCTTCTGGCCTCTTCAGGCTTTGCCCCAGCCTCCAGCATATCAAAGTAGTAGCGCTCCGCTTCCCCCATTGCCTTTTTCCAGATCTCATATTTTCTGCGGTCCTTCTCATCTGACAAATCATATTTAAAACCGCTGGCGGGATCGATGCAGGTAATCTGGCTGCCGAATTTTTCGTTTGCGTAATTACAATACCTGGTACTCTCCTGGCTGTAGCTGGCAATTCTGTGGCGCACAATCTCATGGGTCACTCCCCTGTCACAGACAATGCGGACGGAAATGCTTCCGTGTTCCACCACGGACTCATGGCCTCTTCTCAAAATTCCCCGGATAAAGGTTTCCGCCGAACCTTCTTTAATGTTTCCTTCACTTTTATAGCAGACGCGGCCTGCCCGTTCTACTTTTTTTAACAGCTCTTCATAGGATGTTTCACTGAGTATCTCAATTTCCGGTCTCTTTATAATCATGTCGGAGCTCCTTTCTGACAGCAAGAAAAGCAAATTTCAGTAAAAAATCTGCCTTAAATTTCAATTTTGATTCATCATACCGGAAAATTTTCCATTTGGCAAGTATCTTGCTCTTTTTTATTGTTAATTATTTATCATTCAAATCTCTTTTACACCATCCTTCTTTTCTGTTTCTCTGTATTTTTTGTCTATTTTTCCTAATTCTCTCCCCTTATTCTCCCTTTCATTTTCCGTTATTCCCTTGACTCCCCTTTAAAAGTATGTTATAAAATTATCAATCTTTGGAGGCTTGTTTCACGTGACAGATTATGCTATAAACAAAGGTAAGAAATTCTATTATTTTAATCCAGGAGGGATACCGTATGAAAATTTTATTCTACGACACAAAAAGCTACGACAAAGAGTCCTTTACAAAGCAGGCTGTAAATTACCCGGACATTGAGATCGATTTCCTGAAGATGGATCTGGGCCCCCACTCCTGTGTAACAGCGAAAGGATATGACGCCGTATGCGGTTTCGTGAATTCCAATGTGTGCGAAAAAACATTAAAAACCTTAAGCGAGGAAGGCGTTAAGCTGGTGCTGATGCGCTGTGCCGGCTTTAACAATGTAGATCTGGAAGCCGCAAAGAAATACGGCATTCGTGTCATGCGCGTACCCGGTTACTCACCGGAGGCCGTTGCAGAACATGCCATGATGCTGGCTCTGGCCGCAAACCGTCACGTTCACAAATCCTATATCAGAGTCCGTGAAAACGACTTCAGCCTTGCCGGGCTCATGGGCATTAATTTCTATGGAAAGACGGCTGGTATCGTAGGTACCGGTAAGATCGGCGCCGCCATGGCCAGAATCTGCCATGGATTCGGCATGAAGGTTCTGGCTTACGATGTATACCAGAATCCGGATCTTGACTTTGCCACCTATGTATCCCTGGACGAGCTCCTGGCAAACAGCGATCTGATTTCTCTTCACTGCCCCCTGATGGATAACACCTACCATCTGATCTGCCGTGATACCATTCAGAAGATGAAGGACGGCGTAATCCTGGTAAATACTTCCAGAGGCGGTCTGGTAGACACCAACGATCTGATCGAGGGAATCCGTGCCAGAAAATTCTTTGCCGTAGGACTTGACGTATATGAAGAAGAGACTGCCAATGTGTTTGAGAACCGTTCTGATGAGATCCTGGAGCACTCTACCACAGCACGGCTTCTGTCTTTCCCCAATGTTATCATCACCTCTCACCAGGGATTCTTTACAAGCGAGGCGCTGGCTGCCATCAGCAAGACCACCTTTGAAAACGCCATCTGCTTTGAGAAGGGTGAAAGCTCTCCCAATGAGGTAAAAGCTTAATCCGCCGCCTGCTCAGGCTGCTCCGTTTTAATTTCAAACCGACAAAAGAGGCAGGCCGGGACTGATTTAAAAAGTCCCGGCCTGCCGTTCTTTTGTCATAATTTCTTCATCAGGATAAAGGCTGATAAGCCTCCACGTGGATCTGTTCAAAGGTACTCATCTTCTGATAAATGACATTGCCCATCTCGATCAGATGAAACACTGCCGCAGCACCGCTCCCCTCTCCCAGGCACAGGCCCCCGTCAATCATCCAGGGAAGGCCCAATTCTTCCAGCACCTTTCTGGACGCAAACTCTTTGGAGACATGGGAGGCCAGCATATATCCCTTGGCCTCCGGGCACATCCGCACTGCCAGAAGGGCCGCTACAGAAGAGATAAAGCCGTCAATGAGGATGGGAACGTGATAATATGCGCCTCCCAGGAACATACCAGCCATGCCCCCTAGGTCAAAGCCTCCCACGCAGGAGAGAATCTCCAGGGGCTCTTGTTCCGTCAGATTCCACCGCTTTATGGCATCCCCAATAACCTGGACCTTTTTGCGCAGACCCTCGTTTGACAGTCCGGCGCCCCGTCCTGTCATCTGCTGGGCGGGAAGCTTTAGGAGAGAAGCGCCCACAGCGCTGGAGGTGGTAGTGTTTCCAATCCCCATCTCCCCGGTGGCAATGAGGCTGTAGCCCTTTTCCTTCAATTCTCCCACCAGATTTATGCCTGTCTCCAGAGCCTGAAGAGCCTGCTCTCTGGTCATAGCCTTTTCTTTGGCAAAATTTTTTGTCCCATAGGCTACTTTTCTCTTCTCCACTCTTGGCGTATCCACTGCCATCCCTATATCTACCGGAAAAATATCGGCTCCCGACTGGCGGCAGATAATGGCGGCGCAGGATTTTTCATCCAGGAAATTTTCTGCCACAATGGCCGTCACATCCTGGCCTGTCTGCGTAACCCCCTCTTCCACAATGCCATTGTCCGCACACAGAGGCACAAGAATCTTTTTCTCCGTGCGGATCTGGCTGGTATGCTGGGCCCCCGCAATCCTGGCCACTGCATCCTCCATCCAGCCAAGGCTGTAAAGAGGCTTCGCAATACTGTCCCATCTCTTCCTGGCAATTTCCTGTGCCTCCTGATCCGCCGGCATAATCCCCTCTAAGGCTTCTTCTAAGGTGATCTGTTTCATTTTACCATATCCTCCTTTTTCATCCGCTCTGTACCTTCCCTGCTATCTATAAACATCCAAAAGCGTCCGCCGCTCTGAGAAACTTAAGGGCAAAGGCCGGATTTGACCAGTAATACAGATGGGGATAGCCCAAAGCAGACCGCTGGTTCCCATGTACGCATTTCCAGTTTCTTTTGCTCAGGGGCTTCTGCGCACAGTAATCCTCCCCTGGGTTCTCACTGTCAAAATAGTGAAACTCATGGGCCCGTATCTGTTCCCCCTGGGAAAGGAGCTGGGGCTCCCTGCCCGGCTCCGGCTCCAGGGCAATATAGCCAAACCTTGAAAGGCGGCCTGTATAAAAGGCTTTCCCCTGCAATGCCCCCGCCACAGGGTACTCGCCCCCCTCCAGATCTTCCATCTTCTCATGGAGGTACATAAAACCTCCGCATTCTGCCAGACAGGGAAGCCCCTTCTGCAGAGCCCTTCGGATCTGCAGCCGCATTTCCACATTTTCACTTAGTCCCTTCAGATACAGCTCAGGATATCCCCCTCCCAGCAGAAGGCCGGAAATCCCTTCCGGAAGCTTTCCGTCTTTTAGAGGTGAAAACTCCACAAGCTCCGCCCCCATTCTTTCCAAAAGCTCCAGATTGTCCGCATAATAAAAGCAGAAGGCTTCGTCCCTGGCCACTGCGATCTTAGGATGCAGCCCCAATGTTTTTGACTCTCCCAGGGCTTTCCTGGCAGCCTCCGGCATTTTCCACTCTTCCTCTCCATAATCCGGCGCTTCCTCTGCGATGGAAAGAATCTGCTCCATGTCCAAAGTCTCTTCCAGGACGTGAGCCAACCTAGACAGACGTTCTTTAAGCCCTTTGACTTCTTCCGGCGTCACCAGTCCCAGGTGGCGGCTCTCCACCTGGCAGTCCTGAAGCTTTGGAACGTAGCCGCAGACTTTGATTCCTGTCTCCTTCTCAATCAGCGGCTTCAGCATCTGATACGTCATAGCCGCAGCCTGGTTCAAAATCACTCCCTGGATCTTACGGGATCCCAGCTTTTTCTCATACTCCACAAATCCCTGAATCCACGGAACAGCAGAAAGACTCATGCCTCTGGCATTCAGAATCAGGATTACAGGTGTGTCTGTCATACAGGCCAGGTCATAGGAAGAGGCCTGAATATGACTTCCCCCAATCCCGTCAAAATAGCCCATCACACCTTCCATAACAGAAATTCCCTTTTCTTTTGCGTGTGAAGCGAACAGATACCGGGTGGTCTCTTCGTCCGTAAAAAAGGGATCCAGATTTCTGGAAGGCGCTCCTATAATCTTTCTGTGAAACATGGGATCAATAAAGTCCGGCCCGCACTTAAAAGCGGAGGGATCGAGTCCTCTCTCCAGGAAAGCCTGGAGAAGTCCGCAGGTGATCATAGTTTTCCCGCTGCCGCTTGCTGGAGCGGCCAGCATCAGTCTTGGCAGATGCATGCCTCTTCTCCCCTCTCTTTAGCCTTTCCCCCGAAGGAAATCACATATACAGGATTCAGGGCAGTCATCAGATGGTACCGCCCCGCCTTTTTGGCTTTAGACGCACTAATCTGCACGATCTCTTCATTCTCGATCTCCAGCTCCTTTATCAGGCTGACAGCCTCTCCCACACTTTCCAGGGTAATCATATTCATCACAATGCGAACCTGGGGATTTTTCTCTCTCAGCCACAGAAGGATCTCTTTTAAATTTCCAGAGCTTCCTCCGATAAAGGCGTGGGTCGGGGTTGGCAATCCTTCCAGGGCCTCCGGCGCCGTTCCCTCCACGGCAGTTACATTCACTGCCCCGTGAGCCTTTGCGTTTTCTTCAATCAGACAGATTCCCTGGGGATTTCTCTCTATGGCATATACATCCCCCTCCGGACAGAGCAGAGCGCATTCCACGGAGACAGATCCGGTTCCGGCTCCCACATCGAAGACTACGGAATCCGGCTCCAGTTGAAGCTTTGCCAGGGAAAGAATCCGGATCTCCTCCTTGGTCATTGGCACCCTTCCTCTTTGGAAGGCTTCATCCGGCAGGCCGGGCATCCAGCTTTTTTGCGGCTTCTCATTCTCCAGCAGCATAATGTGGAGCCCCTTCGTCTCACAGGTCAGAAAATCTTTCGGTATGCCCCTTTGGATCCGCTCCTGGGGATAGGCAAGATTGCTTCCCACCGTTACCCGCACCTCCATCCGGCTTTCCGCCAAAGCAGCGCAGATCTTCTCCACATCCCGGGGGCCGCTTACCAGGACAAGCATCTTTTGGCAGCGCTGAATCTGCCCCACTACATTTCCCGGCTTTCCATGAATACTGTATAGTTTGGCATCCTGCCAGGAAGTAGGAATTTTAGAGGCAAAATACACCACGGAAGAGATCCCGCAAACGTATTCTACCTGATCCTGGGGAAATAACTCCCGGATCCCCCTGGCTCCGCTGTAAAAACCCACATCCCCGGAAAAGAGAATCCCCACTCTCTCATACTCCGGATGCAGCTTCAGATATTCCCGGATCTTTTCACCTCGATATTCACATACCAGGGCAGCCCCCCGGCCTTCTCTCTCCAACAGGCTTCCTGCGGCCTTCAGCATCCGCTCCGCCCCAAAAAGGATCTGTGCCGTCAGAATTTCCTGTCTGGCCTGCCCGGTGAGGGTTCCAAGATCTCCCATTCCAATCCCGATGCAGCAGATCCTGCGTTTTGCCCCTCCCGCCGTCTCCGTCTTTTTTGCTTTCTCCAGGGAAGGCTGATCCCAAAGGTGCAAAAGCTCCTGCTTCACTTCCTCCAGAGAATCTCCTTCCTCCCCAGGTCTTCGGATGACCACCACCTGAACGCCCACAGCGGCGGCGGCCTGCAGTTTCTCCGGGAACCCGCCTGTCTTTCCTGTATCTTTTGTCACCAGATACGATGCGCCCACCTGACGCAGCATAGCCTCATTGATTTCTCTGGAGAAGGGTCCCTGCATGGCGCAGATCTGTTTTCCCTCCAGTCCCAGCTTTCTGCAGCTTTCCACTACTTCGGCAGAGGGCAGCACCCGCACAAAAAGCCTTGAAGGATCCGACAGCCCATTTACATAAACGGACAGTTCCTTGCTGCCCGTGGAAAGGAAAATCTTTCCCTGGCGCTTCTCCAGCAGACTGGCCGCCTCCCTGGAATCTCCCACATAAATCAGACCGTCTTCCCTTTCTTCTCCCTGGGTATCACGCAGGAGGCGGATACAGGGAATCCCAGCCGCCGAACATGCCTTTCGGATATTCTTGGACACCTCCACAGCGTAAGGATGGGTGGCGTCCACCACAGCTAAATAGTCTCCTTCAGCCAGAAAACGAATCATTTCTTCCTCATTCATTCGTCCCTGGCGGATGGAAACGCCCTCCCGGGGCTCCAGCACTTCTCCCCCGTACTCTGTGGCCACGCATACCGTATGGTTCCAGCCCATGAGACTCATCCATTCAGACAGGCTTCGGCCCTCCAGCGTACCTCCAAAAACTAAAAAATTTTTCATATTTTGTAACCCCTGGGAGTCACCATGCGTCCCCCCATCTCTTTTGTGGCGGAATTTCCAATAAATACCGTAGTAAACATATTTACTTCCGCATTTTCAAGCTCCTTCAGCGTACAGAGCCTTGTCTTTTCTCCATCTCTGCCAATATTCTCCACCATGCCGCAGAGCCGGTCGCCGGGAAGCACCCTCTGCAGGATCTGGCAGGCTTTTTTCAGATGATCCGGGCGTCCTTTGCTGGCAGGATTGTAAATACAGATAGAAAAATCTCCGCTGGCCGCATGATAGAGACGGCTCTCAATGGTTTCCCAGGGCGTCAACCGGTCGCTTAAACTGATCACCGCAAAATCATGGGTCAGGGGCGCTCCCAATACGGCGCCGCCGCTCAAAGCCGCCGTAATTCCCGGGATTACCTCTACAGAAATCTCTGGGTATTCTTCCCCGATTTCCAAAATCAGCCCACTCATTCCATATACGCCCGCATCCCCGCTGCATACCATGGCCACGGCTTTTCCCTTCCTGGCTTCTTCAAAGGCCATCCGGCATCTCTTCGCCTCCTGGGTCATCGGCGTAGTCAGAAACTCTTTCCCTGGATACCGGTCTCTCAGCAAATCCACATAGACGGTATAGCCGATGATTACATCACATTCTTTCAGGGTCTCGTCTGCTCTCTGGCACATAAGCCCCGCATCCCCCGGTCCCATTCCTACTACATACACTTTATTTTCCAAAATCCACACTCCATTCCCGCACCGCCAATGCGGCGGTGACGCCGTTTTTCGCATATTTTCTCTGAATCAGCCGTCCCCCGCTGCCAGCACAGGCCAGGGCCGCTCTCTCACATACATTATCCGTTCCTGTAATCTCCTTCACAAAGGCAGAAGCCGAAAACTCTCCCGTCACCTCAGAAAGTTCTTCAGATGAATACGTTCTGTAAGGAAGGCCCCATTCCTGGCAAAATCCCAGAATACCGGGCTCCCCCTTTTTTAGGTCTACGGAAGCTGCCTGTTCAAAAGCCCATGACATCACCCCGGCCAGGCTGGCAGCCTCAAGGACAGTCTGCTGGATTTCCTCCTGGCTTTTCCCTCTCCTGCATCCAATTCCCACTGAGACAGCCTTGGGAATCAGATGGAGAACTGTTCCTTGGAAATCTTCCTTTGTCTTCTCTGGCAGAAAGGGGGAAATCCAGATTACGACACCTTCCTTTTCCTGAGGAAGCTCCCTTTGCTCCCACAGAGTCAGTTCTTCTGGAAGCTTTCCCTTTATCTTTCCTTCACAATAAAGGTATACCCTGTTCTCTCTTAAAACAGCGGCGGAAATCTCCTTTGCCGCTTTCATGCTGTCTATGGCAAGACCGTTGTCCCTTGCAAAGACGTCCACAGCAAATTTTCCATTTACGTCCGTGGCCGTGGTAATCACAGGCTCAGCCCCTAAACTCTCACTGACCCTCAGGGTCAGACGATTGGCCCCTCCAATGTGGCCTGAAACCAAAGAGATCACATATTTTCCGGCCTCGTCCATGACAAGCACCGCCGGATCCCTGGTTTTGTCCTGAAGAAACGGGGCGATGGTACGGACGGCAATCCCGCAGGCCCCCACAAAAATCAGGGCCTCCGCCTGGGAAAAGCAGCGGCCGCACCATTCTTTCAGGCTCTCCTTTCCATCCTTGTAATAAAAAAGGATCTCATACTCTTTTTGGAAAAGCGCTCCAAGCCGAATCGCCGCCTCTTTTCCCCTTGCGGTAAAACTGGCAATGCCCATTTTTTTCATGTCTGTCACTGGCTTTCTTTCCTATTCTTTCTTTATCCCCTGTCTGAACTCCGTAGTGAATTCAGGATGGTACAGCTCTGAACGGTTATAGCCGCTCTGGGCCACTGTCTCCCCTACCAGGATCAGAGCCGTCTTTGTAATGCCGTACTCCTGCGCACACTGCGCCAGGGTGGAAACCGTACACAGGTGACTCTCCTCATCCGGCCAGGTCGCTTTGTACACGATGGCGGCCGGAGTTTCGGGAGCGTATCCTCCCTCCATCAGCCGCCGGCTCAGCTCTTCCAGCATACCAGTGGATAAAAAGATCACCATGGTGGCCTGATGGGCTGCCAGCTTTTCAATGTCCTCTTTCTCCGGCACCGGCGTTCTTCCGGCCATCCTTGTAATAATAACGGTCTGGGAAATTCCCGGCAGAGTGTATTCCAGATTCATGGCGGAGGCCGCACCGCAGAAGGCGCTCACCCCCGGACAGTAATCATAGGGGATCCCCGCCTCATCCAAAAGATCCATCTGCTCCCGGATCGCTCCGTAGATACAGGGGTCTCCTGTGTGCAGTCGCACCGTTTCCAGATGCTCTTTCTCCGCCTTCCGCATCACCTGGAAGACTTCCTCCAGTGTCATTTTAGCGCTGTTATATACTTTGCACTCTGGCTTTCTGCCCTCCAGAAGTTCTGGATTCACCAGAGAGCCAGCATATATAATCACATCCGCCTGGGCCAGAAGACGGCTTCCCCTTACGGTAATCAGATCCGCTGCCCCGGATCCCGCTCCTACAAAATGAATCATTCTTCTGCCTCCTTTGCAATGATCAGAGAATAATATCCGGCGTCTTCAGGAATTTCCTCGACACTTCTGTAAATCCTCTGATTCTCCATCCCACAGTTTTCGGCCATCACTACCTGGCGCCCGCTCTTTTTCAGCCATTCCTTGACCTGGGACATTTTCCTTCCGGATTTCATCAGAACCACCGTCCCCTGGTACTCTCTCTCCTGCTCAATGCAGTGCAGAGCCGGAAGAACATGGAGCTCCTGGTTCCACTCTGTAAGAGGCACATCCATGCAGGCCGCAGCCGCACAGAAAGAAGTGATACCGCTTACGATTCTGGTTTCATAGCCTCTGCTGCGGATTCTCTTTTCTATATAAGTAAAGGTGGAGTAAACCGTGGGGTCTCCCAGGGTAAGAAAAACAGCGTTCTTTCCCTGCTTCAGGTACGCTTCCACCTGATCCGCCGCCCGGTCATGGCTTTCCTCCAGCTTTTTCCTGTCCTTTGTCATAGGCATAGATACGGGAACCACATATTTTTCTGTAAGCTCCGGCACCGCCCCTGCGGCTATTTTGTATGCCACGGAAGCTTTCGCTTCCTCTCCGGGAACGAGAATCACTTCATTTTCCCGTATGATCCTTACTGCCTTCAACGTCATCAGCTCCGGGTCTCCAGGACCCACCCCTACGCCGTAAAATATGCCTGCCATCTCATCCTCCCTGTTCCTTTTGTTTTATTATTTTCTGGATCATCGCTTCGGCCCCTGGAGTCTGTCCCAGGAAACCGTGCTGGTTTGAATATAAAATCACTTCTGTGGCAAGAGCTCCCCCGCAGCGCTTCTGCAGATAAAAATAAATCCGTTTAGCCGTTTCCTCCATGACCTGCCCGCAGATTCCCTCTTCCAGAAGAAGACCTACTGCTTCCTCCGTGGTGTTGGTACCCAGGATCTTCTTTATAAGGTCAAGGGAAGCCCCGGCCCTGACGGCCTGGGAAGCCATAAGCTCTGCCCGGCAGTCTCCATTGGCGGAATGAGTATTCATGATGCCCCCGGAAACTTTAATAAATTTGCCGATGTGAGCGATAAATAAAATCCCTTTCACCCCCAACTGCACCGCCATATCCACGGTCTCTCCCACGTAGTTGCTGCACTTCATGGAGGATTCGGCGTCCAGTTTTTGGGATACCGCTTTGCTTCGTATAAAACTCTCCCCGTAATTGCCGGGCGTGATCAGAAGATACTCTTCCCCCAAAGCCTTTTTCTGCTTCATCTCCGTGCGGATGCTGGCGATCAGCGCTTCCTCGCTCATAGGCTTTACAATGCCGCTGGTTCCCAGGATCGAAATTCCTCCTTCGATTCCAAGATGGGGATTAAAGGTTTTCACCGCAGTCTTCTCTCCTTCCGGCACGGAAATCGTAATCTTCAGGCCTCCAAAATATCCGTGCTCCCGGCAGACCTCTTCTGTCTCCCGTCGGATCATCTCCCGGGGAACCCGGTTAATGGCTGCTGCCCCTACGGGCTGATCCAGTCCCGGCTTCGTAACTCTTCCAACACCACGGCCTCCCTCTATCTCAATCACGGGGTCCGAAGAGAAGGATGCCGCAGCTGTCAGACTATACTCAGCCCTGGCATAGATGAGAAGCCCGTCCGTAGCATCCGGGTCGTCCCCGGCATATTTTCTCACGGCGCAGGAGGTGAATCCCTGTCCGAAAACAGGATCTTCAGCTTTTAAGTTCAGCAGAATCCCTTTGGGAGTTCGTATCTTCACCCTGGGACATTCCCTTCCCGTAAAGAGCATCCCGGCTGCCGCCTTGGCGGCTGCCGCCGCACAGCTTCCTGTGGTATAGCCGCATCTGAGTTTTTTATTTTTCCGTATTACATACTGCTCCCCCAGGCCGCATTCCTCATAGACCGGCCGTTTCAGCACACCATCTTCCCACTCCATCTCATAGCCCTGGCCGTTTTTCACCTGCCAGTCATAATAATCTCTGTGGGGCCTGGAGAACCGGTCCAGTACCGCCATAATCGTGCCGCCGTGGACCACGAAGGCTGCCGTGGCAATGCCTGCCTCCTGTGCCTGACCGCATGCCTCCACAAAGGCGCTGCAGCACCGCTCCTGAAATTCATCCCGGCTCTCCCCTCCTGGGAAGGGGATCCTTCCGCCGCTGTCAATCCATTCCTGGTACCTGGGATCTCCATTCAGGGACTGGTAATTTTCATACTCAAACTCCCCGAAATCGCATTCCTCAAGCCCCTTTACAACCTTACAGGGAATCCCCGGAAAAAGGATCTGGGCCGTCTCCAAGCATCTCTTTTTCCCGCTTGAAAAAACCATTTCTACAGAAGGATATTCTTCTTTTTTCTCCAGCAGTTTCTCTGCTCCCTCCCGGGTCAGAGACTCGTCCGTACTCCCCACATACCGTTTTTCCAGATTTCCACGGGTCTGGCCGTGACGGATTAAATATACTCTCATACGCTTCTTCCTTAATAAAACGCCTTACTTCCGGCTTCCGTCCAGCATATACAAAAGTGCGTTGCAGATCGCCGCAGCCACATTGCTTCCGCCCTTCCTGCCCCGGGCCACGATGCAGGGGATCTCCGTCTGCATAATCAGTTCCTTGGATGCCTCCACATTGACAAAGCCCACCGGAACTCCGATAATCAGCTCCGGCTTTATGGTACCTTCCCGAATTTTTTCGTAAAGCCGTACCAGAGCAGTGGGGGCATTTCCCACAGCGTATATAAGAGGCTGTTTTATATCTGCCGCCTTATCAACGCAGACGGAAGCTCTGGTGACTCCCAGCTCTTTGGCTTTCCGTGCCACATCCTCATCTCCAATGAAGCAGCGGGCCTCTCCGCCGGCCTTTTGCAGGCTCTTCTTATTGATCCCCGACAAGGCCATGGTGGTATCTGTCACAATCCAGGCTCCGTTTTCCAGCGCCTTAAGGGCCTTTTCCACAGCTCCCGGCGAGAAATACAGATTCTCGATATAGTCGAAATCCGCCGTGGTGTGGATTACTCGTTTTATGATCATGGCTCTCTCATCCCCTGGAATCCGGCTTCCGCCCTCCTGGGTAATGAGCTCAAAGCTCTTTTTCTCAATTTCCATGGGCCCCAGCCGTTCTATATCCGCCAGGCTGGTTTCTTTTAAGTCTTTCATTTCTGTATTCCTTTCCAGAGAATGTCATAGATTCTCTCCATATCAAGATGTTCTCTAAGCCCCTGGGCCAGAAGATCATACTGTGTCTCCTTGAAAGCAGAAAAATCCACTGCCGTCCCCACACCCTCCTGGATGCCTTTAGCCTTCGCCAGGGCTTTGACCAGTTCTGTAGCAATCTCTTCTTTATCGAAAATTCCATGGACATAGGTGCCGTATACGTTTTCCCCACAGCATCCGTCCTCTTTTTTCTCTCCCGTCACCTGATCCTCCATCCGGGAAGCAGGACGTCCGCCGGGAAGCAGGGCCGTCTTCCCCATATGGATCTCATACCCTGTAAAAGACCGACCCGAGAGAGAGGAAAATATGCCGTTAAGCTCAAGAAATTTTCCGCTGACTCTGGTTCTCGCTTTCTCAGCTTCAAAGATGGTCTCTGTATCCAAAAGGCCCATACCCCGAACTGTGCCGCCTTCCTCTACACCCTGAAGATCCGTGATCTTCTTTCCCAGCATCTGGTACCCTCCGCAGATACCGAATACCGGCGTGCCGGCCCCATGGGCTTTGAGAACCGCCGCCTCCAATCCCTGGCTGCGCATCCACAGAAGATCCTTCATAGTATTCTTCGTGCCCGGCAGAAGAATCAGGTCAGGATTTCCCAACTGGGAAGGAGAAGAGACATATCGAAGGGACACGCCTTCCATACTCTCGAAAATATTAAAGTCCGTAAAATTAGAAATCCTTGGCAGCCGGATCACAGCCAAATCGATAAGATCCACCTTGCCCCCGGCCCCGAACCGTTCGCTTAAGCTGTCCTCATCCTCCAGGCTTACGGACAGATAGGGAGTCACTCCCGCCACAGGGATTCCCGCCCGCTCTTCCAGCATCTGGATTCCCGGATCCAGAATGGTTTTATCCCCCCTGAATTTATTGATAATGAATCCCTTAACCAGCTCTCTCTCCTGGGGCTCCAAAAGATCCACTGTGCCGATGAGTTGGGCAAAGACGCCGCCCCGGTCAATATCTCCCACCAGCAGCACAGGCGCCCCTGCCAGCTTAGCCATCCCCATATTTACGATATCATCCTGCTTCAGGTTAATCTCCGCAGGACTTCCTGCTCCTTCAATCACAATAATGTCGTACTCCCGATCCAGGCTTTGGTAGGCCTCCTGGATCTGCGGAATAAGAGTGCGCTTCATGGCAAAATAATCCCTGGCACTCATATTCCCAAGCACCTCGCCGTTTACAATCACCTGGGAGCCCACGTCATTGGTAGGCTTTAAGAGAATAGGGTTCATTTTTACAGAGGGTTCAATGCCGGCAGCCTCCGCCTGCATGACCTGGGCCCGTCCCATCTCCAGCCCTTCTTTTGTAATAAATGAATTCAGAGCCATATTCTGGGATTTAAAAGGGGCTACACGGTAGCCGTCCTGCCGGAAGATCCGGCACAGACCCGCAGCCACCACACTCTTCCCTACATTTGACATGGTACCCTGTATCATGATTGGCTTTGCCATTCCCACTCCTCCTTCGTGACAGAATATACAAGATGCGGCATATCCATACCGTAATAATGTTTCACAAGCTTCTCCGTCTCTTTCATTCCATTGGCCGCAGCCACCCTTTTTGAAGGAAGATTCGTATCACGGATAATGGAATACACTTCCTCTGCCTGAAGATGGAGGAAGGCGTAATCTCTGCTGGCCCTGGCGGCCTCTGCCGCATAGCCCTGATGCCAAAAGTCTTTTATAAAAAGATATCCCACTTCCACCACCTGCCGCCCATTGCAGTCCTGATACGTCAGGCCGCACTGGCCAATCATCTCCCCGCTCTCTTTTAAAATCACGGCCCACAGGCCGAATCCATCCTGCTCATAACGCCTCTGCTGATTCTTCAGCCACGCCCAGGCTTCCTCATCCTCAAAAGCATGTTCATAAGCATACATCACCTGGGGATCCTGCAGCATTCTGCAAAGATCCGGGAAATCCTCTTCCTCCATACGCCTCAGATACAACCGGTCCGTCTCCAGGATTTGGCCCTGCAGACGTTTTTCCAAAACTTCGGCCAGCTTCTGATTCTCCTTCTGGGAGCGAATGCAGATTCTGAAAAAACCCTTAGAGAGTCCCGGGAAATTGCTGCAGTCCCGGATCAGCATATTCCTTCTCACACAGTATTCCCCCAAATCCCAGGGGCCTTTCAGCAAAAGATAATTGGCGCAGGAATCAAAAACCTGATAACCGGCTTTCTTCAGCCTCTCTGCCATCCACCTTCTGTTCTGTGCAGTCTCAAGGGCCGTCTCTCTGGCAAAGCTTCTCTGAGCTGCCGCTGCCAGAGCTGCCTTCTGGGCCGGAAAAGAGACGTTCCAGGGCTGAAGCCTGATTCTCATCTCTCCCAGAAGACTCGCATCTTTGCAGCAGACGTATCCGAAACGCAGTCCCGGCATGGCATACATTTTGGTAAAGGATTTAATTACCAGGAGATTGGGATATTTCTCCAGAAGCTTCGCGCACGCCAAAGTCTTTTCCCTGTCTCCCTCATCAAGAAAATCAAAAAAACTCTCATCCACAGCCAGCAGGGTATTCTTCCTCCCGCAGATTTCAAGAAGTCTTTCCAGGATTTCCCCAGGGATCAGCTTTCCCGTAGGATTATTGGGATTTCCCAGCATTACCACATCATATCCCTTCTCGGCTTCCTCCAGAAACTCCCTGGTAATCCAATATTCCTCTTCCTCCTTGAGAAAGAAATACTGAATCCCGCAGCCAGCCGCTTCCAAAGCCTGCTGGTATTCATAAAAAGAAGGAACCGGAATCAGGGCCGACTTTGGTTTCAAAGCAAAAGCCAAGGCAAACATCAGCTCTGCGGCACCATTCCCGCAGAGGATCTGCTCTTTTTTAATGCCCTCTCTTTTGGCAAGAGCTTCTCTTAATTCTGTACAGTCCGGATCCGGATAGTGAACAGACTCATCGATGGAAGAGATGGCTGCCCTGCGGACCTCTTCCGGCATTCCTTTAAAATTAATATTGGCGGAAAAGTCTTCCGCTCCTTTATGTTCATACAGGTTTCCCCCGTGCTTATGGACCATTTTCCCATATTCCTTTCCTGAATCTGAAGCCTGTATCCGATTCATGATCAGCATACCGCCCACAAAAGCAGCGCTTTTGCGCAGGCAAACACAGTCAGGGCGGCTGCGGATGATGCCAGCATCATCTGATTGATCCGCCGGATATCATCAATCTCAATGGGCCTTATATCATCTCCGATCACCGGCTTTTTATAAAGTTTTCCAAAGTACCAGGCATCCCCGGCCAACTGTATATGCAGAGCTCCGGCTGCCGCCGACTCTGTCTGGGCAGAATTAGGGCTGGCATGGTTCAATCGGTCACGCCTGAAAATTTTCCATGCCATCTTCCCATCCTGTCCGCAAAGTCCTGCGGACAGAATCAGAAAAAGGGCCGCCAGTCTTGCGGGTATAAAATTCACGGCGTCGTCCAGTTTAGCCGCAAAACGGCCAAAGTTCAGATACCTTTCATTTTTATAGCCAAGCATGGAATCCATGG
>HHCFC01400__coassemble_1286_pt1 | contig 35713 bp, 27 predicted proteins | sample HHCFC01400__metabat2_high_PE_014 | metagenome-assembled genome bin HHCFC01400
AGCAGGTTTAAAATCATAAGATCCGCCAACTTCCCCAAAGTACGGAAAAAGGGGTTATCCATGTCAAAAAATTTTCTCATTTTCAAAACACTCACTTTCAAAAAATCTTATAAAAATTAAAACTGAACCTTTTCAGCCAGAATTTGAAAACAGGGATGGAAAGTGTCTATTCAGCTTTATTGAACAGTATAGATGATTTCATTAAAAAAAGCAACGAAAAATGGGGAATTCATCAAGGTTTTAGAAAAAAGGAAGCAACTTTTTTTAAATTCCCTCCTTTCAGAAATTGACAATAAAGAATAAGGTAAGCTATAATTATTGAATGTGTTGTATATAGCATTCACTTTCACTTTTTCTGAGTTACCGATATAGTAAGGAGGCAGCATATCATGTACGATAAAGTATCCACGGATCTGAACTTTGTTGAACGTGAAAAACAGACAGAAAAGTTCTGGAAGGAGCACAAAATTTTTGAGAAGAGTATGGAGGACCGGGAAGGGTGTGAAACCTATACCTTTTATGACGGGCCGCCTACGGCAAATGGGAAACCCCATATCGGCCATGTGGAGACACGGGCCATTAAGGATATGATCCCACGTTATCAGACCATGAAAGGAAAGATGGTGCCAAGAAAAGCCGGGTGGGATACCCACGGGCTTCCGGTAGAGCTGGAAGTGGAACGGATGCTTGGACTGGATGGAAAAGAGCAGATCGAGGAATACGGACTGGAACCTTTCATTGAGCATTGTAAAGAGAGTGTCTGGAAATATAAGGGCATGTGGGAGGATTTTTCCAATACAGTAGGCTTTTGGGCGGATATGGATCATCCCTATGTAACTTACCACAATGATTATATTGAGTCGGAGTGGTGGGCATTAAAACAAATCTGGGAAAAAGGACTTCTGTATAAAGGATATAAGGTAGTTCCCTACTGCCCCAGATGCGGTACGCCCCTCTCCAGCCATGAGGTTGCCCAGGGATATAAGGAGATAAAGGAACGTTCCGCTATTGCCAAATTTAAGGTAAAGGGTGAAGATGCTTTTATCCTTGCATGGACGACTACGCCCTGGACACTTCCGTCCAACGTGGCGCTGTGCGTACATCCCGATGAGACCTACGTGAAGGTAAGGATGAAAGAGAACGGGGAAGTTTATTATATGGCGGAGGCTCTCTGCGATACCGTTCTGGGCGAGGATGCCTATGAGATTCTGGATAGCTGCCAGGGAAAAGAGCTGGAATATAAAGAATATGAGACCCTCTTTCCCTATGCGCAGGTAAAAAAGAAGGCATATTACGTTGTCTGCGATACGTATGTTACGCTTACGGAAGGTACCGGGGTTGTGCATACCGCACCGGCTTTCGGTGAGGACGACAGCAAGGTGGGAAGAAAATACGACCTTCCCTTTGTACAGCTGGTGGACGGCAAGGGTGAAATGACGAAAGAGACTCCCTGGGCCGGTGTTTTCTGCAAAAAGGCAGATCCGCTGATTCTTGAGGATCTTGAGAAAAGAGGGCTGCTGTTTGCGGCGCCTAAATTTGAACACAGCTATCCCCACTGCTGGCGGTGTGACACGCCTTTGATTTACTACGCAAGAGAGTCCTGGTTCATCAAGATGACTGCGGTGAAGGAGGATTTGATCCGCAACAATAATACCATCAACTGGATTCCTGAGAGCATTGGAAAAGGCAGATTTGGGGACTGGTTGGAAAATGTGCAGGACTGGGGAATCTCCAGGAACCGTTACTGGGGAACACCTCTGAATATCTGGGAATGCGAATGCGGCCACATGCATTCAGTGGGAAGCATTGCGGAGCTTAAAGAGATGTCGGAGGACTGTCCGGAGAAAATTGAACTCCACAGGCCTTATATTGACGGCGTGACAATCCGGTGCCCCAAGTGCGGAAAGAAGATGCACCGGGTTCCGGAAGTAATTGACTGCTGGTTTGACTCAGGGGCAATGCCTTTTGCGCAGTACCACTATCCTTTTGAAAATACAGATTATTTTAAAAAGCATTTCCCGGCTCAGTTTATTTCTGAGGCGGTTGACCAGACGAGAGGATGGTTTTACTCACTGGTGGCTATTTCAACCCTTTTGTTTAATAAAGCGCCCTTTGAAAATGTAATCGTCATGGGCCATGTACAGGACGAGAATGGGCAGAAGATGAGTAAATCCAAGGGAAATGCCGTAGATCCTTTTGAGGCTCTGGAGACCTACGGCGCAGACGCGATCCGCTGGTATTTCTATACGGCCGGAGCGCCCTGGCTGCCAAAGCGTTTCCAGGGGAAAGCTGTGACCGAGGGACAGAGAAAGTTTATGGGAACCCTGTGGAATACGTACGCCTTTTTCGTGCTGTATGGAAATATCGACCAGTTCAATCCCATGGACTATAAGCTTGACTATGAAAAACTGCCGGTTATGGATCGGTGGCTTCTGTCGAAGATGAATTCTATGGTACAGGATGTGGACGACAATCTTGGGAAATACAAAATTCCTGAGGCAGCCAGAGTTCTCCAGGAATTTGTGGACGAGATGAGCAACTGGTACGTAAGAAGAAGCAGGGAACGTTTCTGGGCAAAGGGCATGGAGCAGGATAAGATCAACGCTTACATGACTCTGTATACGGCTCTGGTTACAGTATGCAAAGCTGCAGCCCCCATGATTCCCTTCATGACAGAGGAGATCTACCAGAATCTTGTGCGGAACGTGGATCCCGAGGCTGCGGAGAGTATTCATCTTTGTGATTTTCCGAAAGCAGATCCTTCACGGATTGATCAGGAGCTGGAAAAGGATATGGATGAAGTGCTGAAGATCGTGGTTATGGGACGTGCCTGCAGAAATCAGGCCAATATCAAGAACCGTCAGCCCGTGAGCCAGATGTTTGTGAAAGCTCCTTACAGCCTTCCTGAGTATTTTGTGAATATTATCCGGGATGAGCTGAATGTGAAGGATGTCAGCTTCACGGAGGATGTCAGCGGATTTATCTCTTATACCTTTAAGCCGCAGCTTAGAACTGTGGGGCCAAAATATGGAAAGCTGCTTGGCAGGATCCGCCAGATGCTTCCGGAGCTGAATGGAAACGAGGCTATGGCCCAGCTTAAAGGCTCAGGAGCATTGAAGCTTGACATAGACGGAACCGAGGTTGTGCTTACAGAAGAGGATCTGTTAATTGAGACTGCGCAGACGGAAGGGTACGTATCCGAGGACAATGGAGAGGTTTCGGTAGTGCTGGATACCCGCCTGACACCGGAGCTGATCGAGGAAGGCTTTGTGCGGGAGCTGATCAGTAAGATTCAGACCATGCGTAAGGAAGCAGGATTCCAGGTAATGGATCAGATTAAACTATCTGTTTCTGGAAATTCCAGGATTGAGGAGATCCTGAAAAACCACGAGGCCCAGATCCTGAAGGAGATTTTAGGGACGAAGGCCGAATATGGACAGATAGCAGGCTACAGCAAGGAGTGGAACATCAACGGAGAAGCAGTTACTTTAGGGGTTGAGAAGCAGTAAGCACCCAAAAAACAGGATGGAGGAGATTATGGACAAATTATTGAACAAAGAAGTATTCAAAGAGCGTGTCAAGGAAAATGTAAAGACGCTGTACAGAAAGACTTTGAAGGAAGCCGATCAGCAGCAGATTTTCCAGGCGGTATCCTATGCGGTAAAGGATGTTATTATTGACAACTGGCTGGCTACCCAAAAGCAGTATGAGATAGATGATCCCAAGATGGTCTATTATATGTCGATGGAGTTCCTTATGGGACGTGCGCTGGGAAATAATCTGATCAACCTTACTGCGTATAAGGAAGTAAAAGAGGCTCTGGATGAGATGGGGCTGGATCTGAACGTGATTGAAGACCAGGAACCGGATGCTGCCTTGGGCAACGGCGGCCTGGGACGTCTGGCAGCCTGCTTCCTGGATTCCCTGGCGACTCTTGGATATGCGGCGTACGGCTGCGGAATCCGCTACCGTTACGGTATGTTCAAACAGAAGATTCAGGACGGATATCAGGTGGAGGTGCCGGATAACTGGCTGAAGGACGGCAATCCCTTTGAGCTGCGCCGCCCGGAATACGCCAAGATTGTAAAGTTCGGCGGCTATGTACGGGTAGAGTACGATGAGAGAACAAAGAGAACTCACTTTATCCAGGAAGGCTATCAGTCTGTAAGGGCCATTCCTTTTGATATTCCGATTTTGGGCTATAACAACAATATTGTCAACACTCTGAGAGTATGGGATGCAGAAGCCATTAATGACTTCCAGCTGGATTCCTTTGACAAAGGAGATTACCAGAAGGCTGTGGAGCAGGAAAACCTGGCCAAGAATATTGTAGATGTCCTCTACCCCAATGACAATCACTATGCCGGAAAGGAACTGCGTCTGAAACAGCAGTATTTCTTCATCTCTGCCAGCGTGCAGGCGGCAATAGAGAAATATAAAAAGAGCCACAGTGATATCCGCAAATTCTATGAGAAAGCTACTTTCCAGCTCAACGATACCCATCCTACGGTGGCAGTGGCAGAGCTGATGCGTATTCTTGTGGATGAGGAAGGCCTGGAGTGGGATGAAGCGTGGGAGGTAACCACCAAGACCTGTGCTTACACAAACCACACCATTATGGCTGAGGCTTTGGAGAAATGGCCGATTGAGCTGTTTTCACGCCTCCTTCCCCGTGTATATCAGATCGTGGAGGAAATCAACCGCAGATTTGTCAATGAAATTCAGAAAAAATATCCGGGCAATCAGGAGAAGATCCGCAAGATGGCCATTATCTATGACGGCCAGGTGAAAATGGCCCATCTGGCTATTGCGGCAGGCTACTCTGTCAACGGCGTGGCGAGACTCCACACGGAAATCCTGGAGAAGCAGGAGCTGAGAGATTTCTATGAGATGATGCCCTGGAAATTTAACAATAAGACCAACGGCATTACCCAGAGACGTTTCCTGCTTCACGGAAATCCTCTTCTGGCAGACTGGGTAACGGATCATATCGGGGATGAGTGGATCACGGATCTTCCTCAGATCAGCAAGATGAAGCTCTATGCGGATGACAAAAAGGCACAGCAGGAGTTTATGAATATTAAATATCAGAATAAGCTCCGTCTGGCCAAGTATATTAAAGAACACAATGGAATCGATGTAGATCCAAGATCGATCTTTGACGTTCAGGTGAAGAGGCTTCATGAATATAAGAGACAGCTTCTGAACATCCTGCATGTTATGTACCTGTATAATAAGATCAAAGATCATCCCGAGATGGATTTCTATCCCAGGACGTTCATTTTCGGAGCCAAAGCTGCGGCTGGCTATCGCCGTGCGAAGCTGACCATTAAGCTCATCAACAGCGTTGCGGATGTTATTAACCATGATCCGTCCATCAAAGGCAAGCTGAAGGTGGTATTTATAGAAGATTATAGGGTATCCAATGCGGAGCTGATCTTTGCGGCGGCAGATGTCTCAGAGCAGATTTCCACTGCAAGCAAGGAAGCTTCCGGAACCGGAAACATGAAATTCATGTTAAACGGCGCTCCCACCCTGGGCACCATGGACGGGGCAAACGTGGAGATCGTGGAGGAAGTGGGCCAGGAGAACGCCTTTATCTTCGGACTCAGCGCAGAGCAGGTTATTGATTTTGAAAATAACGGAGGCTACGATCCTACATGGTATTTCAACAATGACCAGGATATCCGCAGAGTGCTGATGCAGCTGATCAATGGTGAGTACTGCAGAAACAATCCGGAAATGTTCCGTGACATTTACGATTCTCTGCTGAATACCAACAGCAGCGACAAGGCAGACACATACTTTATTCTGGCGGATTTCAAGGCATACGCAAAAGCTCAGGAGCTTGTGGAGCAGGCTTACCGGGATGAGTCCAGGTGGGCGAGAATGGCGATCCTGAATATGGCTTCCTGCGGCAAGTTTACTTCTGACCGCACGATCCAGGAGTATGTGGATGATATCTGGCATCTGGATCAGGTGAAAGTCACCGTGGATCCTTCCAGCTTTGAGTTATAATTTAAAAGTGAAAAAAACCTCATAAGAAAATAAAAGAGCGGCTGTATAACCCTGGCTTTTCTGGTAATCCTATCATTAAACCGGTGAGAAATCTCAGGCGAGATGTGTACTTGCGGGAAAGAAGACGAGGTGAATGATATGGATAAGAGAGGATTCAGAAATTTATGGAACGGGCGCAGCAGAATGTGGACTTTTGGGCTGTGCCTGGCCGGGGTACTTGTGTTGGGAAGCATTGTGGCGGTAGACAGGTCTCAGAGGTCAGACGATTCTGAGCCGGAGACAGAATATGAGCAGACGGCCTTTCTTGAGAGCGAGATGACTCCAGAAGAGCTGGCTTCTGTCAATGACACCGTGACGGATCTTACGGAAGAAGAAACTTTGGCGGATGCGGAAGTTTCCGCTGCCGGAGAGGCGGTGTCAGAGGCTGCGCCGGAGGAACAGGAAGCGGCGTCTGTCCAGGAACCTGTCCAGACGGAGGAGGAACAGGCAGAGGAAGCGGCGAACCTTCAGGAGCAGGCGGCAGAGACACAGACGGAAGCGGCGCAGGAATCTGAAAATCCGGAGGCTTCCCAGGAAGCTTCGTCCAGCCAGGTGATCTCCGAACAGGCTCTTTTGGATCAGGGAATCGCTTTTGATGAAAGCGCTTCACTCCTGTGGCCGGCAGCGGGAAGCATACTGATCGACTACAGCATGGACGGCAGTGTATATTTTGATACGCTGAACCAGTATAAATATAACCCGGCGCTGATCATCTCCAGTGAAACAGGAAATAAAGTGCTGGCTTCTGCCCGGGGAATCGTCGAGTCCGTAGGTATGGATGAAGAGACGGGAACGACTCTGGTTCTGAATATCGGCAACGGATATAAGCTTACTTACGGCCAGCTTAAAGACGTGGCGGCTGCCCAGGGAGAGGTAGTGGAAGCAGGAGATCTGTTGGGATATGTCAGTGAGCCGACTAAATATTACAGTGAGGAAGGAAGCAATCTCTATTTTGAAATGACTCATGAGGATGAGGCTGTGGATCCGGTGCTGTACTTTGAAGAGTAAACTTACATGCCTGCTGGCGCAGGCAACGCCACGCATAAAAGCCACGGATTGCTCCGCACTGCGTGCTCCTGCAATCCTACCCGTATTCGCAATCCGCACTACCGTGCTCCTTGCTCATACGGGATAGCGTCTCAAATGTTCATGCAGCCTTGCGTGCTAGCACGCAGTCTGCCTGTCCATTGAGACTGGCTTTTATAGTAAGATGAGGTTTTTAGGTTTCACAGAAATGAAAAACCGGCGTATAATATAACAGAAAGCAGTTCAGAAATTGACTTACACTTATATGGAGGCGGGAGTTTCTATACTCCCATCTGATATAAGTTTCGCAGCCGGACTTCTTTACAAAATATTTTTGACTTTAGCGGAATACTGTTTTCCGGCTGCTTTAAATAAATCCAGGGGATGGTGCGCCATCCCTTTACATATTGTGAGAGAGGGATCTCATGGAAGTGAGTTATACGTATATTGTCCGATGTTCCGACGGGACGTATTATACCGGCTGGACCAACAGCCTGGAAAAGAGGATCCGTGTTCATAACAGCGGCCGGGGAGCTAAATATACGAGAAGCCGCCGCCCGGTGGAGCTTGTGTATTTTGAGACTTTTGGAAACAAAGCGGAGGCCATGCGAAGAGAGGCAGCCATAAAGAAGCTGGATCGGAGCCAGAAGGAGAGTCTGGTGGAGAAAATGGGTCTTGAGAAGGAGACAGGAAGAGTTTATGGACAGGGACAATAAGCTTTTGAAGTGTGTTTTAGATGCCGGGGAGCTGATTTTAAAGTCCGGCGGTGAAATTAACCGAGTGGAGGACACGATGACCCGTATGTGCAGAGCATACGGGTTTTTGCAGATAGAAGTTTTTGCCATCAGTTCTTTTATGTTTTTGACCGTAACGACAGAGGATGAAAGAGTTCTGACCCAGACTCGCAGAGTCAAAGGGTACGATACGAACCTGCAGCGGGTGGACAGGATGAACCAGCTTGCCAGACAGGTTTGTGCTGCGCCGCTTGAACCGGAATCATTGGAAGAAAAAATCCGGGAGATACAGGAGCTGAAGGTTCGTTCCCATGGGTGTATGTCGGTTTTCTACGGAGAGATTGCTGCCGTTTTTGCAGTATTTTACGGCGGAGGCGCCACAGAGGCGGCAGTGGCGGGAGCCGTAGGCATCTGCCTATATTTTCTTCTTCATTTTTTGGAGAATCTTTTGGAGAATGGGATCCTGCGGTACGCTTTTTGTTCTGGTGCGGGAAGCCTGGTTCTCTGTCTGATTCGGGAAGCAGGCATTGATTTTATGGCGGATGCAGTGATTATGGGAAATATTATGCTCTTGATTCCCGGATTGATATTTACAAACTCTATCCGAGATATGCTGAACGGAGATACAATGACCGGGCTTCTGCGGGTGTGTGAATCTCTTTTGAGGACAGTGGCCATTGCGGCAGGCTTTATCTTCGTTATGACGCTTTTTGGATTCAGCGCAGAGCCGGGGGCAGGAGCAGTCACAGGCCAAAGGATGCTGCTGCAGATTTTTACGGCGGGAGCAGGAGCCGTAGGCTTTGCATTGATTTTTCAGCTTAGGGGCGGAAAACTTCTGCTGATCGGCTTGGGAGGCGCTTTGTCATGGGGGATTTTTCTTTTTATGCAGAGCCAGGGACATGCACTTTCAGGACTGTTCTCGGCTGTTTTGGCAGCCGCGGCTGTAGGAGAATTTGCGGCCCGGAGATTCAAGACTCCTGTACTGGTGATGGAAGTCCCCCTTTTGATCCCATTGATTCCCGGAGGGGATCTCTACCGCATGATGGTATCTGTGATGCAGAAGGGAATTCAGCAGTCTGTGGAAGAGATTGTCTGGCTGGTTCAGGAAGTCTTTTTGATTGGGGCTGGCGTCATTCTAATGTCCGCTATAGCTTCCATTTTTGTCAAGGGAGTCAGACAGATGAAGAGAGGTGCAGGATGAAAGCAATTTTCTTTGACGTAGATGATACGCTTTATGATCAGACGCAGCCTTTTGGGGAGGCCTGCAGGCAGATGTACGGCGGCGCTTATGATAGCCAGGCTGAGAAATTGTTTGTAGCCAGCCGCAGGCGCAGCGACGAAGTGTTTGAGCTGTCCCAGTCAGGTAAAATCACGATGGACGCCATGCGGATTTACCGGACGCAGAAAGCATTTGAGGATTGCGGCATTTCGATTTCCGAAGAGGAAGCTTTGGCTTTTGAAAAGCATTATAACGAAAACCTGAAACATATTTCTCTGCCGGAAACCATGAGAGAGATTTTGGATTTCTGTGCAGAGAAAGGAATAGAGGCAGGCGTGATCACCAACGGCCCCTCTGCTCATCAGTGGGAAAAAGTAGAAAGACTGGGGCTGCTGAAATGGATTCCCAGAGAGCGGGTATTTGTGTCCGGGGATCTGGGGGCCTCAAAGCCGGATCCGGAGATCTTCAGGATGATTGAGCAGCGTATCGGCCTGGAGCCAGAGGAATTATGGTTTGTGGGGGATTCTTATGTAAATGACGTGGCCGGAGCAAAGCGGGCAGGATGGAAATCTCTTTGGTTTAATCGCCGTGGCCATAAGATTCCTGAGATGGATTTTCAGCCGGATCTTCAGGCAGCCAGCGAAAGGGAGCTTCTCGAAGCAGTAAAAAGCCTGTACTTTGGACAGGTTTCCGGGGAACCCAGAGAGCGAAATGGGCGGTATAGCCAAAAAAGAGAATGACAGGGGAGGAAATGAACATGTATGATCAGCTCACAGAGCAGGATATAAAGAAAATAGAAGAGGAAATTGAATACCGCAAGCTGGTGGTGCGAAAGGAAGCCATTGAGGCGGTGAAAGAGGCCAGAGCCCACGGGGACCTCAGTGAAAATTTTGAATATCATGCGGCCAAGAAAGATAAGAATCGAAATGAAAGCAGAATCCGGTATCTGGAGCGGATGGTGAAAACAGCTAAGGTGATCCATGACAATTCCAGCGAAGATGAAGTGGGAATTAACAATACCGTAGAAATATATTTTGAGGAGGATCAGGAGACGGAGACCTATCGCCTGGTAACAACGGTGCGGGGAGATTCCGTACATGGGCGGATCAGCATAGAATCCCCTCTGGGGAAAGCGCTTTTGGGGCACAAAACAGGAGACAGAGTTTACATAAAAGTAAACGATACTTATGGGTATTACGTTCAGATACGCAGGATTGAAAAGACGAGAAGTGAGGATGAGGACAAAATCAGAAGCTTCTAAAGGCAAAAATACGCAAAACAAAGGGCTGCTGCAGCCATAAAGGCTTTTGCAGCGAACCCTGAAAGAAGAGAAAATGTATGTAAACTTAACCGGAGGTTAAGATTGTTGTTTGGTAAGAACTTTTTATCTGTTGATGAAAATGAGTATATTGGAAAAATGTGTCTAAAGGGTGTTTAAAAGCTGAAAGAAATCTAAAGGAACTTTAAAACAAATGGAAAGCTTACATGGCTTGGGAGGATAAAAGCAGATGTTTGATATTGAGGAAGAACTGAAAAAGCTGCCAGGCCGCCCCGGCGTTTACATCATGCACGACGAAAGAGATGAGATCATCTATGTGGGAAAGGCCATCAGTCTGAAAAACCGGGTAAGGCAGTATTTTCAGAGCAGCCGGAATAAAAGTGTGAAGATAGAACAGATGGTGGAGCGGATCCGGAGATTTGAGTACATTGTCACGGATTCAGAGCTGGAGGCTTTGGTACTGGAGTGCAATCTGATTAAAGAGCACCGGCCTAAATACAACACAATGCTGAAGGATGACAAAAGCTATCCTTTCATTAAAGTAACCCTGGGAGAGGAGTTCCCCAGAGTACTTTTTTCCAGAACCATGAAGAAAGATAAATCCAAATATTTCGGGCCCTTTACCAGTGCGGGAGCTGTAAAGGATACCATAGATCTGATCAAGAAGCTGTATCATCTGAGAAGCTGCAGCAAAAGCCTTCCACGGGACATTGGAAAGGAACGACCCTGTCTGTATTACCATATTGGGCAGTGCAAAGCACCCTGCCAGGGGTATATAGACAAAGACGAATACCGCAGCTATGTGAACCAGGCATTGGAATTTCTGGGAGGAAATTACGGCCCTGTGCTGCATCTCCTGGAAAGCCAGATGCAGCAGGCGGCAGAGGAGATGGATTTTGAAAAGGCCATAGAGTACAGGGAGCTGCTCAACAGCGTGCGCCAGGTGGCTCAGAGACAGAAAATAACTCAGGGCGATGGGGAGGACAAGGATGTGCTGGCTCTGGCGGCGGACGAAGGGGATGCAGTGGTTCAGGTCTTCTTTATCCGCAGTGGCAAGATGATCGGAAGAGATCATTTTTACCTGCGGGTGGCGCCCCAGGATACGAAAGCAGCTATTCTCAACAGCTTTATAAAGCAGTTTTACGCAGGGACGCCCTTTGTACCCAAGGAGCTGATGCTGGAGACGGAAATCGAGGATCACCAGATTATAGAATCTTGGCTCAGTGAAAAACGGGGCCAAAGAGTCTATCTGCGGGTGCCGAAAAAAGGGACCAAGGAAAAGCTGGTAGAGCTGGCAGCGGAAAATGCGGCCATCGTCCTGCGGCAGGACCGGGAGAGAATCAAGAGAGAGGAAGGGCGGACCATCGGAGCCGTCCATGAGATAGAAAAGCTTTTGGGGATTGAGAATGCCATGCGGATGGAGGCTTATGACATCTCCAATACCAACGGGTTTGAATCTGTAGGTTCCATGATTGTCTATGAGAAGGGAAAGCCAAAGCGCAGCGATTACAGGAAATTTAAGATCCGAACGGTGCAGGGACCGGACGATTATGCCAGCATGGAAGAGGTGCTCACCAGAAGGTTCTCCCATGGGCTGAAAGAGCGGGAAGAGATGGAGCAGAAGAACGGGGCTGCGGAGCTGGCAAGCTTCAGCCGATTTCCGGATTTGATCCTCATGGACGGAGGCAGGGGGCAGGTGAACATCGCACTGAAAGTGCTGGGAAATCTTGGACTTTCCATTCCGGTATGCGGCATGGTCAAAGACGATTTTCACAGGACGAGAGGACTGTACTATGAGAATGAAGAGCTGGAGATTGATACCCACTCAGAGGGATTCAAGCTGATTACCAGGATTCAGGATGAAGCTCACAGGTTTGCCATTGAATATCACAAAAGTCTCAGGGGAAAGCATCAGATTCATTCGGTGCTGGACGATATCCCTGGGATCGGTCCCTCCAGAAGAAAGGCGCTGATGCGGGCTTTTAAGTCCCTGGAGGCTATAAGGGAGGCAACAGCGGAAGAGCTGGCGGCGATCCCCTCCATGAATGCCCGCAGCGCCGGACAGGTTTATGAATTTTTCCATCAGAAAGACGGCGGCGCAAAAATATGATTTAGGTGTGAGAGGACAGAAAAAAACTGAGATGGTGGACAAATCCTTTTTCATTCTTTATAATAGTAGAAAAGCGGCTGTCAGGAGGGTGCAGATACAGCCCTGAGGAAAAGCAGAGATGGAGGTTAGCAGAAATGGCAAGCAGTGTTTCAATTGAGAAGCTGGCGGATAAAATGAATCTTACCAATGTACTTCCCGGTATTGATATGACGGGAAAGAAGATCGTTACTTCGGAGATTAATCGTCCGGCTCTTCAGCTTACAGGTTATTTTGATCATTTTTACTCCCAGAGGGTACAGATTATCGGATATGTGGAGTACACATATCTGGAGCATCTTCCCAGAGAGAAGAAGATTCCCGTATATGAAAAGTTTTTATCTTATCATGTCCCCTGTATCATCTATACCACGATGACGGAGCCGGATGAGGATATGCTGAGGCTGGCGGAGAAGTATGAGGTGCCTATTTTTACCACCAAGACTACCACATCCTCCTTTATGGCAGAGGTGATCCGGTGGCTGAATGTGGAACTGGCTCCCTGTATTTCTATCCACGGCGTGCTGGTGGACGTATACGGCGAGGGTGTAATGATTATGGGGGAAAGCGGCATCGGTAAGAGTGAGGCGGCGCTGGAGCTGATTAAGAGAGGCCACCGACTGGTAACAGACGATGTAGTGGAGATTCGCAAGGTAAGCGACGAGACTTTGATCGGAACGGCCCCGGATATTACCCGTCACTTCATTGAATTGAGGGGAATTGGGATTATTGACGTAAAAACTCTTTTCGGTGTTGCCAGCGTAAAAAATACTCAGTCCATTGATCTTGTGATCAAGCTGGAAGAGTGGGATCGGGAGAAAGAGTATGACCGGCTTGGGCTGGAAGAACAGTATACGGAGTTTTTGGGGAATAAAGTAGTGTGCCAGTCCCTTCCTATCCGGCCCGGTCGAAATCTTGCGGTTATTGTAGAATCAGCCGCAGCCAATCACCGGCAGAAAAAGATGGGCTATAATGCGGCGCAGGAGCTGTACAACCGAGTACAGAACAGCCTGATGAAAAATAAAGACGAAGATTGACCTGGAGGTAAGGCAGATGAAAAAATATTGTTTCGGAATAGACGTAGGGGGTACCTCTGTAAAATGCGGACTTTTTACCACAGAGGGGCAGGCGCTGGATAAATGGGAGATTCCCACCAGAATCCAGGAGAATGGAAAATATATTCTTCCTGATGTAGCGGCAGCTATTCTGAAAAAAATGGAAGAAAAGAACATCACGGCGGAAGAGGTGGCCGGAGTGGGGATCGGTGTCCCAGGGCCGGTCAACGACAATGGAGAGGTTCCGGTGGCTGTGAATCTGCACTGGGGACACGTATGTATTGAAAAGGATCTGGAGAAACTGACCGGATTGAAAGTAAAGGCAGGAAACGATGCCAATGTGGCTGCCCTGGGAGAGCTGTGGAAGGGCGGCGCTGCAGGAAGGCGCAGTATGATCATGGTGACTCTGGGAACCGGAGTGGGGGGAGGCATCATAGTCAATGAAAAGGTGATTGCCGGGGCCCACGGAGCCGGAGGAGAGATCGGGCACGTACACGTGGAGGATGCTATTACGGATCCATGCAACTGCGGAAATTATGGATGTCTGGAGCAGGTGGCTTCCGCCACCGGAATCGTCCGCCTTGCCAGAGAAGAACTGGAAAAAAGTCAGGAGCCTTCCAGCTTAAGAGGGCGCCATATCTCCGCAAAGACCGTATTTGACGCAGTGAAAGAAGGAGATGCTCTGGCTATTCGGGTAGCGGAGCGGTTTGGCCTGTATCTTGGAAAGGCACTGTCTATCTTTGCGGCAGTGGCGGATCCGCAGGTCATTGTAATCGGAGGCGGCGTATCGAAAGCCGGTCCTATTCTTTTGGATTTTATAGTGAAGAATTTTAAAAAGTATGCTTTCACAGCCTGCAAGGATACAGAATTTGTGCTGGCAGAGCTGGGAAATGACGCAGGGATTTACGGAGCGGCCAAGATGGTGCTGTAACGCCTGCAGAATGAAAAGTGCCGTACAGACACAGGGAAGACAACAAATGATATCCCTGAAGTTCGCCTGTGCGGCATTTGGCATCTCAGATGAGGGTGACTCCTGTCTCTATAGGCAGCATTCTTGAAATAATGCGAAGAGGTTCAGAAAGGAAAGCGATGGAGAAGAAAAACTGCGGACTTGGAAAGAAAATCTACCTGGAGCTGGCGCCGCCTACGGAGGAAGATGCAAGGGGCGACCGGGAACGGCTGCTGGATGGGCTCAATGAACAAGGATATAAAGCTTTTCTGCCTTTGAAAGTTTTGAGAAACCTTTATCCTTTCTGCCGGGAAGCACAGTGGAAGTTTACAGCGGTTCTCGGATGGCAGGGAGAAAAATGGGAGGTACTGGCACTGGAGGAAGGCGATACTACCCAGCGCCAGTACGGAGCGGCTGTGGATTTGGGAAGCACTACGATTATGATGAAGATCATAGACCTGAACACGGGGGAAGAGAAGGCTTTTCAAAACATTTTTAATCCGCAGATTCCATATGGCGAAGAGATACTGAGCCGTATTTTTTACACTAAGGATCAGCCGGAGCACTTAAAAGAGCTGCAGAGGCTGACTGCCGAAGGTGTTAACCATCTGCTGAGGCTGTGCCAGGAAGAATGCGGAATAGCCCCGGATGAGTGTTTAAGTATGACGGTGGCGGGCAACACAACTATGACCCATCTTTTTCTGGGGCTCTATCCATGGCCTGTTTTTGAGACTCCCTTTGCCCCGGTGTCAAAAGGGGGAGAATTTATTTCCGGGAGAGAGCTGGGGATTGAAATCCCAGGCTACGTATATACCTTTCCCGCAGCGGCGAATTATCTGGGGGGAGACATTATCAGCGGCCTTCTGGAAGCGGGATTTTATAAAAGGGAAGAGCTTTCTGTTTTTATTGATATCGGAACGAACGGGGAACTGGTGGCAGGAAATAAAGAGTTCCTTCTGGCAGGAGCCGGAGCGGCCGGCCCGGCTCTGGAGGGCGGCATCAGCCAGTATGGAATGCGGGCCTCGTCAGGGGCAGTGGACGGCGTCACTATATCAGCGGGGAATCTGCGGATCCATACCATAGGGGAAGGCAGACCCAGGGGAATCTGCGGTTCCGGGATCGTAGAACTGCTGGCAGAAATGTTTCTGGAAGGCTGGGTGGATGCGTCGGGAAGGTTCAATGAAGGGGTTTCCGAGAGAATCCTCAGGGTATCGGGCACCCAGGATCCCGAAAAGGAAGAGCTGGCCGTATGTTATGCCTGGGAAGATGAGTCAGAACAAGGAGAGAAGCTTGTGTTTACCCAGTCGGATGTACAGGAATTTATCCGAACGAAAGCAGCCGCCCATACTATGGTAGAATATCTCCTGGAGGAATTCGGCCTGGAGGGAGAACAGATTGGACAGTTTTATCTGGCCGGAGGCTTTGGAACACATCTTGAGCTGGAGGCGGCCATTACCATCGGGATTTACCCGGATCTTCCCAGAGACAAGTTTTGCATTCTGGGGAACGCTTCCCTGAAGGGAGCGGTGCGGCTTCTGAAGAATTTGGAGGCGCTGGGGGAAACTGAAAGGATTGCGGAGGAGATTACTTACCTCCAATTTGGAAATGCCGGCGATTTCCTGGAAAAGATGCACAGGGCACAGTTCCTGCCGTACACGGATCTGGAGCAGTATCCCACGGTGAAAGAGAAGCTGGCAGCCAGAGAGGCCAAACGGCAGAAATGCGGAAGGGTCCAATAAGGAGGAAGAGATGAAGATTGTCCTTGTGGCCATAAATGCGAAATATATTCATTCTAATCTGGCTGTATACAGTCTGAAGGCCAGCGTGCCTGAGTACGAAGAAAAGATTACCCTCATAGAGTGTACGGTGAATCAGCAGCCTGAGGAGATTTTTTCCGTGATTTACAGGGAAGAGCCGGAGCTTCTGTTTTTCTCCTGCTACATCTGGAACCGGGAGCTGGTATTAGAGATGGCTGAAAATTTGAAAAAGGTTCTTCCAGAAGTAAAAATCTGGGCTGGAGGGCCGGAGGTTTCCTGGGAGCCTTTGGATTTTTTAAAGGAGAACTCTCAGTTTGACGGTCTTATGAGAGGAGAGGGAGAAGTTACCTTTGCCAGGCTTCTGGATTACTACGAAGGGGGAAATGGCAGGCTGGAGGAAATCCCAGGGCTTGTGTTTTGGCAGAAAGCGCAGCCAGAGGGAAAAGAGGATTCAGAAGAAAGAGGCAGGATCCGGGAAACAGGTCCTGCGCTTATTCCAAATCTGGATGCGCTTCCTTTTGTCTACCAGAGGCTTATGGGAGAGGGGGATCCTTTCGAGAACCGTATTCTTTATTATGAAAGCAGCCGGGGCTGCCCTTTTGGATGCAGTTACTGCCTTTCATCAGTGGAAAAGAGCGTGCGCTTCCGAAGCATTCATCTGGTGGAAAAGGAATTGTCCTTTTTTTTGGAGAAAAAGGTAAGACAAGTAAAATTCGTAGACAGGACATTCAACTGCAATCCCTCCAGAACAGTTAGGATCTGGGAGTATCTGCGAAAGCATGACAATGGAGTCACCAACTTTCATTTTGAAATTTCCGCAGATCTGCTGACAGCGGAAGAAATTCGTATTCTTTCGGAAATGCGGCCAGGACTTGTACAGCTTGAAATTGGGGTGCAGTCTGTAAATGAAAAAACCATGGAGTCAATCAGGAGAAAGGCATCTTTCCGTAAAATTCAGGAACATGTCAGGGAGATCGCAGGGACTGCCAGGGTTCATCAGCATCTGGACTTGATCGCTGGACTTCCCTGGGAGGATTGGGCAAGCTTTGCCCATTCCTTTAACGAGGTTTATCATCTGCATCCCCAGGAGCTTCAGATGGGATTTTTAAAGGTCCTTAAGGGGACGCTGCTGTATGAAGAAGCAGAAAAACATGGAATCCTCTACAGAAGCCGCCCGCCCTATGAGGTGCTTCAGACAAAGTGGCTGACCTGCGGGGAGCTTCTGAAATTAAAGGAAATCGAGGAGGTTCTGGAGATCTACTACAACAGCGGCCAGTACCGCTATACCATGAGGGCACTGGAGAGAGTCTTTTCAGATCCTTTTTCCATGTATGAATCTCTGGCTGAATTTACGAAGCGCCATACACAGCCAGGCAGAAAATATTCCAGGACTCAGAGAGCGGAGCTATTAAGGGACTTTGCGCTGGAGATAGATCGGAAGCAGGGAGAATTGTATGAAGAGCTTCTGCTTCTGGATCTGTATCTTAGGGAAAAAGTCAAGTCCAGACCCCTGTGGAAGGAGCAAGACGTCATGGACAGGCAGATGGCGGCGGCGTTTTATAAAAAGGAAGAAGAGGAAAGGAAATATCTTCCAGATTACGCAGACAGGAGCTGGAAGCAGCTTATGCATATGACGCACTTAGAACACTTCCATTTTGACGTCAAGGGCTTGGGCCAGAGACAGGAAAACTGGATTTTATTTGATTACGGCAGGAGAGATCCTCTTACCTACGATGCCAAAACCTGCACAGTGGGAATAATGGCTTAGGTGTGGACAGAAAAAATGCCGGTTGGCATAAAAAAGGAGACAAAAGAGGATGAGAAACAGCTATATTGCTCTGGATTTGGAGACTACAGGGCTTAAGCCTGATACGGACCGGATTTTGGAGATCGGTGCGGTAAAGGTAGAAGAGGGGGAAGTGACGGAAACCTTTTCTACCTTCATTGACTGCGGCATTCCTGTCCCGCCCTTTATTACTGAGCTTACGGGAATCACACAAAAAATGATTCTGGGCAGTCCGTCTCTGGAAGAGGGGATGGGACGGTTTATGGAATTTTCGGGACAGGAGGTGCTTTTGGGACACAATCTTTCTTTTGATTATGCTTTCGTAAAGCAGAACGCCGCAGCTTTGGGGTTTCCGTATGAGAGACAGGGCTTAGATACTCTGAAAATTGCCAGATGCTGCCTGCCGGAGCTGCCAAAAAAATCTCTGGATCAGGTATCCGCCTATTTTGGGATTCCTCAGGAACATCATCACAGAGCGCTGGATGACGCTTTGACAGCGGCCAGGATTTACGAAAGACTGAAAGAGGAGTTCTGTGAGGTGTATCCTGAACTTTTTGAACCTTCCAGGCTGAACTTCAAGGTGAAAAAGGCCAGCCCCATTACGAATTCACAAAAAGTATACTTGCGGGATTTACTAAAATATCATAGAATAAATGATAACGTCAAAATAGAGGAGCTGACGAAAAGCCAGGCTTCACGGATCATTGACGGAATTATATTGAAATATGGAAGGATTAAAAGGTGAAAGGCTATGATGAATTTTCATGATTCAAAGACGAAACAGAGAATAGCGGCAGTGATCGTGATTCTGATTGTTGTGGCCATGGTACTTGGTATGCTGCTCCCGGCTCTTTACTGATCAGGGGATAGAGAGGCAGGAGTTCTCAGATTATGAAGGGGACTGATATGAAAAAAGGAATACTGTGCAAAGCGGCGGCAGCAGTTTTTTATTTTATGCTGCCCTGGACGGCGCTGACAGGTCATGCGGGGGAGGACGTAATCAGCGAAGGTGTGTTTATTAACGGTGTGGATGTAAGCGGAATGACGGCTGCCGAGGCTGAAGCGGTGGTGCAGGAGCAGATACAGGCTCTTTCCAATTCTGTAATAACCCTTACGATGGATGAGGATCAGGAATCCAAAACGTGGGGAGAATTGGGACTGCAGTGGAAGAATACGGATCTTATCACGGAGATCAGTCATCTGGGCACCACGGGAAACATCGTGCAGCGGTATAAAGAACAGAAGGATCTTCAGAATCAAAATATACATTTTGAGATAGAGTATACTATAGACGAGAGTGCGCTCAAGTCTTTTGTGGAGAGTATGAGCGTATATAATTCAGAGCCTGTGGAAGGCTCCGTATACATGGGAAACGATGGGCTGCTCTATGTGGAAGGGGGAACAGACGGACTGACCCTGGATGCGGATGCGACTCTGGCGACCCTGGAACAATACATAGAAGGCTGGACAGCCGGTGATAAAGTGATAGAGGCTTCTGTGGACCGGGTATCCCCGGAGGTAACGGCGGAGACTCTCAGCAGGATGACAGACGTGCTGGGAACCGCCACTACGGATTATTCTGCCTCTTCAGCGGCCAGGGCTCAGAATATTGCTACCGGAACATCTAAGATCAACGGGACGCTTCTTCTGCCCGGGGAGAGTTACTCCGTGACTGCGGCAGTGGTGCCTTTTACGGCAGAGAACGGCTATGGGCTGGCGCCCTCCTATGAAAGCGGACAGGTGGTAGACAGCTATGGAGGAGGAATCTGTCAGGTTTCCACTACCCTGTATAATGCGGTGCTGAAGGCGGAGCTTCAGGTGGATCAGAGATCCAACCATACCATGACCGTCTCCTATGTGGATCCCTCCAAGGATGCCGCCATAGCGGAAGGGATCATGGATCTTGTATTTACCAATACCCTGGAAACCCCGGTGTATATCGCAGGCTCCGCATATGGAGGCGTACTGAATTTTACTATTTATGGGGAAGAGACAAGGCCCTCCAACCGGTCCATTGAGTTTGTCAGCGAGGTGACTTCCCGGACGGACGCCGCCAGCAATATCCAGTTGGTAGCTAAGACGGATCAGAACGTAGGCTATCTTGCCCAGGTGCAGTCGCCTCATGAGGGACTGTCAGCGGTGCTGTGGAAAAATATTTATTATGACGGAGTGCTCTCTGAGACCATTCAGGTAAACAGCAGTACATACCAGGCTACGGCCGCTATCTGGGAGGTTGGAGTGGTGTCTTCCAACACAGCGCTGACCAGCGCCCTGTATTCTGCTATAGGCCAGAACAGTCTGCAGCAGGTGCAGACGCTTCTGGCAAATGGCATTCAGACAGAGGCACCTCAGACGGAAGCGCCCCAGACAGAAGCGCCTCAGACAAATGCGGTTCAGACGGAGACTCCCGTGACAGAAGCGCCTCAAACCCAGGCGGCAGGGGAAACTCAGGCGGCTGCGGACGGTACGGCCGGAGCGGGAGAGGCTGTTACGATCATACAGTAATTTGTCGTCTCGAAAGGTAGGAAGTGGAAATGAGGACAGGAAAGCTGGAAGAAGCAGCTTTAAAGAGATCAGTATTGAGACCTCTTTATGAAAAGGATGCCCAGTGGCAGAAAAAGTATGGAGAGGACTGCAGTTTTTTTTCAGGAGGCGCTGTTCAGGCTGCCTCCTGCGCTTCTTTTGTGCCGGGATTTGAAAACCGGCCTGAGCAGATTCTCATCTCTGCCGCAAACAATTTGCTTGCGGGGGGCTGCGTCCCAAAATATTATATCTTTCAGGCTGTCTTTCCAGATACATGGGAAGAAGAAGAGATCCGGGAGAAAATGCAGAGCCTGTCTTGTCAGGCTGGAAGGATGAAGCTCGCAGCCGCAGGGGGCCATACCCAGATATCTGCTGAGGTGAGGGAACCGGTTTATGGGATCACGTGCCTGGGAGAAAAAAGAGAGCCGGATATCTTTACCGTCCTTCAGCCTGGCTGGGATCTGGTGGTGACCAGATGGATTGGCCTGGGAGGAACAGCAGCCCTGGCAGACAGGAAAGAGGGAGAACTGAAGAAGGTTTTTCCGCCTGCTTTGGTTGACCGGGCCAGAGAATTTGAGCAGTGGATGTCTGTGGAGCGGGAAGCTAAGATCATAAACCGCCATGGCTCATCTGTGATGCACGACCTCTCTCAGGGGGGCATTTTTGCTGGCCTCTGGGAGCTGGGAGAACGGTGGGGGCTGGGAATAGAAGCGGATCTGAAAAAAATTCCTATACGCCAGGAGACTGTGGAGATCTGCGAGTATTTTCAATTAAATCCTTACAACTTGTATTCCGGAGGATCTGTTCTGGCGGGAGTCCGGCACGGGGAGGCTCTGGTTCAGGAGCTGGCGAGGGCGGGAATTCCCGCTGTGTGCATTGGAAGAACGACAGCAGAGAGGGCGAGGAAGATTTACAATGGTGAAGAGTGCCGGTTCCTGGACCGTCCTGCTCAGGACGAGTGGTACCGGCTGCGGGATCGTGAGCGGAAGGAAACGGAAAGCGGAGGGAAACAGAATGCGGGAACAGATTTTAACATTTCTTGAAAAGAACAGCAAAATTGATTTAAAAGAGCTGGCAGTGCTTTTAGGGTCCAGCGAAGCAGTGATCGCCAATGAAGTAGCCCAGATGGAGAAGGAGCAGGTGATCTGCGGGTACCATACTTTAATTGACTGGGAAAAGACCTCCACGGAGAAGGTGACAGCGCTGATAGAGGTGAGGGTGACGCCTCAGAGAGGGCAGGGATTTGATTCCATTGCGGAAAGAATTTACAATTATCCTGAGGTTCAGTCGGTCTACCTGATTTCAGGGGCGTATGATCTTCTGGTGATTCTGGAGGGAAAAACGCTGAGAGATGTCTCAGGATTTGTCAGCGACAAATTGTCCACCCTTGATTCTGTACTGAGTACGGCCACTCATTTTATTTTGAAAAAGTATAAGGATTACGGAACTATATTTGGTAAGAAGTCCAAAGATGAAAGGATGCTGATGATGTCTTGAGAGACCCGTTAGGAAAAAAAGTAAAAGAAATTGAGCCCTCCGGTATCCGTAAATTTTTTGATATTGTCAACGAGATGGAAGACGTGATTTCCCTGGGAGTAGGGGAACCGGATTTTGACACTCCCTGGCATATCCGTGACGAGGGAATCTATGCCCTGGAGAAAGGAAAGACTTTCTACACCTCCAATTCGGGGCTGAAGGAGCTTAGAATCGAGATATGCCGCTACCTGAAGAGAAGATTTGGCCTGGAATACGATCCCCTTACGGAAACCCTTGTGACAGTAGGAGGAAGTGAGGGAATTGATCTTGCTCTTCGGGCGATGCTGGATCCGGGGGATGAAGTACTGATCCCCCAGCCCAGCTATGTCTCTTACCTTCCCTGCACGGTGCTGGCAGACGGGGTGCCTGTGACCATAGAGCTGAAGGAGGAAAATCAGTTCCGGCTTACGGCGGAAGAAATTTTGCAGAAAATTACAGAGCGGACGAAAATTCTGGTGCTTCCTTTTCCAAATAATCCCACTGGGGCAGTCATGCGCAGGGAAGATCTGGAAGCTGTGGCAAGGGTGGTAAAGGAACATGACCTGTATGTGATTTCTGATGAGATTTATTCAGAGCTTACTTATGGGGAGCAGCACGTATCTATGGCTTCCCTTCCCGGTATGAAGGAGAGGACGCTGACTATCAACGGGTTTTCAAAGTCCTACGCCATGACGGGCTGGAGGCTTGGATATATCTGCGGTCCGCAGGAAATTATAGAGCAGATGACCAAGATTCACCAGTATGCTATTATGTGCGCTCCCACCAACAGCCAGTATGCGGCTGTACAGGCTCTCAAAAATGGGGATCGGGACGTGGCCGCCATGCGGGAGGCTTACAACCAGCGCAGAAGATATCTCATGTATGCTTTTGGAGAGATGGGACTTCCCTGCTTTGAACCCTTTGGGGCTTTTTACGTGTTTCCGTCTGTAAAAAAATTTGGAATGACTTCGGAAGAATTTGCCACCAGGCTTCTGGAAGAGGAACATGTGGCGGTAGTGCCGGGCACGGCATTCGGATCCTGCGGGGAGGGATTTCTGCGGATTTCCTATGCCTATTCCCTGGAGGCGTTAAAAGAAGCCCTGGGGAGGCTGGAGAATTTTGTGAAAAAGCTGTAAGGAGACGCTGATGCTGAATATTGTTTTATTTGAACCGGAAATTCCTTCTAATACTGGCAATATCGGAAGAACCTGCGCAGCCACCGGAACCAGGCTGCATCTGATTGAGCCCCTGGGTTTTTCCCTTTCAGAAAAAGCCCTGAAGCGGGCGGGGATGGATTACTGGAAAGACATTGATGTGATCCGATACTTAGATTATGAGGATTTTATGGAAAAAAATCCTCAGGCCAAAATCTATATGGCCACCACGAAAGCCCAAAAGGTTTATACGGAGATCTCCTATGAACCCGACTGCTTTCTCATGTTTGGAAAAGAGAGCGGCGGGATTCCCGAAGAGATTTTAAAGGAACATCCTGATACCTGCATGAGGATTCCCATGATCGGAGATACAAGATCTTTGAATCTGTCGAATTCTGCGGCTATCGTACTGTATGAGGCCCTGAGGCGGAACGGATTTCCGGGAATGCGTCTTAAAGGGCAGCTAACTAGATACAAATGGGAAGAATGAGGAAACACGGCATTCTTGAAATATTTGCGGATCAACGGCTGGAATGCTGGCGGAGCAGTCTGAGGAAAGGAAGAAAATGGAATGGAACTGCCTGTAGAATTTACAGAGAGAATGAGGGAGCTTCTGGGAGATGAGTATGAAGCTTTTCTGCAGACTTACCAGGAGCCGAGGAAATTTGGGCTTAGGGTAAATCCTTTGAAAATTTCTGCGGAGGAATTTGAAAAGACGGCCCCCTTCCATCTGGAAAGGATTCCCTGGACAGAGAACGGATATTATTACGAAAAAGAGGATGACCCGGCTCGTCATCCTTTTTACTATGGGGGACTTTATTATCTGCAGGAGCCGAGCGCTATGGCACCGGGGGAGCTGCTTCCGGTTTCGCCTGGAGAGAGGGTGTTGGATCTCTGTGCGGCGCCGGGAGGAAAGGCCACGGCTTTGGGAGCCAGACTTCAGGGAAGGGGCCTGCTGACGGCGAATGAGATCAGCGCATCCAGGGCCAAGGCCCTTTTGAAAAATCTGGAAGTTTTCGGGATTACTAATTCTCTGGTGCTTCATGAGGTTCCCGCAAGGCTGGAAGAACGATTCTATGAATACTTTGATAAGATTCTGGTGGACGCTCCCTGTTCCGGGGAGGGGATGTTCCGAAAGGATGGTGCCAATGCCAGGGCGTGGAGCTTGGAAAAAGTAAAGTCCTGTGCTGTAATCCAGAAGGATATTACTGTACGGGCGGCCCGGATGCTGCGGCCTGGAGGAATGCTTCTGTATTCCACTTGTACCTTTTCACCGGAAGAGAATGAGCAGGTAGTCTCCCATGTAATGAGAGAATGTCCGGAGCTTTGTCTGGCTGATCTTCCCCAAATACCAGGTTTTTCTCAGGGCAGGCCTGAACTTGCAGGCGGAGAAGAAACCCTTAGGAAGTGCGTGAGAATGTTTCCCCATAAACTTAAGGGAGAAGGCCATTTTATGGCTCTCTTTCAAAAAGAAGGGACGTCTTCGCCGGTTTTTTCCTCTGCCGTATCTGGAAAAAAGAGACTTTCCCGGGAAGAAGAAAAGCTTTTGGAGGACTTTTTTAAAGATATCTCCAAAAGCTTTCAAAAGGATCGTATAGAATCTTATCACGGACAGGTTTACTATCAGCCGGAAGTGCAGCCGCCAAGGGGAGGGTTGGATTTCCTGCGAAGCGGCTTATATCTGGGGGAACTGAAGCGGAACCGCTTTGAGCCTTCCCAGTCTTTAGCCCTGGCCCTGAAGAAGGAGGAATATGGATCGACCCTGGATTTTGATCCGGATGATCCAAGAATCATCCGTTACCTTTCAGGAGAAACCATTCAGGCGGAAGACAAGGTTACCGGGAGGGATAAGGGCTGGCAGCTTGTCTGCGTATCCGGCTTCCCCCTGGGCTGGGGGAAGCTGGTAAATGGGACTTTAAAGAATAAGTATCATCCCGGCTGGAGGATGCAGAATTAATCTTTAAGGGCTGAAGCTCTGGTAAAGATTAAAGCTTCCGGTACAGGATGCGGATGGAATTTAAAATACACAGAATGGCTACTCCTGTATCGGCAAATACTGCCAGCCACATGGAGGCGTATCCCATAAGTCCCAGAAGCATTACCAGAACCTTGACAGCCAGGGCAAAAACAACATTCTGCCATGCAATGCGTTTCGTCCGTCTCGCAATATCCAGAGATTGGGGAATCGCCGCCATATCAGAGGTCATAAACACTGCGTCCGCCGCTTCAATGGCGGCATCTGCGCCGCTTCCCATAGCGGCCCCCACATCTGCCCCGGCCAGTACCGGGGCATCATTTATACCATCTCCCACGAACATAACACGGCCATGCTGACTGCGGATTTCTCCCAGCTTTTTCAGTTTGTCCTGGGGAAGCAGTTTTGCGTGTACTTCATCAATTCCTGTCTCTCGGCCTACTGCCTGTGCGCTGTCTTTAGCATCGCCAGTAAGCATTGCAGTCGTTATGCCAAGCCTCTTCAGTGAGGCAATGGCGGCCTTTGTCCCGGATTTTACTGTGTCAGAGATCAGAAGATATCCCAGAAATACCCCATCCTTTGCTGCAAGGACTTCTGTTCCAAAGCCCGCATTCTGATAGTTCTCCAAGGAAACGTTGTATTTTTCCATCAGTTTGCGGTTTCCGCAGAGAACCTCGCCTTCATCAAGCTTTGCACGGATTCCGCATCCCGCAATTTCCTCAACTGCTTCTGGGTGAGGGATGGCAAGGCCCCTTTCTTTAGCGGCTCCCAGGATGCTTGCTCCAATGGGATGGGTGGAGGAGAGCTCGCAGGCGGCGCACAGCGTCAGAAGCTGGTCTTCTGTGATGGAGCTGCAGGGGACTGATTTCTGAAGGATAAAGTTTCCCTCGGTGATCGTCCCGGTTTTATCCATAACTACCGCTTTGATGTCAGCCATGGCCTCCAGAGAGACTCCGCCTTTAAATAAAATTCCTTTTTTAGAGCCGGCGCCGATACCTGAAAAGAAAGCCAGGGGCACACTTAAAACCAGGGCGCAGGGACAGCTCATAACCAGGAAGGAGAGAGCTGTGTATACCCAGTAATTCCAGTTTCCAGTTGCCAGGGAGGGAAGAATGGCCGTTCCCAGGGCAAGAAAAACAACTACAGGCGTATAGATCCGAGAAAAACGAGTGATAAAGCGGTCGATTTTAGGCTTGCTGGCTGCAGCATTTTCCACGGAATCCAGAATCCGGGTCACCATGGACTCTTCCAGAACCTTTTCCACTCTGATTTTTAAAAGGCCAGATGTGTTTACGCAGCCGGAGATGACAGGATCTCCTGCCGCTGCCCTTACCGGAACTGGCTCTCCGGTCACTGGAGAAGTGTCGATGCGGCTTTCTCCTTCTACCACAACTCCATCCAGGGGAATCCGATCACCGGGGCGTACCAATAAAAGATCCCCTACCCTTGCTTCTTCCGCCGGGATTACCTGGACTTCACTGCCGGAGGAAAGATTAACTACTTCGGGACGCAGATCTACGGCTTCCATAATCTGGGTCCGGCTTTTTTCGACAGCGATTTCTTCAAAAAGCTCGCCGATTCTGTAAAACAGCATAACGCCCACTGCCTCAGGATACTCACGGATTGCGAAGGCTCCCAGAGTCGCAACGCTCATCAGAAAATTCTCATCAAAAATCTGTCCCTTTCCAATATTGCGCAAAGCCGTAAGAACTACTTTTCCCCCCAGAATGATGTAAGCTGCCACAAGAACGCACAGGGAGGGTACTGAGAGAGCGAAATGTTCCAGGATTTCTCCTGCTATGAAAAGGAGGGCGCCTCCGGCTACCAGGGCGATCTCCTTGCCATGACCGGACAGCCTGGAGAGAGCGGTATCGGAGGAAGAAACGGGTGCCTGACGGCGCTCCCTGTCCTTTACGACTACCTCAGGTTCTATGGAAGAACAGATGTTTTGGATCTGTGGAAGCAAAGCTTCCGGATTATCGGACGAGAGCCGGAGCTGTTTGGTAGCGTAGGTAATAGACGCATAGTGAACTCCCGGCAGCTCCCGGATCTTTTTTTCCATCTTGGCGGCGCAGTTGGCGCAGCCAAGATTTTCCAAAGTATATATTTTTTGGGGGCGCCCATCGTCTGGAAGCTCCTGGGGGATTTCATGACTGTGCTCGTGATGGTGTTCGTGGTCATGCCCGCAGGAGCAGGCTTCTCCATGGTCATGATGATGCTCATGACTGTGCTCGTGATGATGCTCGTGGTCATGTCCGCAGGAGCAGGCTTCACCGTGGTCATGATGATGCTCATGACTGTGCTCGTGATGATGCTCGTGGTCATGTCCGCAGGAGCAGGCTTCACCATGCTCATGATGGTGCGCAGCCTCATCCGTGGAGGCGTGAGAGCGGGAGCTGCGGCGCCGTTCTACCACCAGAATTTCCGGCTCCAGGGAGTTTGCGATTTTTTGAATTTCAGGGAGCAGAGCATCTGGATTTTCCGCCGTAAGCCGAAGCTGTTTAGTGGCGTAGGTGAGAGTCACCTGGGAGACACCGGGAAGCCGGGAGATTTTCTGCTCAATTTTGGCAGCGCAGTTGGCGCAGCCCAGATTTTCTAAAATATATATTTTTTTTTCCATAAGACCACCTCCGGTAAAAAGAGATAAACATATTTTATGATGCCAGGGTCAAAAGGCCTAAGCCCACATGAGCTTGCTCATAGGTGGGTGAAAGGCCTTGGGACCCGCCCCAATATGAGCATAAAAGTGGGATGTATATCCCACGATATGCGAATATTGGGCAGGATTGTGGGAGTGCGCAGCACGGAACAATCCATAGGCATCATGGTTGAGGGCTTTTGACCTCAACATCATTTTATATTTATCATATGAATAACTGTTCATATGATAAAATGAAATATGTCTCTTGTCAAGTGGTAAAGGAGGATTTAATCCAGATTATATTCGATATCTTTCAATTCTTCTGTGTCAAAGAATTCAATAATGGAAATTCCGAGGCCGTTACACAGTTTTAAAATAGTGAAAATCCCCGGATTTTTTGTAGAACCATCCAGAATATGGAGCAGGGTAGTCAGGGGAACGGTAGAGCGGTAAGAAAGCATATAGTAGGACATATTCTTTTCTCTGCATAAATCTTTAATCCGGTCAATAATAAGCTGTTGTCCATCCATGGTAACACCTCATTGGAACGTATAGGAATACGGTTGAAATGCCATTGGCTTACAAATTAATAAGTAACAATAAAGGAATAAAACAAGATTAATACTTTTTTCCTTTTCATTACTTCCAAATACGGTGCTATTTACGAAATAGTTAGGACAAAGAGAGAGGATAGATATTCCGGCAGACGGTTAAGACTGCCGGACACGGAAGAAATATGTATAAAGAGGAGAAAAGCCGAGGGAAGTGTACAGACGGCAGGCTCTTTCATTGTCTGAAGTAACCTGAAGATACGCATGAGCGGCTCCGGCCTTTCGGCCTTCAGAAAGTATGCAGGTGCAGATCTGTCTGGCCAGCCCCTGCCTGCGGAAGTCATCATGGACATGGATGGCATAGACCCCAACATAATCCCGATCCAGGATCCCTAAGCCGGTTCCGATGATGGAATCATTCCGGTATATGCATACGCAGATGGTATCTTTTGGGATGGCCCGGTACATGGAGGGGACGATCAGCCGGTGGGTTTCGTCAGTGGTTTTTTTCAGGTCAAGAAGGCCCTCAATCCAATAAGAGGGGATCCGGCTTTTGACCTCTGTGTCCGTGCAGGGATACGTCAGGTCGGCCTGATTCAGATCCACCGTCATTACATTCGTAATATGCTGGATCTCATAACCGCGATTCTCTAAAACATAGTCAAAATCCTTTGAGACCAGGGGGCTGATTTTAAAAATTGCGGGAGTCCCCCAGCGCCGGTAAACAGATTCGCAGTAGGGGATTTTTTCACGCCAGGGCAGAGTTGAAGTCCCGAATTGTTCTACGCTGTTCGTTCGATGAGTATAAAAGTAGGAAAATCTCAGAATCCAGCCATCGTACAGCTCCATTTGGTGGGAGGGCCAGGCATTCAAAGACATATCCTCCAGTTTTTTAATTTGTTCTTCCATAGATACTCCTTTATCTAAAGAATCCGCAGTCTTCTGCGGGCGATCTGCGGCACTCGCTCAATTTCCATGCAAGCAAAAGGTGAATGGTTCCTTGCCGGCAGGAGAAGGCTGCCGGGACTGAAGATGCTTGACTCCCTGCTTGCGGGAATAAAAAAACATGCCAGAGTCAAGTATAGTACAGGAAGATATAAAAAACAAGTAATGGATTCCGCTTGACAGGCTTTCCGGTGTGTGTACAATGGTTTTATCCCCAGGGGGAGAAACGTTTCTTTTTGTTCAGAATGGATAGTAGAAAAACAGGAGGGGCTATATGGAGCTTCATGAACAGTGTGAGACTAAAGAAAAGGTGATTTTGGTAGGAGTGGAAGCGCTGGATGGAGAGAATGTAGAAGAATCTTTAAAAGAACTGGGAGATCTGGCAGAGACTGCCGGTGCCCAGGTAGTTGGAAGAGTCATTCAGCGAAGGGAAAAGGTCCATCCGGCCACTTATATAGGAAAAGGAAAAATACAGGAGCTGAAGGAGAAAGTATGGGAACTGGATGCCACGGGAATTATCTGTGACGATGAGCTATCACCGGCTCAGATGAACCATCTGCAGGAGGAATTGGAATGTAAAGTCATGGACCGTACGCTTTTGATCCTGGACATTTTCGCCAGGCATGCGGTCTCCAGAGAGGGGAAAATCCAAGTGGAACTGGCCCAGCTAAGATACAGAGCCGCCAGGCTTACAGGGCTTGGGAATTCTCTCTCAAGGCTTGGGGGCGGGATCGGCACCAGAGGCCCGGGAGAAAAACGGCTGGAGATGGACCGCAGGCTGATCCGGGTACGGATTCATCATTTGAAGCAGGAGCTGGAGCAGGTGGTGCGCCACAGGGATCTGATCCGGGGACAGAGAAAAAAATCCGCCAGATACACGGCGGCCCTGGTAGGCTACACTTCTGTGGGAAAGTCCGCCTTGTTCCGTCAGATGACCGGGGAAGATACCCTGGTGGATCCAAAGCTTTTTGCCACGCTGGATACGTGTACCCGCCTGATCCGGCACAGCGGAAAACAGGAGATCCTTCTGACAGATACAGTAGGATTCATACGAAAGCTTCCCCATACTCTGATCGATGCTTTTAAGAGCACCCTGGAAGAAGCAGTCTATGCAGATGTGCTGATTCACGTGGCGGATGCGTCTAGCTCCCAGGCAGAGATGCAGATGCATGTGGTGTATGAGACATTGAGGGAACTGGGAGCCGGTGACAAGCCGGTGATCACGGTGCTGAATAAACAGGATCTCTTGTACGAAAAGAGGGTGATCCGGGATTTTCATGCAGAGTACACGATTCCCGCTTCGGCCAAAACAGGAGAGGGGATTGACCAGATTCAGGCGGCTCTGGAGGAGATTTTGAGAGGACAGAAGATTTACATTGAGAGGGTGTACCCTTACAGCCAGGGAGGGATTCTGCAGATGATCCGAAACCGGGGAGAACTGGTCTCAGAAGAGTACCTGCCGGAGGGGATTGCGGTAAAAGCATACGTTCCAAAGGAAATTTATGGAAAAACATGAAAAAATAACGAGAAAACAGAGGGAAAAGTCAGAAAATTTATGGGCAGCAGAAAAGCACTGGGAAGATAGTGCTCCTAAAAAATACCGATATTTCCCAACAAAAGAAAGAGGAACACAGGGTGAGACAGGAAAGGAAGCCTATTTGAATAATCTGAATATAAAGTGAATAATCAAAACTATATATAGTGTCTGCGGCAGTATTGAAACTATATATAGTGGTTTTTGCGTTGACTTCCCTTTTGACGGATGATATACTAAGCATTACGACAGCATGAAGATTAATTCTATCAGACGAGACTAAAAAGGGAGGATGGGAAAGTGTTTCAAGTAGTAAAACGGGATGGGGAAGTTGCTGAATTTGATCTTGCAAAAATCGGGGGTGCGATCGCCAAGGCTTTTGACGCCACACAGATGGAGTATAATGCAGACATTACAGATCTGTTGTCTCTTCGGGTGACGGCGGATTTTCAGAATAAGATAAAGGACGGCAAGATTGACGTGGAGAGTATCCAGGACAGTGCGGAGCATGTGCTGGTTCAGGCTGGATATGCGGATGTAGCCAAAGCGTATATTCTTTATCGGAAACAGAGGGAAAAGATCCGAAATATGAAGTCCACGATCCTGGATTACAGGGAGATCGTGAACAGCTATGTAAAGGTGGAAGACTGGCGTGTAAAAGAGAATTCCACTGTCACCTACTCTGTAGGCGGCTTGATTCTCAGCAACTCCGGGGCAGTCACTGCCAATTATTGGCTTTCCGAGGTCTATGACCAGGAGATTGCGGACGCCCACAGAAATGCTGATCTTCATATTCACGATCTGTCCATGCTTACGGGGTACTGCGCCGGCTGGTCTTTAAAGCAGCTGATCCAGGAAGGACTTGGGGGAATTAAGGGCAAAATTACATCTGCCCCTGCTAAGCATCTTTCGGTTCTGTGCAACCAGATGGTAAACTTCCTGGGTATTATGCAGAATGAGTGGGCGGGAGCCCAGGCGTTTTCCTCTTTTGACACCTACCTGGCTCCCTTTGTTAAAGCGGACCATCTTACGTATCCGGAAGTGAAGAAATGCATAGAATCCTTTGTCTACGGAGTAAACACTCCCAGTCGATGGGGAACACAGGCTCCTTTCTCGAACATTACCCTGGACTGGACGGTTCCGGCGGATCTGGCGGAGCTGCCGGCCATTGTAGGCGGAAAGGAGATGGATTTCTGCTACAAGGACTGTAAAAAAGAGATGGATATGATCAATAGGGCATTTATTGAGACTATGATAGAGGGAGACGCCAATGGAAGGGGATTCCAGTATCCGATTCCTACTTATTCCATCACAAAGGATTTTGACTGGTCGGATACGGAAAATAACCGGCTGCTGTTTACCATGACCTCCAAGTATGGAACGCCTTATTTTTCCAACTACATTAACAGTGATATGGAGCCCAGCGATGTGCGGAGCATGTGCTGCCGTCTGAGGCTGGATCTGAGAGAGCTTCGCAAAAAGACCGGCGGATTTTTCGGCTCAGGAGAAAGTACGGGAAGCGTAGGAGTCGTGACGATCAATCTTCCCAGAATCGCTTATCTTTCCTCCAGTGAGAAAGAATTTTACCACCGCCTGGATCATATGATGGATATAGCAGCCAGATCCCTTAGGATTAAGCGGGAAGTGATCACAAAGCTTTTGGAAGAAGGGCTTTACCCTTATACAAAGCGTTACCTGGGAAGCTTTGAAAATCATTTTTCCACTATTGGGCTGCTGGGGATGAATGAGGCTGGCCTGAATGCATGCTGGCTCCGCAAGGATTTAACTCATACTGAGACACAGCAGTTTGCCAAGGATGTACTGAACCATATGCGAGAACGCCTGGTAATCTATCAGGAAGAGTACGGCGATCTGTATAATCTGGAGGCCACCCCGGCAGAATCCACAGCTTACCGTTTGGCAAAACATGACAGGGCACGCTGGCCTGAGATCATCACTGCAGGCAAGAAGGGAGATACGCCTTATTATACCAACAGTTCCCATCTTCCTGTGGACTACACGGCAGATATTTTTGATGCCTTGGATATTCAGGATGAGCTGCAGACTCTTTACACTTCCGGTACAGTCTTCCATGCCTTTCTTGGAGAAAGGCTGCCGGATTGGAAAGCGGCGGCAGCCCTGGTGCGCAAGATCGCCCAGAATTACCGGCTGCCTTATTACACCTTGTCGCCTACGTATTCTATCTGCCAGGAACATGGGTATCTGGCAGGTGAGCAGAAGGTATGCCCTGTATGCGGAAAAGGCACGGAGATCTACAGCAGAATTACCGGTTACTACCGGCCAGTTCAGAACTGGAACGATGGAAAGACTCAGGAATATGAAAATCGCCGTCTGTATGATATTCCTTATTCCAATCAGAGACACGAAGACAGAGTAAAAACACAGGATGAGGGAAAAACGTGTTCTTCAGGAATTCAGGAAGCGCAGAAGAGCTGGAGCCATATAGAAGAGAGAGCGCGGAAAGAGGATGGGCCTGTGGAGATTGAGACGGCACAGGAACAGGAGATGATCCGATATCTCTTTACTACAAAGACTTGTCCAAATTGTAAAATTGCAAAGAGGATACTGGGAAATGAAGCGTATACGCTGGTAGACGCTGAGGAAAACCAGGAACTGGTCAGCCGGTTTGGCATAAGGCAGGCTCCCACTTTAATCGTGCTTCATGATGGAGAAGTGGAAAAATATGTGAATCCATCCAATATAAAGAAATATGTAGATACGTATCGGGCCCTGCCGTTTACAGGTACGATGTAAAGGCAGGCGCTATACGGCGGCCATGAAAATGGCCCCATATGAGAAATGAGAGAAAGCAGGCATGACCCCTTTTGGCGGCACGTACAGCCGGGGGGAGGGTAATGACAGCGAAAGGCAAGTATGCTATAATGGGGCTGTCGCATTGAACTTACGATGGTTTCCTGTGAACACGGATATCAGGAAGCGTTGAATTTGTTTAATGCGGCAGCCTCTTTTGTTTAATGTAGGAAACTTCGTTTCCTAATTAAACAAAACGCTCCGCATGGATCGCACTGGGGCGGATAAGAAAGTGCTGCAGAATTTAGTTTCATATACTGATGTGGGGATAAAAGCTGCCACAAAGGGTTGGAAAGGAGTTATGAGTTATCTGTATGAATTATCAACTGCATGAGATCAGCAGAAAATCTCTTAAAAAGGGGAAGAATGGCATATTGAAGGTTGTGTTCGGCCGAACCGGGATTCTTTTAATCTGCCTTCTGCTTCAGTGTCTGCTGTTGTTTGTGGGCCTTCGGATTTTGGCACAGTATGTTCACTGGTTTTTCGGGGGATATCTGATTTTCGGATTTTTGATTTTTACTTTAATTATAAATAGGACGGACAATCCTGCATTCCAGCTAAGCTGGACGGCGCTGGTACTGCTTCTGCCGGTATTCGGCGGTCTGCTTTATCTCTATGTGGAGGTGCAGCCCGGGACAAAATATATGAAGGCGCATCTGCGGGAGATTGGCCAAAAAACGAAGGGCTGTACACCTCAGGATAAAAAAGTGCTGGAGGAACTGGCGGCTAGGGAAGGCCGAGTGGCTCAGCTGGCGGGATACATAAGAAAAGTGGGGGATTATCCCGTCTACAAAAACACAAAGGTAACGTATTTTCCCAGCGGAGAAGAAAAGTTTGAAGCGCTGGTGCGGGAATTGAGCCGGGCGAAGAAGTATATCTTTTTAGAGTATTTCATTATCTCTCAGGGATATATGTGGGACACGATTTTTAAAATCCTGAAGGCAAAGGTTGAGGAAGGCGTGGAAGTAAGGGTCATGTATGACGGAATGAATGAGCTGTCCAACCTGCCCCATGATTTTCCCAATCTGCTTCGGGGAAGCGGAATTCAGTGTAAAGTTTTCTCGCCTATTTACCCTGTGATTTCCACCCATTATAATAACCGGGATCACCGTAAGGTAGTTGTGGTGGATGGAGTTACTGCATTTACAGGAGGAGTAAACCTGGCGGACGAGTATATTAACAGAAAAGAGCGTTTTGGACACTGGAAAGATGCTGGAATTATGCTGCAGGGAGACGCTGCGGCCAGCTTTACAGCTATGTTTCTGAAAATGTGGGGGACATCCGGGGAGCTGGATAACCTGTCTGTCTATCTGCGGCAGGGAGAAAAGATGAAGGGAGACTTCAGCGGGGAAGAAGGGTTTATCATGCCCTATGCCACAAGCCCCTTTGGAAGTGAACGTATAGCGGAGAGAGTTTATATTGAAATCTTAAACGGCGCACAGAAGTATGTACATATTATGACCCCTTACCTGGTGCCAGGATATGAGCTTCTCCAGGCACTGCTCTACGCTTCCAGGAGAGGGGTAGATGTGAAGCTTCTGCTTCCCCATATTCCTGATAAAAAATATGCATTTGCCCTGGCGCATACGTATTACGCACAGCTTATAGAAGCCGGTATCAGGATTTATGAATATACGCCGGGATTTGTCCACTCAAAAGTATTCGTCAGCGATGACCGGATTGCCGTAGTGGGAGCCATCAACCTGGATTATAGAAGTTTGTATTTGAATTATGAGTGTGCGGTGATGCTCTATGAAGTAGAAGAGATTGGAAAAATTGAGGACGATTTCTGCATGACTCTCCCCAAGTGCCGGTTAATCACGCCTTTTGATATCCGCCATGACAGATTTCTGCGGGTAGCGGCCGGGAAACTTCTGCGGATCGTAGCCCCCCTCATGTGATACACCAGTTTCGCCATATACCAGAAATATGCACAACAACCGAGCAGACTAGTCTGCAGAAGGTGTTGTGCATATTTCTGGGAATGGGCGGGACGCCCATTCAGCCGCCGACAGAAGCCAGAAGGGCGGTCGGC
>HHCFC01400__coassemble_1290_pt1 | contig 35317 bp, 27 predicted proteins | sample HHCFC01400__metabat2_high_PE_014 | metagenome-assembled genome bin HHCFC01400
CGCTGCCTGCCTGTTTTAGATTTTTGGTAAAAAAATTTTTATAGATCAGAAGGATAATAGGGCAAAAATATTAAAAATAGAAGAAGATATTAAGCGAATTAAACAAAAATATGGGATAAGTATAAAAAAAATCTTTATACGGAGTTGAAGGGGTGAAATAAATCCGATATAATATAGGCACAAACCAACAGTTTCAAAGCCTGTGCAGACACAGAATGAAAAAAGAAAGGAGAACATATGAATTTTAAATTTGGTGTAGACAGTTTTATTTGGGCAGAAAATTTCAGTGAGAAGGACCTGTGGATTATTCAGAAGGCTAAAGAGATCGGCTTTGAGACAGTGGATTTCGCTATCTCGAACCCCTTTAAGTTTCCCACGGAAGCGGTGAAAAAGGAATTGGAGAGGGTGGGGATAGACTGCGTGTGTACCACAACGCTGACGCTGGAGACGAATCCCATCTCCCCGGATCCCGAGATCCGCAAGGCCGGTGTGCGGGCGGTGAAGAAAGCTGTAGATATCTGCAATGAGCTGGGCTCTCCCCTGTTAGGCGGCGTAAATTATGCGGGATGGGGATATCTTACTAAAAGACCCCGTACGGAACAGGAATGGGAGTGGGGCGTGGAATGTATGCGTGAGTCAGCCAACTACGCAAAAGAGACTGGGGAAGCCATGATCTGCGTGGAATGCGTCAACCGTTTTGAGACCCATTTTCTGAACATCGCCTCGGATGCGGTTCAGTTCTGTAAAGATGTAGGTACTGGGAATATGAAAGTGCATCTGGACTGCTTCCATATGATCCGGGAAGAGAAGAGCTTCCGGGGTGCGGTGGAGACCTGCGGGAAAGAATACCTGGGCTATATTCATGTAAACGAGAATGACCGGGGCATTCCAGGAACAGGTCTGGTTCCCTTCAGGGAATTCTTCCAGGCTGTTCATGATATCGGATATGACGGGCCTTTGGTCATTGAATCCTTTGATCCCAAGTTTGAAGAGCTGGCGGGAAACTGCGCCATCTGGAGAAAGCTGGCGGAGAGCGGAGAGGCCCTGGCGGTGGAGGGGCTTGCGAACCTGAAGGCCATTGCGGAGAGTATGTGATCTTTATATTTTTACTTCTTTTTTATGTATTGATCCCCCGGGAGAATAATGATAGGATAGAGAAAATGCAGTTGCCCCAGTGTAACTCTTAGAAAAACAAAATACAGAGCCGGAGGACAGAAAATGAACAAAGAAGTGTCAAACAAAATTATGCTGATCACTTATGCAGACAGCCTGGGTGATAACCTGAAGGACCTGCAGACTGTTTTGGAAAAGTATCTGGAGGGAGCGGTATACGGGCTCCATATTCTGCCTTTCTTTCCTTCTTCCGCAGATCGTGGATTTGCCCCTGTCACCTATGATGTGGTAGATCCTCAGTTTGGAAGCTGGGAGGATATAGAGAAGCTGTCAGAGAAGTATTACCTGATGTACGACTACATGATTAACCATATTTCTGCAAAGAGCGAGATTTATAAGGATTTCCTTGAGAAGAAGGACGACTCTGAGTACCGGGATTTCTTTATCCGGTTTAAGGATTTTTGGAAAAATGGCGAGCCCACGAAGGAGCAGATTGCCAAGATCTATCTCAGGCGTCCGCTGCCGTATATCGAAGCTGAATTTGCGGACGGAAGCCGGGAGAAACTGTGGTGTACTTTCAGTGAAGAACAGATTGACATAAACTGTTTCGGATCAGAGAAAGCCAAAGAGTACCTGCGGGAGAAGCTGCTCTTTTTCAGCAGCCACGGCGCCTCCCTGATCCGCCTGGATGCCCTGGGCTACGCTACCAAGCGGGAAGATACCAGATGCTTTTTCATTGAGCCGGAGATCTGGGAGCTGATCCGCCAGTGCCAGGAGATTCTGGAAGGGACGGGCACGGAAATCCTGCCGGAGGTCCATGAGAACTATTTTATCCAGAAGAAATTGGAAGAAAAAGACGTGTATACGTATGATTTCCAGCTTCCCATGCTCCTGCTGAACGCAGTGTACTTTGGGAGAACCCTGTATCTGAAGAACTGGCTGAAGCTCTGTCCCAGAAAACAGTTCACTACGCTGGACACCCACGACGGCATCGGAGTGGTGGATGTCCGCTACCTGATGCCGGATGAAGAAGTTCTGGAGACGAAAAAGAAAGTTTTTGATGCCAACCCGGGTATTATGGACATCCATATGCGCCAGGACGCCCAGGTGAATTTCTCCAAGTTTGATACGTACCAGATTTGCTGTACCTACTATGACGCTCTGGGGGGAGAGGATGTGCGCTATCTCATGGCCAGGGCGGTGCAGTTCTTTGCGCCGGGTATTCCTCAGGTATACTATGTGGGGCTGTTTGCGGGGCGGAACGACTATGAGTTCTACAACACTACGCTGCAGTCCAGGGATATCAACCGCCATTATTATAAGCTGGATGAGATCGAAGAAGAGTTCAAGCGTCCGGTGGTGCAGAAGATGAATGAGCTGATGAAATTCAGAAATTCCCATCCCGCTTTTGACGGGGAGTTTGAACTGCTGAACACGGATGAGCATACTCTGGGAATCCGCTGGAGCAAAGGAGAGGAATTTGCGCAGCTTATGGCAGACTTTGAGAAGCTGTCCTACAGCATCACGTACAGCAAAGACGGAGAATGCCTGGAGCTTTAAAGCTTGTATTCTGAGTAGAGGAACTCCATCTGATCCGGGACATCCCGCCGGTTCAGCCGGTGGGCGGTCAGATATAAAAGCATATCAATGACCGCATGGTCGAAAAGGTGGCTGGCGATGCCGTAATGTGAAAAGAGGGGAACCGCCGGGTAGGTCAGCAGATAGTAATCTGCGGCCTCTGCGGCGGAACTCCGGGAGGAATGGGTCAGCGCTATGACCTGCATTCCACGGTTTTTCGCCAGCCCCATTCCCTGAATTACCTGTCTGGAACTGCCGGAATGAGAGAGGACTACCAGGCATTCTTCGGGGGTTCCGAGATTGATTTCGTTTAATACAGTTTCGATGACCGGGCTGCATAAAGTGCGGATGCCGATTCTGCTGAGCCGGAAGCTGAAATCCATGGCTGCGGGAATGGAATTGCCCGAGGCCAGGAAATATACCCTCCGGCTGTTTCGGATGACATCCACGCACTCTGAGAGGATATGGGGGTCAAGGGTTTGCTGCAGGCCGATCATATTTCTGGCGAAGAGCTTTGTAAGCTGCGCCAGATCCATGACCTCCTTTGCGTCCGGTTCATTGCCTAAAAGCTGGATATAGCCCAGCTCCGTGGAAAGGGTTAATTTCATCTGATAAAATCCGGTAAAGCCCAGGCGTTTGCACATGCGGATGACAGTGGCATCACTGCTGCCGCTTAATTCTGCCAGTTCTGTAATATTAATCCGTGAAGTGTTTTCGGGATGCTCCAAAATATATTCGGCGGCCTTCCGCTCAGCAGGAAACATTTCGTCCAGGTGGGAGCGTATAAGGTCTAAGACGTGATCCTTGCCAGGCATAAACTCACCTCCAGAAGAAGAAAAAATTTATCGTTTATAAAGTTTCCAAAAGTATTTTTAATTATAGTGTAATTTAACATCAGTGTCAACTTATTCAATATTTACCAGATTTTTACGAACCGGGTCTTTTGATTTTTACATTGGCCGGCTAAAATTTTTTTCGGAAACAGCGCAGTAATCCACTGGATACGATAAAGGATTGCGGTGCGAAAACAATTTTAGTTGGAGGAAAAAGTATATGAAAAAGAAATTGGCAGCAGCTCTGCTGGCAGCAATGACGGTAATGTCTTCTATGACTGTAGGAGTACAGGCAGCGGAAGGCGCAGAGACAGCAGGAGTGCCCAAATACGTATTTCTGTTTATCGGCGATGGAATGAGCTATCCCCAGGTTCAGTTGACTAATTATTTCTTAAGCGCCAATGCTAACGCAGAGAACGGAGAGACTGTAACGGTAGAGGGTGAAGAGAAAGCGGTTCTGAGCAGCCAGAATAATCTCACCATGATGAATTTCCCTATTGCCGGTTCTGCGCAGACCTATGACAGTACATCCTTTGCGCCGGACTCTGCCTCTACGGCTACTTCTATTGCCACTGGAAACAAGACCTGGAGCGGAAGCATCAATGTCAGCGAAGATTTTACAGAGGAATATGAGACGATAGCGGAGAAGCTGAAAGCCCAGAAGGATTATAAGATCGGTATTCTTACCAGCGTAAACTTAAATCATGCGACTCCGGCTGCTTTCTATGCACATCAGGCATCCAGAAACAGCTACTATGAGATCGGGCTTGAGCTGATCGAGAGCAACTTTGACTATTTCGCAGGCGGAGCCCTTTTAAGCCCAACGGGAAGCGAGGAAGACCAGCAGGATCTGTATGAGCTGGCTCAGGAGGCTGGCTACACAGTTGTAAAAACCCAGGCTGAGGCTGAGGCCCTTACAGCGGATTCTGGAAAAGCAATCGTTATCGACGAGCATCTGGCTGACAGTGACGCAATGGCCTACGAAGTAGACCGCCAGGAGGGAGAATGGGCCCTGGCTGATTATGTGGAAAAAGGAATCGAAGTGCTGGATAATGAGACAGGCTTTTTCATGATGGTAGAGGGCGGCAAGATCGACTGGGCATGCCATGCCAACGATGCGGCTTCCACCATCAAGGATACCATTGCCCTGGACAATGCGGTGGCTGAGGCCGTTGAATTCTACAACGAGCATCCCGATGAAACGCTGATTATCGTAACCGGCGACCATGAGACCGGAGGTCTGACTATCGGATATGCTGGCACAGATTACGATACCTTCCTTACCAATATGAACACCCAGAAGATTTCCTATGCGAAGTTTGATTCAGATTACGTAACAGGCTACAAAGAGAATGGTACGGATTTCGAGACAGTAATGCAGGATGTGACAGAGCTCTTTGGACTTTCTGCTCCCGAAACTCAGGAGGAAGCTTCCAACCAGAAGGACAGTGCGGATCTGCATCCCGAGTCAACAAACGAGGGAGCTCTGGAAATGACACAGTATGAGTATGAACTGCTTCAGGAGGCTTATGAGACTACGATGTCCAGAACGGGAGAAGAGGAAGAGTTCGGGCAGGAAGAGTATATCAAATACGGCAGCTATGAGCCCCTTACAGTTACCATTACTCATATTCTGAACAACAAGAGCGGAATCAACTTTGGATCTTATGCCCATACAGGACTGCCGGTAGAGGTTCTTGTACAGGGCGTTGGATGTGAAACCTTTGACGGATATTATGATAATACAGAGATCTTCCATAAACTGGCGGCTCTGACCGGAGTAGAGTAAGGGGAAATTTTTGAGATGAAGAGTGTTTTTTTCCAGAAACAGAAATCAACACTCCTGATGATTCTTATCGGTATTATACTGATCGGCATCCTCATGGCCATACCCACTGGCTTTGAGGATGCCTTGATTTATCAGGGGTCAGAGCGGGCCATCGGCCTGGTAACAGAAGTAGATAATTCAGCGATTATCACCAGCGGCATGATTCAGTCAGGAGAACAGTCCTGCAAAATGGTGATTCAAAACGGAACCTTTAAAGGCCAGGAGATTACGGGAGTGAACTTTCTGAGCGGCTCCCTGGAGCAGGACAAGATTTATCAGGAAGGGGATAAGGCCTTTGTGCGCATCAGCGTCAATGGAGATGAGGTCTCTTCCTGCGTTATGTCGGATCACTTCAGGCTGGATAAGGAAGTGGTTCTTTTTGGGGCTTTTGTGGTAATTTTAATTGTAGTAGCTGGTAAAAAAGGAGTTCTGGCTCTTTTTTCTTTTGTGATTACCATACTTTCTATATGGAAGATCCTGGTTCCTTCTTATCTGAGAGGATATTCTCCGGTTTGGATCGGGCTTTTGATTACTGTGTTTATTACCCTGGTGATTATTTTCTTCGTATATGGATTTGAACGAAGAACGCTGACTGCGTCCATGGGCGCTTTGCTGGGAATCATGACCACCTGCGTGCTTGGGATTTTCTTTACGGATTTGTTTAAGATCCACGGGGCTGTAATGCCGGATTCGGAATCTCTTCTCTACAGCGGTTTCCAGGATCTGGATTTGACTGCCATCTTTATGAGCAGTATTTTTATCGGGGCTTCGGGAGCCATGATAGACCTTGCTGTGGATATTACCTCTGCCGTCCATGAGGTCATTGAGAAGAAGCCGGATATTTCCTGGAAGGAAGCGTCCATCTCCGGGATGCATGTGGCCAGGGCGGCTATGGGAACCATGACAACCACTCTGCTGCTGGCTTATTCCGGGGGATATATCACTTCTTTAATGGTTTATATGGCACAGGGAACTCCCATTGACCACATTCTGAATTATAAATATGTGGCTTCGGAGATTCTGGACACTGTGGTGGGTAGCTTCGGCTTGGTTACGGTAGCGCCCTTCACAGCCCTGGTGGCGGGAATTCTTCTGACCAGAGGAAGAAAACACCTGGAGAACGTGCCGGAAAGCCATGAGGCGACCGCTGCGGCAGAAGTTCAGGAATAAATATAGAGGACAGGAAATAGAAGTTTTGAACCAGGCAGCGGTAAAACGCTGCCTGTTCTGCGTTATAGGATCGGAAATCCTGCTAAGGAATGTATCAGCCTACACAAGAAATTGACATTTTGGTTTGGGTGATGTACTGTATATAGTGTATGCGGAAACCCGGCTCTTTTAAAATGCAGTGCAAAAAGGCCGGGAGAGCGTACAGATTAGAATAAAGGCCGGAAGAATAATTTTCGGCTGCCAGGAGGTTTATCGATGAACGTACGAAAACGCAGCGGCAAGGTGGTTCCCTTTGATGCCGATTTTATATCCAGGGCCATTGCCCTGGCTTCTGCGGCGGCAGGGGAACACGATGAAGAAGCTATACAGGAGATTACAGAAGCTGTCACGAGAAAACTGCAGGAAAGACGGGAAGAGATCTGGGATATTGAAACAATACAGGACACTGTGGAGGAGACTCTCTTTGAGAAACGTCAGTACCAGACTGCCAAGGCCTACATTTTGTATCGGATGGAAAAAGAGAAAGAACGTCTGGCAGGAGAGCAGAAGGAAGGGCTTCTGAAGCGGGAATTTTTAAGTCCGTACAAACATGCGCCCAATCCTATGGAACAGTTGGGGGCTTTTGTGTATACCCGCACGTATTCCAGGTACCTTCCACAGTTGGGACGAAGAGAATTCTGGTGGGAGACAGTCCGTAGGGCTGTGGAGTATAACTGTTCTCTGGCCCCCACTTCCCGGGAAGAGGCAGAGAAGCTGTATGATAATATTTACCATATGCGCCAGTTCCTATCAGGGCGTACGCTCTGGGTGGGGGGAACCCCTGTGGCGGAACAGTATCCCATGGCCAATTATAACTGTGCTTTCACGGTTATAGACAGCTTTGACGCATACCACGACCTGTTTTACCTGCTGATGGTGGGAAGCGGCGTGGGGGTTCGCGTGCTCAAATCTGATGCCAAGAAGCTGCCGCCGGTGCGGACTGACCTGGAGATTCTGCACAAATCATACGATCCCTGTCCGCCCCAGGAAAGGCTGGAGTATACGGATATTACATTTTCCAGGGACACAGTTACCCTCACTGTCGGCGATTCAAAGGAAGGATGGGCCCAGGCTTTGACCCATTATTTCAATCTTCTGACCAACAGTGAGTACAGAAAGATCCACCGGCTGGTGGTGGTGTATGATTCCATCCGGCCCAGAGGGGAGCGGCTGAAGACCTTTGGAGGTACGGCCAGCGGCTTCGGGTCTATGATGACCATGCTGGATAAGATCCATAAAGTAGTGGCGGCCGCAGGCCAGCGGGAGGGGGAAGTATGGACCAGCCTCAGGCCCATCGACCTTCTGGATATTGCCAACATCATTGGGGAGAATGTGGTTTCAGGCGGCGTGCGCCGTACCTCAGAGATCGGCCTCATTGATGCGGAGGATGAGACCTGTATTCAGGCCAAAGGACATCTTTACAGGCAGGTGAACGGGCGGTGGGAGATTGATAAAAAAATCGCCCACCGTCAGATGAGCAACAATTCCATCTATTACCGGCAGAAGCCTTCCAGAGAAAAGCTTCACTGGCATCTCCAGCAGATGCGTTATTCCGGGGAGCCGGGGTGGATCAATGAAGAGGCGGGAGCCAAGCGGCGGCCTAATTTTAACGGCTGCAATCCCTGCGGGGAAATTCTTCTGGACAGCCGCGGGCTGTGCAACCTTACCACTCTGAATGTCATGGGATTTGTAAAGGAAGGCGTGCTGGACCGCAAAGGCCTGATGGAGGCCCAGAGGCTTTCGGCCCGGGCAGGCTACCGGATGACCTGCCGGGATCTGGAAATGCACGCATGGAATACCGTACAGCAAAGAGACCGCCTTCTGGGTTGCTCCCTGACTGGCTGGCAGGATATGGTAAATGCCACCAACATGTCCAGGGAAGAGCAGACTGCTCTTCTGACGGAATTGAGGGAAACGGCCCATCGGGCAGCCAGGGAAATTGCGGATCGTCTGGGAGGAAAGACCCCTCTCCTGGTAACGACCATAAAGCCGGAGGGGACGCTGTCTCTGCTTCCCACAGTGTCCAGCGGCGTGCATTATTCACATTCACCTTATTATATCCGAAGGGTTCGGATCAACGCTGCCGATCCGCTCTGCAAGGTGTGTGAGGATCTGGGCTATCCTGTTTTCCCGGAGGTGGGACAGGATCCTGAGGATCCCACTACTAAGGTGGTGGAATTTCCGGTTAAAGCTCCGGCGGGACGGGTGAAGGGAGATGTGTCCGCCATAGAACAGCTTGAAAATTACAAAATGTTCATGAAATACTATGTGGATCATAATTGTTCCATTACCGTTCATGTCCGGGACAATGAATGGGAAGAGGTGGAACAGTGGGTTTGGGATAACTGGGAAGATGTTGTGGCCCTGTCCTTCCTGAGCTATGACGACAGCTTCTATGAGATGATGCCTTATGAGGCTATCGAGCAGGAAGAATATGAACGGCGCAAAGAGACATTGAAACCCTTTAACCCCTCCCTGCTTTCCAGATATGAGAGGGAAGAGATGGAATTGGATGCAGGGGATTCAGAATGTGCAAACGGAGTGTGCCCCGTGAGGTGACAGGGAGCGAAAAACGTGTTTTCAGAAGAGAGAAAAGAGAAAATTTTGGATTTTGTTGAACAGAGAAAGGCTGTAAAGGTGACTGAGCTCAGCGAACTGCTTCAGATTTCGGAGGTGACGGTGCGGCGGGATTTGGATGAGCTCCACAATGAAAAAAAGCTGGTACGGACCCACGGGGGAGCCATAGCTTTAAAGCATGACCGCTATGATCTTCCATGGGTGGAGCAGGCCGTAAGGCAGATCGGCGAGAAACAGAAGATAGCCAGAAGCGCTTTCCGGTATATTTCAGATAATGACGTGATCCTTATGGATGATTCCTCCACGGTTCAGGAGCTGGCCAAGCTGGTGGCATCGTCAAAGTTTCAGAACCTGACTGTAGTGACTATTTCTATACCAGTGGTGAATATTCTTCTGACCAATAAGGATATCCATGTGATTATTGTGGGAGGAGCAATAGATCCGGGGATGAATTCTGTACTGGGAGGTATGGTGTCCAGAATGCTCAGTGAGATGAGTGCGGATAAATGCTTCCTGGGAATAAACGGCGTGCAGGAGGACGGAAGTTTTTCTACCGTTTGCTATGAGCAGATGACTACCAAAAAGATGATCCTTGGCACAGCCCGGCAGCGCTTTATCCTTGCCGACCACACGAAGTTCGGGCATTCCGCTTTTGTGAAGGTTGAAAAGGCGGCGGGAGGAGTGGATTTCCTTATTACAGACAAAAGGATTGCGGGCTTTGATTATTCGGGTCTTGAGGATTCTCTGAATCTTGTGGTATCAGAGGACGAGGAAGAAAACGGCTAGACTTGGAAAAGTGAATGATGTTTGAGGATGAGAACGGCAAAAGCTGCTGCATTTTTGTGCGGCAGTTTTTGCCGTTTTTCTATGGGAAATTTCCTTCCTATAGAGTAAATCCCCGTATGGTTAAAATAGACAAAAGAACCGCTGCAGAAATGCCGTGAAAGAAAGTTTCTTGTAATATTTAAATAAAAAAGAAAGAAATTTGCATATTTTATTGACAGAGTGATAAAAACATGATATAAACATCTAAAGAAAGAGAAAAAAAGAAAACGAAAGTAAACAAAAAGGAAAAAACTGGAAAAGAAGGCGATAACAAAAGAAAAAATTCAAAAAATAAAAAGAAAACGAAAAGCAAAAGACAGTATAATGTCAGACTTCTGCACTTTAGGTGAGGGGCTGATCGTTATAAATTAAGAAAATCAGGAGGATAACGAAATGAAAAGGAAACTAGTCAGTGCTTTAATTGCAGCAGCTATGGTTATGGGATCGTTCTCATGTGTACAGGCGGAGGAAGCTGAGACAGAGGCAGTTACAGAAGCAGTAGCGGAGGAAACAGAGGCGGTAACTGAAGCGGCCGAAAAGACAGAGGCAGCAGAGCTGAATCTGGAGGGTTCCTATACCATCGGCTATGCACCGGCGACTCTGAACAATGCCTTTTGGCTGGCGGTTAAGGATGGCGTTCAGCAGGCCATTGATGAGACGGGAGTGGATGTAGAGCTGGTGGATATCGACGCCAACGGCGATCAGTCTATTATGAATGACGGAATTAGCAATCTGCTCAGTTCTGGGATCGATGCTCTTCTGTGCGCCCCGGCTGACTCTAATGCAGTAGGTTCTGCCCTGGAAGAATGTCAGAACGCAGGCGTTCCGGTTATTAACTTTGATACGCCTGTTCCCGAAGACCAGAAAGATATGGTAGTTACAGTGATCGCTTCCGATAACTACAATGCAGGATACGTGGTAGGACAGGATGCGGCTTCCAAGATGGAAGACGGTGCCAAGGTTCTCATCCTTCACTCGCCCAGAGCCAGCGCCTGTGTAGAGCGTTATGATGGTTTTATCGCAGCTTTGGATGAGAGCGGCAAGGAATACACCATCGTAAATGAACTGGATGGAGAGGGTGATCAGGAGACTTCTCTGGGACTGACCGGAGACGCCCTGGTAGCGGATCCCGATCTGGCTATCATCTTTGCAGTAAACGATCCCTCTGCAATGGGAGCGGTAAACGCTATTCAGCAGACCAGCGTTGGCCTTGAAAATGATATTATGGTTTACGGTGTTGACGGAAATCCGGATGCCAAGAAGATGATCGAGGCGGGTGATATGGAAGGAACCGGTTCCCAGTCTCCAGAGACTCTTGGATATGAATCCATGATGGCAGCCCTGAATACCATTGCCGGAAACGAAGTTGAGAAGGAGATCGTAGTAGATACCTTTCTGATCACGGCCGACAACGTAGCGGAGTTCGGCACAGACGGATGGCAGTAATCAGCCCGTTTCTTAGGGATGATAGAAAATTGAACAATAAGAAAATAGCAGCAGCCTGATTTTTTGGGCTGCTCTATTTAAAAGCAGAGGTGGGAAAATGCCGAAGACTTTAGTAGAAATGAAAAATATCTCAAAATCTTTCCCAGGCGTAAAAGCTCTGGACAACGCCCAGCTTACGCTGTATGAGGGGGAGGTACTGGGGCTTCTGGGAGAAAACGGCGCCGGCAAGTCTACCCTTATGAATGTTTTGGGCGGAGTCTACAAGCCGGATGCAGGTACGATTACCATAGATGGAAAAGAAGAGAAGATAGGAAGCGTGGTGGAGGCTCAGAACCTGGGCATTGCTTTTATCCACCAGGAGATTGCGCTGGTGCCCTATCTGTCCGTGGCGGAAAATATCTTTCTGGGGCGGGAAAGGATGACGGCAGGTATGGTGGATCAGAAAAAAATGTACAAAGAGGCGAAGCAGTGGCTGGATATGGTTGGGCTGGACGTAAATCCGGCTACTATGCTTTGCAGGCTAAGCATTGGACGGCAGCAGATGGTGGAGATAGCCAAAGCCTGTTCCCTGAATATGAAGCTTCTGATTATGGACGAGCCCACGTCCTCCCTGTCTGAGAGTGAAGTGGATTCTCTGTTTGCTATGATTCGGAAACTGAAAGCACAGGGAATCGGAATTATCTACATATCCCATAAATTATCTGAGATCTTTACCATTACAGACCGTGTCTGTGTTATGCGTGACGGCGGTTATGTCGGCACTATCATCACCAAAGAGAGCAGCGAAGGTGAGCTGGTCCAGATGATGGTGGGACGGGAGCTGAATAATTACTATGTAAGGACTTTTAACAAGCCGGGACAGGTAATGCTGGATGTGCAGCACGTCAGCTCCAGCACCCGGCTGAAGGACTGCAGCTTCCAGGTGCGAAGCGGGGAGATCCTTGGCTTTTACGGCTTGGTGGGAGCGGGGCGCTCGGAACTTCTGAAAGCGGTTATGGGGCTCTATCCCCGAACAGAAGGAAAGATATTTATTAAAGGAGAGGACGTGACGGGGCTTCCCACCATGAAGCTACAAGATAAGGGGATTGCCCTGGTTCCGGAGAACAGGAAGCTGGAAGGACTGGTTCTGAAGAATTCTATTTCCTTTAATATGAGTATTGCGGTTCTGAAGAAATTCATTGGCCATTTTCACGTGAATTATAAGCGGGAGAAGGAGATTGTGGACAATGGAATCAGAACTCTTGCGGTAAAGACTCCCTCCAGAGACCAGAGAGTGGGGAATCTTTCCGGAGGCAATCAGCAGAAGGTGGTTCTTGCCAAGTGGCTGGCTGCGGAGCCGGAGATCCTGATCCTGGATGAACCCACAAGAGGCGTGGATGTAGGTGCCAAGGCGGAGATTTATAAAATTATGAATGAACTGGCCGCCAGAGGAATGGCGATTGTGATGATTTCTTCCGAAATGCCGGAGGTTTTAAATATGTGCGACCGTATTGTGGTGATGAGCGAAGGAAGGATCCGGGGCGAACTGGGACGGTCGGAATTTGAGCAGGAAAGAATTTTACATTATGCGATTGCGGAGGAAGTTTGATATGGGCAAAAAAATCGATACAAGCAAATATGAAGATCATGTAATTTTAGGGCCGGTGATCCGCTATTTAAAGTCCAATCTCGGTATTCTGCTGGCCTTTTTAATTCTGTGTGCAGTACTGTCCATTGCGGCGGATAATTTCCTGACAGTCAACAACTGGCTTACGATCCTCAGGACGGTTTCCACTACCGGGTATCTGGCTATCGGCGTTATGCTGGCCATTATGCTTGGCGGCATTGACCTGGTAGGAGGGGCTATGATCGCCTGTACCGGATGTCTGACTGTGGTATGTATGGAGCGCTGGGGGCTTCCCATGGCGGCGGCTATTCTGATCGGCCTGGCAGTGGGAATCATCGCAGGCTTTATTAACGGCTGGATTATCGCCTACAGCGGCATTCATCCCTTTGTAGTTACCCTGGCTATGCAGAGCATCTTAAGAGGGGCCGCTTATCTGATTGCGGACGGACAGCCTGTGCCCCTGTATGTAAACGACGTTTATCCCAAGATCGGTACCGGCCTGGTAGGCGGGTTGGTTCCCTACCCTGTTATTTACATGCTGATTTTCTTCTTTCTGCAGTATCTTCTTCTGAACAAGACGAAAATGGGACGGTATATCTATGCGGTGGGCGGCAACGCCACGGCGGCCCAGTTTTCCGGTATCGATATTAAGAAAGTAAAGATCATGGTCTGGACTATCAGCGGCTTTCTGGCCGCCTTTGCCGGTATCGTACTTTCAGCCAGACTGTCCTCTGGGCAGCCGGGAACCTCGGTGGGAGCTGAGACAGATGCCATCGCCGCCTGTGTTCTGGGAGGCACCAGCATGTACGGCGGTGTGGGATGTACCGGCGGCGTTCTTATCGGCGTTCTGGTGATCGGGGTCATCACCAACGGCCTGACGCTGCTTCATGTCAATTCAAATTGGCAGTACGTGGCTAAGGGAGTGATTATCCTTCTGGCAGTGTATATTGATATGATTCGTCAGAATAAAATGCAGTCCCGGAGCGAGTAATGGTTGGCTGCGCAGAAGAAAAGTGTATTGACAAATGGATTTGGAGGATGTAAGATATTTTCAAAAGAATGGAATGAAAAGAAAGAAACTTTCGTTTCTGCTTTATGATCTGATCTTTAGGGGAAGGAGAAAAAAATATGGAAAAGGAGAAAAATACCATATTTGCCACCTCGGAGCTGGTTTTGAACATTAAATCCAGGATGCAGCAGATGAATCCCGCTCAGAGAAAAATCGCCAAATTCATTCTTGATAATCTGGAAGAGGTTCAGGGAATGCCCATTGGGGAGATGGCTAAAGGAAGCCAGGTGAGTGAAGCTACGGTTTCCAGGTTCGTTAAATTTCTTGGATGCTGCAGCTACCGTGAGTTCCAGACAGAGATGGTAAAGAGCAATGCACTGAAGCATGAGAAGATCCGGGGATATTCTGACGTTCAGAATCTGGACGGCGGCTACCGGCTTTGCAAAAAAGTTTTTGAGGCGAATATACAAAGCCTTGTAGATACCCTGTCTATTATAAATCCAGAAGCCCTGGAGAAAACGGCAGATCTGATTGTGGAGAAGCGCAGGCTCTGCATTTTGGCTCAGGGAAGATCCACCGTAACGGCCAACAGCATCCGGCAGCGGCTTTATCGTCTGGGGATTTCCTGCAGTTGTTATTCCGATCCCCATGAGCAGGCTATCACAGCCTCACTCCTGAAGGAGGGAGATCTGGTTATGGGGATCAGTACCTTTGGCAGGAGCAAGAATCTTCTGAAAAATCTTCGGCTGGCCGCTGCCAATAAAGCGGTGACTATAGGAGTGAGCAGCTACAGAGGGACTCCCCTGGAGAAAATTTCCAATATTATGCTGGTGGCCTCTAACAATGAAGAAGCCAGTTTTGGCTTTGAGCCGTCTTGCTCCACAGTCTCTCAGATGGTAATGCTGGATTGTCTGTATATTATGATTACCCAGAGAATGAAAGAAGAAGCACAGCAATGTTTTTTGAGTTCCTGCGATGCGATTGAGAGCGAGAGGGAATAAACAGGCAGCAGATCCTGCGGAAATTTCTGCAGGATTATAAATATTATTTACATAAGCTAGATTTAGGAGGACAAAAAAATGCTTGTAAACATGAAGGAAATGCTCAAGGACGCAGAACGGCACAACTACGCCATCGGTTCTTTAAACACGCCTAACTTTGAGACGCTCCGGGCGGTAATCGGTGCGGCGGAGGAGCTGGGATGCCCCATTATCATTAACCATGCCCAGGGGCATGAGCCGGTGGTGACTCTGGAAACCATTGCGCCTCTAATGAAGATGTATGCGGAAAACGCAAAGGTTCCTGTGGCTATGCACATTGATCACGGCCTTGACATGGATTTCTGTATGCGGGCTGTGAGGGCGGGCTTCACTTCCATTATGTGCGACCGCTCTGAATATCCCCTGGAGAAAAACATTGCCCTGACAAAGCAGTTTGTGGATCTGGTAAGGCCCCTGGGGATTACGGTAGAGGCAGAGTTAGGCGCTATGCCTAATAATATGCCCACGGAGGTACCGGGACAGGAGGCTTCCGACTTAAGCGACCTGACACAGTATTTTACCAAGGTTGACGAGGCAAAACGATTCGCCCAGGAGACAGGGGTGGACGTGCTGGCAATTTCCATCGGCACGGTACATGGAATGTACAAGGAAAAATCGAATCTGGATATTGACAGGATTAAAGCCATTCGAGGGGCCATCACAGACGAAAATGTTCATCTGGGCATGCATGGCTGCTCTGGCACAGAGCCGGAGCAAGTGGTAGCGGCCGTCGATGCAGGAATCAGGAAGATCAACTATTTTACCGCCATGGACACAGGGATCACACCGGCCCTGAAGCAGATGATAGATGATTATGAGGGGCGTCCTCTGAATTACTCTGTTATGGTAAATGTGGCGATGGAAGAACTGAAGAAGGGGGCCAAGAAAGCTCTTGAGATGTTTATGACCTGCAGGAAATAATTGGGGAGGCTGCTTATGTATATTGGTCTGGATATAGGGACTTCCGGAACGAAAGCTTCCCTGATACAGCCGGACGGAACCGTCCTTCGGAATGCGCAGATCAGCTATGGCTTCTGCAATACCAGGGACGGCTGCCGGGAACTGGATCCCCGGGAAGTCTGGAAGGTTGTTATGGAATGTCTGAAAAAAGCAGGGAGAGATATGCCGGTAAAGACCATTACCGTATCCGCCCTGGGAGAGGCCATGATACCTGTAAACCTTCAGGGAGATCCCCTGGATGTCAGCATTACCGGAACGGACAAACGTGGATCCGCGGAGCTTGCGCATCTGGCAGAGCTGGCAGGGAGGAAGCGTCTGACAGAGATCACCGGGCTGAATCTCAGCACCATATACTCTGCCAATAAGCTGGTATGGATCCGGGAAAACCAGCCGGAGCTTTTTAGAAAGACCTGGAAATTTATGTCCTTTCAGGACTATGTGATTTACAGGCTTTGCGGGGCGGCGGTAATGGATTATTCTATGGCGTCAAGGACCATGCTTTTTGACCTTGATATCCTGAACTGGTCAAAAGAGCTGACGGAAATAGCCGGAATAAAAAAAGAACTCCTTTCCAGGCCGGTCCCCCCGGGAACTGTGGCGGGGACCATACGCAGGGAATTTGCAGAAAGCCTGGGACTGCCTGAGGATGTAAAGATTGTGACGGGGACTCATGACCACATCTGTAATGCCCTTGGATGCGGCGCTGCGGAAAAAGGAAGCTGCGCCGATACGGTGGGAACTACAGAGGGGCTGACGGCCGTTCTGACGAGAGATCAGCTTTCCACCGACAATATAGAAAAATACCAGATCTCCTGCGAACCCTTTGCGGCCAGGGGGCTTTACAATACGGTGGCTTGGAATAATACTTCCGGGGTTTTGCTGAAATGGTTTGTGACAGAATTTGCCCGGGAAGAGAAAAGGGGCGGCCTGTCTGAGGCCTTTGCCAGGATGAATGTGCAGATGAGACCGGAACCTACCAAGCTTCTGGTGCTTCCGCACTTTTCCGGTGCGGCCACACCCTATATGGACAGTGAGTCTAAAGGTGCTGTCTTGGGCCTTACACTGGACACGAGGCGGGAGGATTTGTATAAGGCCCTCATGGAGGGAGCGAATCTGGAACTGGCCATGATCCTGGAGGGACTTAAAAAGGCTGGACTGAAGGTAAATAAGGTGGTAGCTACAGGAGGAGCTCTTTCACCGGAGCTTCTGCAGATTAAAGCAGATGTGCTGGATCTGGAGATCCAGACGGTGAAAGAAAAGCAGACGGGCACTCTGGGCGGGGCAATCCTTGGAGCCGTGGCTGCCGGGGATTTTCCGGGGATCCGGGAGGCGGCGGATCAGATGGTGAAAAGAGGGCCAAGCTATGAGCCGGATTCTGTGCGCAGCCGGATTTATAAGGAAAAGCTGGAGCTGTACCGGGAGGTTTATCCTTCTGTGGCCAAGATCAGCCGCAGAATAATATGAAGGGAGAAGACATGATATCAAATTATTCGGATATTTTAAAATATGCCAGGGAACATAAGATTACCATCGGGGCATTTAACTCTTTTAATATGGAAACTCTGCAGGCCGTGGTCTCTGCCGCTGAGGAAAAACAGGTGCCGCTGATCGTCCAGACGTACCATGCCCATGCGGAGTATGCAGGAGTGGAATATATGCGGGCCATCTATGGCGTGGCGGCAGAACACGCATCCGTGAAGATCGCCATGGGGCTGGATCACGGACAGTCCTTCTCTCAGGCGGAAAAATGCATTAACGCAGGCTATACCGGCGTTATGATTGACCTAGCTTCTGAAGATTATGACGTAAATGTAAAAGAGACTAGGAGAGTGGTGGAGCTGGCTCACGCCAAGGGAATTTCCGTGGAGGCGGAGCTGGGTGTGATAGCGGATGCAGACCGTTCCTTGGAGGAAATCGCTGCCGGTTATACCGATCCTGAGGTGGCAAGGCACTTTGCGAAAGATACGGGCGTAGACTGCCTGGCAGTGTCTGTGGGAACGGCCCACGGAAATTACACGCATACGCCGAAGATCAATTTTGACCTTTTAAAAGAGCTGGTTGACACCGTAAGCTGTCCTATCGTGGTACACGGGGGCTCCGGTACTCCGGACCAGGACGTGGAAGAGATGGTTCGTCTTGGAATTGCGAAGCTCAATGTGGGGACAGATTTCTTTAATGCCTACAAAAAAGCCATGTTTGATACGATGAATGAGAGAGGGCTTGATGTGGAGCCTGTGGAGGTTATGGAGGCTGCCAGAAAGGCAGTGGAGGAGGTGGCTCTCCAAAAACTGGATATCCTGACAAGATTCCGCATATAGCGGGCAGGGGGGGACGCCATATGGAGAGTGGGAAGAAATTCGATGTGATTTGTATTGGGCAGATTATCCAGGACGTTATGGTAGCGGGGATTCCCTGCACAGCACTGATGGAAGAAAGAGACAGTTTTATGGCAGAAGAAACACTGCTGTCTACAGGCGGAGACGCCGCAAATCAGGCGGTAACCCTGGCTCGGCTGGGAAATCGCACCGCACTGCTGGGCCGGCTGGACCGGGGGAGTGTGGGAACGATGGTTTTTGGCGAGTTTGAGAGAGAAGGGGTAGATACTTCCCTGCTGGTACGGCCTGAGGAATGTGTGAATATTACATCTATTGTCATGGTACAGCCAGGCGGACATCACAAGTTTTTCATCGGTCCCGGCAGGAATTATGAGCTGGGGATCGGAGATGTGAATCTGGAGGATATCTCCAGGGCCAGGATTGTCACAGCAGGAAGTCTTTTTGGCTTGGGAGCACTGGATCGGGAAGGGATTGACAAGGTTTTTCGGAGGGCAAAAGAAGCCGGAGCTGTCACTGTGGCGGATATGACATATGATATGCATAAGATAGGGGCCAGAGCCTTCGACAGGCTGTATCCTGACATCGACTACTTGATGCCAAGCTATGACGAGGCGGTTTTTGTCACAGGAGAAAGAGAGCCGGATAAGATTGCCGATGCCTTTCTGAAGGCTGGAGCCGGAAATGTGGTTTTGAAGCTGGGAGATAAAGGATGTTTCTTTAAGAATTCCGGGGAGCGTTTTTACACAGATCCATTTTCAGTAGTACCGGTGGACACCACAGGCTGCGGAGATAATTTTGTGGCAGGATTTATACATGAACTGCTTAAAGGAATGCCTCACAAGGTCTGTACGGAATTTGCCTGCGGAATCGGAGGGTTGAATTCTCTGGGCCTGGGAGCCCATAGGATTGTGCGGTCAGAAATGCATGTGGAGGAATTTATGGGGAAGACAGCGAGGGTGCGTTTTGACAGGAGATAAAACTTATAAAAGCCTCTGTATGTTTTATATATTTCTGAAATAAGGTGAAAGGGTATTTTCTGCATTTATAAAGGATTGCGGAGGATGCCCTTTTGCTGTTAGAATAGGGAAAGAGAGGTACTATAAAGAAAGAACGGAGTGTGAAAGATGAAGGAAGTATGCTATATCGGCCTCGATGTGGGCACGTCCGGGTGCAAGGCTTCAGTGGTGGACAGTAAGGGAAAGATTCTCGCTTCCGCCAGGAGGGAATATAAGTTTGAAAGTTTAGCTCCGGGGCGGGTGGAGCTGAACCCGGTGATGGTCTGGGAAAAGGTTCAGGAAACCTTAAAAGAGGTGGCTGCGGCAGGGTATGAGCCCAGAATGATGTCTGTCTCATCCATCGGAGAGACGCTGGTGCTGATGGATGAGCAGGACCGGGTACTCTGCAATGGGATTATCTACCTGGACGAGCGGGGAACGGAGACGATGGATGAGATCCGGGAAAAGATCAGCGATGTGCAGATCCACAGAATTACGGGAATCCCCCTGAATTATATGTTCAGCCTGAACCGCCTGCTGTGGCTGCGCAAACATGAGCCGAAGCTGATTGAGAAAACAAGCAGCTACTTCATGTTTGGAGATTACATCACCTACATGCTGACAGGAGAGAGGATGATCGATCCATCCACGGCTTCTAAATCCATGATGCTGGACGCATGGAAGCTGGATTGGTCTGGGGAGCTGGGAGAACTTTTTCAGGTTCCCTTTTCCAGGTTTTCCCCGGTGGCGCCTACCGGCACCATAGCGGGCACCATCCGAAAAGAGCTGGCGTCAGAGCTGGGACTTCCCACAGAACTGAAAGTGGCTGCGGGATGTCATGACCAGTGTGCGGCCACTTTGGGTTCCGGCGGCGTGGGGGCCGGGGATATGGCGGCAGGCGAGGGCAGTACGGAGAGCCTGAATCTGGTGGCGGAGCAGGAGGATATTACGGAGAAGTTTCTAAAGAAAAATATCTGCTTTGAGCCTTATGTAAAGACGGGGCAGTACCTGGTTCCTGTGGGGCAGTTTTCCCACGGTACCTGCATCCGCTGGTTTGTCCAAGAATTCGGCTGGGATTACCAGGCAGGATATGGCCAGAGCCTTAGAGATCCTGTCCGGGAAGGAAAGAGTGTCTATGATATCGCCGGGGAGACGTGTGCCGGGGATGCGGGAGAGCTTTTTTTCCTCCCCTATATGACCAGGTCAAAGCTTATGGAGCCGGATAATCCCGCCCTGGGAGTTTTTGCGGGAGTGGATGTGAAGGCGGACCGGGGAAGGATGTACCGGGCTCTTTTGGAAGGGCTCTGCTTTGAGACCAGGAAATGCTTCGATATTTTGGAGACGGCTTCCCTGCCGGTGCGTCAGATCGTGGCCACAGGCGGATGCTCACGCTCCAGGCTGTTTATGCAGATGAAGGCGGACGTGCTGGAAAAACCCGTATCTATTCTGAAAAATATTGATGCCGGCATTACCGGTCTTGCCATGATCTGTGCCGTTGCGGACGGCCAGTACAAAGATTACAGGGAGGCTGCCGGGCTTTTTGTGAAAACCGGGGAAGAGCTTAAGCCTCAGAGAGACTATCGGGAAAAGTACCTTAAGTACCGCAGGATCAGCCAGGCGGCTAAGGAACTGTATCAGAATCTCTGAGAAAGGAGAATGAAGATGCCGGAAAATACTACGGTGCCTGCACTGGAACGGGCCCTGGACGTCCTGGAATGTCTGGCGCAGGGAGAGGGAAAGACCATGAAAGAGATTACAGAGGAGCTGGGGATTCCCGGGGCTTCTCTGTTTCGGATTTTAAAAAATCTCACGTGCAGAGGATACCTTCTGAAGCTGGAGGGCCAGCCGGTGAGATACACCCTGGGATATCAGATTCTGCATTTGGCGGCCCGATATTCAGATACCGCTTCCCTGGGGAGCCTTGCCAGGCCGTATATGGAGCGGCTGTCAGGGCTTACGGGGCAGACGGTTCAGTTTGCGGTCTGCAGAGGAGGCGCTTTTATGTACATAGAGCAGGTACTCTCAGCGGCCCCTGTAAACATTATGGCCCGCCTCTATACACCTATGGAGCTGAATGCCAGTGCGGGGGCAAAATGCATTCTGGCCCAGATGGATCCGGAATGCCAGAGAAAGGTGATCCGGGAAGCCGGGCTTAAGAAGAAGACACAGTATACCATTGTGGATGAAGACGTTCTCATGGCGGAACTGGAAGCTACCAGGCAGAGAGGGTATGGAGTGGACCGAGAAGAATTTGCCCTGGGTATCGGATGCATCGCCGTTCCTGTGTTCGGAGCGGGAAACCAGTGTGTGGGTGCCCTGGGAATTACCGGGAGGGTGGAGGATTACCGCAGGGAGAAGGAGTTTGAAGATTTGAAGGAACAGATCCTGCGCACGGCCCAGGAAATATCCGCCAGGCTCCGTGGAGGCAGCCAGTTTTAAAGAGTCAGACCATTCTTTACAAAAAAAGCTTTTTGTGTTACTATAAGGGCATAAATTCCATATATAAAAATATAATTTCATATATGAAAAAGGAGGAATGGAAATGAACAGGAAACCGTTGTTGGGACTGATCGGATTTTCAGATGGAGATCCGGAAGTCCATGAGCAGCTTAAAGACATTGTCCAAGCCCAGGTAGACGTGATTGAGGCGGAACTGAAAAAGGACGGCGCCATAGACGTAATTGTGGCGGACCGCCTGGTAAATTCTGCCGAGAGCGCCAAAGAAGAGGCCGAAAAGCTGAAAGCAAAGGGCGTGGACGGGACTATTTTTTCTTATGGAGTTTTTGCCTTCCCGAATTTTTCTGCCATTGCGGCAAAGAATGGAAAAGGACCGTATCTTTTGGCAGCCAACCTGAATCCAGACTGGCCCGGCATGGTGGCTATGCTGGCCGCAGGGGGGGCCCTGCATCATCTTGGCATTGAACATTTTCGGGCAGCCGGTGACTTCCGGGATCCCAAGGTGCTGGGGAAGATTATTCAGTTTGGAAAATGCGCTAAGGTAGTGTCAGGGCTGAACGGGCAGAAGTACGGACTGCTGGGGGGCAGAAGCCTGGGCATGTACAGCTCTACTGTGAGTATGCAGGACTGGGAACAGCTTTTCGGTGTGGACGTAGACCATATGGATCAGTCGGAGATCCTCCGCAAGGCCGCCGAGGTCAGCGATGAGCAGGTGGAGAAAGCCTTTAAGTGGCTGACGGAGAATGTGGGCAGGATTGAGTATGACGGCAGCCGGCTGACGGAGGAGAAGCTTAAAGAACAGATCCGGCATTATGAGGCAACCAAAGCCATAGTGAAAGAAAACAATTATGACTTTATCGGGGTGAAATGCCATTATGAGATGAGCCGCCATTACTGCACCGAGTGCCTGAGCGCAGCATTTATGAATGATCCCTACGACTGGGACGGTCCCAAGGAACCCTGCGTCTGTGCCTGTGAGGCGGATTCTGATGCGGCTCTCACCATGCAGATTTTGAAGCTGCTTACCAATGATCCTGTTATCTTCATGGATATCCGCCATTATGATGCGGAGAATGACGTGATGATTTTCTGCAACTGCGGTTCCCAGTCTACATACTATGCCACCGGCACAGAGGATTATAAGGCCAACCTGGCCAAAACGACTCTGTACCCCTGCCTGGAGATGTATGCGGGAGGCGGCTGCCACGTAAACCTTCAGACGAAGCCTGGGACGGCTACCATTGCCCGTCTGAACCGCTACCAGGGAAAATACCGCATGACGATCATTCCCACAGAATTTGTGGAGATGCCCAAGGAGAAGGAAGCGGAGACCACGAAAGAGTGGCCCCATGTATTTGCCAAGCTTCCCTTTGACCATGAGATTTTCCTTGACAAGTTTGATGCGAATCACTGCCATGCGGTATACGGGAACCATGTGGAAGAGCTGAAGATAATCTGTCAGATGCTGAACATAGATGTGGAGATGCTGGGAGAAGCGTAAAAAAATGTAGAAGAAACAAGGGGGGAACAAACACATGCAGAGAATTTTAAACAATCCAGACAACATAGTGGATGAGATGCTGGAAGGCTTTCTCAAAACCCATGGAAACATCGTAAAAAAGACGGACAATCCCCGGGTGGTGGCTGCCAAGGCGGCTCCCGTCCAGGGAAAGGTGGGGGTAGTGACCGGCGGAGGCTCGGGCCACAAACCGGCCTTTATCGGATATGTGGGGAAGAACCTCTGCGATGCCGCCGCTGTGGGAGAGATCTGTTCATCGCCTACGGCCGTAGCTTTCCTGGACGCCTTTAAGGCGGCGGACGGAGGGGCGGGGATAGCCTGTCTCTATGGCAACTACAGCGGCGACAACATGAATGTAAAGATGGCTGTGAAAATGGCTAAGAAGCAGGGACTTACCGTAAAGACAGTCATTGCCAACGACGACGTGGCCAGCGCTCCCAAAGACCAGAAGGAGAAACGCCGGGGCGTAGCCGGGGAGATCCTCATGTGGAAATGCGGCGGCGCCAAGGCAGCCCAGGGAGCGGATCTGGATCAGGTGATCGCAGCGGCCCAAAAGGCTATCGACAATACAAGGAGCGTGGGAATCGGCTTGACGCCCTGTACTCTGCCGGCTGTGGGGCATCCCAATTTCGAGATCAAGGACGGCACTATGGAGGTCGGCATCGGCCATCACGGGGAGCCGGGAATTGAGGTGTGCCCCCTGGAGACGGCTCAGCAGATGGCAAAGCGTATGACGGACATTGTGCTTCCTGATTATCCTTTTGAGGCAGGGGATGAGGTAGTGGTGCTGGTATCCGGACTGGGGGCCACGCCGGTGATGGAGCTCTACGTGCTGTACAATGAGGTGGAGAAGATCCTTACAGAAAAAGGAATCAGGATTTACAAGCCTATGGTGGGAAACTACTTTACCTCCCTGGACATGATGGGGGCTACCCTGACGGTTATGAAGCTGGATGAGGAACTGAAAGAACTGATTGATATGCCGGTATACAGCATGGGCCTGAAGGAGGAATAAAGGTGAAAAATTCATTTGCAAACGCAGAGGGAAAGAAGATCCTTCTGAAAATGGTAAAGGCGATCCAGGAGAATAAGGCGTATCTGGGGGATATTGACGGTCTCATTGGGGACGGGGATCACGGAATGAACATGAACAAGGGATTTACCGTCTTTGAAGAGCGCTTTGCGGATCAGGATTTTTCCTTCACGGAGGGCCTGGACGATCTGGGGATGATCCTTCTGAATGAGATCGGAGGCTCCATGGGTCCCATTTACGGAACCATATTTATGGGAATGGCGGAGCAGGGAGAGGATCTGGAAGAGATCAGCCTGGAAGAGTTTGCGCAGATGCTGGAGCACGGCTTCTCCGAGCTGCAGACGATTATCGAGGCCCAGGTAGGAGACAAGACGTTGGTGGACACCCTCTCTCCAGCCGTGGATGCCCTGAATGAGTCGGTGCAGACAGGCGAAAGCTTTGATAAGGCCCTGGGCGCCATGAAGGAGGCTGCGCAGGCCGGAAGAGATTCCACCAAGGATCTGGCGGCAAAATTCGGCCGTTCCAGCCGGTTGGGGGAGCGGTCCAGGGGCGTCCTGGATGCAGGAGCAACCTCCTGCTGCCTGATTTTGTGCGCCATGGCTGACGGGATAAAGGAATTGCTGTAGAGTTTTATTAAAAGGAGGAAGGATCATGCATACAATCGCCATCGGATGTGACCCAAACGCACAGGCAGAGAAAGAGAAGCTGATGGATTTTTTAGAGAAGAAAGGGTATGAGATCACAGATTTCGGAAGCCAGGATCCCATCTACGCCAATACAGCCATAGCTGTGGCGGAGGCCGTGGCAGCCGGGAAATATGACAGGGGAATTCTCATCTGCGGTACCGGCCTGGGGGTTTCCATTGCGGCCAACAAGGTAAAGGGCGCCTACGCCGCCCTTCTCTCTGACGTATATTCCGCTAAGAGAGCACGCTTAAGCAACGACGCCAATATCGCATGTTTCGGCGCCTTTACCATCGGGCAGAAACTGATGGAAGAGCTTGCGCTGGCATTTCTGGAGAACGAATTCGTGCCGGGGTGCCCTTCTCAGGAGAAGGTAGACCGTTTCGTGGCCTATGACCGTGAGAGAGGTTAAAACACTGCTGGCAAAATCGCTTTGGAGGTAGAAAATGGATAGGGAAGAAAAGAACATACAAGCAGAACAGGAAAGGAGGGTGATTACCCAGGGAGAAGAGATTGAGAAAGCCAGGAAATTCTTTGACGGAGACAGGTTTGCGGTAGAAAACGGCGCCGTGATCGAGGCCATTGGGGATCATTACGCCAGATGCAGCATGAAGCTGGAGCCCAAGCACCGCAACGCTGTGGGCATAGTCATGGGAGGCGCATATTTTACCCTGGCGGATTTTGCCTTTGCTGTGGCGGCAAACTGGCAGAGGGTGGGGACAGTTTCTCTGACAAGCAATATTACCTTCTGCGGGGCGGCCAAGGGAGAATATATCTGTGCGGAAGCTGTCTGCAAAAAGGATGGACGCAGTACCTGCCTGTATGAGATAAACGTAAAAGACGAGCTGGGAAATTTAGCGGCAGTCGTGAGTATAAATGGATTCCACCGTGCATAATATTACCATCAGAAAAAGATGGGAGTGAAAGGATGAGACAGTGGTGGAGACAAAGCAGTGAGATAAAGAAATGGGAGGCGGCAGGGTTCCTTGTCTACAGTATTCTGGGGACTCTGCTGCACTTTGTCTATGTGTGGAGCGGCGGCCAGCCGGCGGCAGGACTTGTAGGACCGGTAAATGAAAGTGTATGGGAACATCTGAAGCTTTTATTTATGCCGGTCTTTTTTTATTCTCTCATAGAAGCCTGGAAAGGCCCGCAGATTCCAGGACTCTTGTGGATTAAGTTTAAGGCCGTGCTTTTGGGAATGGCCTTCATCCTGGTCTCCTTCTATACCCTTACGGGGCTTGCGGGGAGGAACATTGACTGGCTCAATATCGTAATCTTTTTCGCGGCGGCTCTTCTGGTTGCCCGCTATACCGTAAAGGCCTCTCCCAGGGAGATTTCCCCGGAGGATGGAGGGGAAGACCGAAAGGCGGAGGGCAGGAATTGGCTGGGGCTGATTCTGTTTCTGGGGCTCTTCATATTGTTCGCATGGTTTACGGCAGCCCCGCCTAAGCTCCCGGTGTTTATCCCTCCCTCAACGATATCTTCTTGACATTTCTCTTCTGATACGCTATAATTTCGTTGCATTAAACTTTTAAAGCTTAACGCTTTAACGTGCGAAAAGCGGAAGATGAAGGAGAAAGAGAAATGGCAAGCAAAGTGATTTTGCTGGTTTTATTCCTGCTCTGTATGCTGGGAGTGGGGATCTATGCCAGAAAACTTGTGACCAACGTAAATGGTTTTATTTTAGGCGGGAGAAGCGTAGGGCCTTGGCTGACCGCTTTTGCCTATGGGACATCCTATTTTTCAGCCGTTATTTTTGTAGGCTATGCCGGCCAGTTCGGCTGGCGGTTCGGTCTGGCCTCCACCTGGGTGGGGCTGGGGAACGCCATTCTGGGAAGCCTGCTGGCCTGGGTGGTTCTGGGAAAGCGCACCAGGAAGATGACCCATCATCTGGAGGCGGCTACCATGCCAGATTTCTTTGGAAAAAGGTTTGGCAGCAGAGCCCTTCAGATTGCGGCTGCAGCCATTGTTTTTGTATTTTTGATTCCGTATACGGCTTCTGTGTACAACGGTCTTTCCAGGCTGTTTGAGATGGCCTTCCATATTGAATACCGCTATTGCGTAATCGGTATGGCGGTGCTGACGGGAGTTTACGTAATTATGGGAGGCTACATGGCCACGGCTATCAACGATTTTATCCAGGGAATTATCATGCTGGCAGGGATCGTGGCGGTGATCGCCTACGTTCTGGCAGGCCAAGGAGGATTTATGGAGGCTGTACGCAGCCTTTCCCTGGTGGAGGACGCAGCGGTCTCCAACGGCATGAACGGAGCTTTTGCCTCCTTCTTCGGGCCGGATCCTGCCGGACTGCTCTCCGTGGTGATCCTTACTTCCCTGGGGACCTGGGGGCTGCCTCAGATGGTACATAAGTTCTACGCCATCCGTGATGAAAAATCCGTTATGACGGGCACGGTGGTTTCCACTCTGTTTGCGGTGATTGTGGCTGGAGGATCCTATTTCCTGGGAGGTTTTGGCAGACTTTTCTCCCAGGCGGCAGCGGGAGCGGACGGATCTGTGCAGTACGACGCAATTATTCCGGCGATGCTGGAGGAAAGCCTGCCGGATATTATGGTAGGTGTGGTGATTGTGCTGGTGCTTTCCGCATCCATGTCCACCCTGTCTTCCTTGGTACTGACCTCCAGTTCCACCCTGACGCTGGATTTCCTGAAGCTTTTGGTCTTCAAGAAGATGGATGACCGGAAACAGCTTTTTGTGATGAGAGTGCTGATCGTGTTTTTCGTGGTGGTCTCCGTGGTGCTGGCTTTGGATCCCCCCACCTTTATTGCCCAGCTTATGGGAATTTCCTGGGGAGCCCTGGCCGGAGCTTTCCTGGCGCCTTTCCTCTACGGACTGTTCTGGAAGCGGACCACGAAAGCGGCTGTGTGGGCGGCTTTCATCTGCGGCGTGGGGATTACAGTGGCCAATATGTATCTGAATTTCTTCTCATCCTCCATTGTAGCCGGAGCCTTTTCTATGATATTTGGCCTGGTGGTCGTGCCGGTGGTCAGTCTGCTGACGCCCAGGCCGGATGAGAAGAAGGTGGATGATATTTTCTTTTCCCTGGAAGAGTAGGGAGAGATCAGCGAAGGGAAACATACAGATTTCGGGAATCCTTGGGAGGGTTCCCGAATTTCTTTTTATAAGCCCGGTAGAAGGATGAGTAGCTGGGAAAACCGCTTTGCAGGCAGGCTTCCGTGACGGAGATCCCCTCCCGGATCAGAGAGCGGGCGTGGAAGAGCCTCTTTTCCGCAATATAATTTCCAAGAGTACTCCCTGTCTCCTGGCGGAACAGATGCATCAGATAGGAACGGTTTACGTAGCAGCAGGAGGCAATTTCCTCCACGGAGAGAGGCTGCTGCAGGTGGCTGTTAATATAGGCGAGGGCTTTGTGTACCACAGGATGGGAGGAAGCAGAGAGAAATACAGGGGCTTCTGCCAGGAGGGAACGGTTCAGGAGAATCAAAAACTGCAGAAAAAGGCAGCGCTGATACAAAGGGGAGGCGAAGCTGTTTTCTGCAATCTCCTGGCTCAGGGCAGAGAGCAGAGGAAAAAACGGCGTATTTTCCCTGGCGCCCAGGCGGATCACGTGGCTGCGGTTTTTGAGACACTGCCTGTAGCATCCGAATAAATCGGCGCCCTCCTGGAGGCATAGGTCAAAGAAGGCAGGGGACATGTAGGAAATCATTCGTTCGTAGGGCGCTTCTGTATGGATAACAGGATGGTGAACCTCCCCGGCTGGCACCAGGACAATATCGCCGGGCAGCAGCTCATACGTCTTTCCCTCCACAACGTAGCTGACATTTCCCTGAAAAAATACGAGAAGCTTATGAAAATCGTGGTAGTGGCTTTGAAATTCCCGTCCTTCCCGGGTAGTGAGGTAAAAGAGACGGAAATCCGTGGTAAGGTAACCGGTTTTTGGAGAAGGGGTTTTGTTATTTTCCATAGAATATCCTTTCTTGATTTTCTCAGGTTCGTACCGGCGTCTTGGCCGTCAGGGGCAGGGCCCACGCAGTTCTGGGTGAAACGTATCACATTACAGCACAATATGCAAGAAAAAGAACAGAATTTAGGTTTTTATTTTATATAATGAGCGTAAAATAGAAAAAAACGCTGCGGATAGCCGGAAAGCAGCGGAAAACCAGTGGACGGATGAGAAGGGGGACTTTATAATGGAAATGGTATTGAGCAAGTATCACAGTTTTGGAAACGACTATCTGATTTATGACTGCAGAAAGAATGAGTATGAGCTGAAGCCGGAGGATATCCGCAATATCTGTGACCGGCGCTTCGGGGCGGGAGGAGACGGCATCCTGGCAGGGCCGGTGCCCATGTTTGGAAAAACCGGCGTGAAGATTTATAATCCCGATGGAAGCGAGGCGGCCATCAGCGGCAACGGCCTCTGCATTTTTGCAAAATATCTTAAGGACGCAGGGTATGTGGTGAAAAAAGAATTTGTCATCCAGACCAGAAGCAGGGAAGTGACCGTCCATTATCACAATGAGGCGGCTACGGAGATGACCATTTCTATGGGACGCCTTTACTGCGGGCAGACGGACGGAGAGGGTCAGAGCAGGAGTGAATTTATACCTGTGGAATACGAGGGCAGGACATACAGGGGAATGTGTGTGTGGATGGGAAACCTTCACTGTATTATTCCCATGGAAGAAATCTCCAAGGAGGCAGTCTGCCGGATTGGAAGAATGCTGCAGAAAGATGAGAGATTTCCTGAGGGGGTCAACACCCAGATTATCAGAGTGCGAGATAAGAACAACCTTGACACAGAGGTATATGAAAGGGGAGCGGGATACACTCTGGCATCCGGCAGCAGCTGCTGTGCGGCGGCAGGGGTTGCCTCCCTTATGAACCTGACAGATCCCTGTGTGTATGTCCATATGCCCGGCGGCACTCTCACAGTCCGTCTGGATGCGGAGATGAATGCGGAGATGACAGGAAAAGCAGATTATATCGGGCAGATCAGTCTTTCCTATGAGTTTTTGGAGAAATACCACATTGGAGTATAAAAGATTTAATGCGGCAAGGAGGAAAGAGTGAGAAAATGAACGTCAGGAAGACACGGCCGGAGGATCTTGAGAGGGTCATGGAACTGTATGCCGAGGCCAGAGCATTTATGAAGAGGACGGGAAATCCGAATCAGTGGAAAGATTCCCATCCGGCGGAGAGCCTGATCCGGCGGGATATCGAGGAAGGCATTGGCTACGTATTGGAAGAAGAGGGGCAGATAGCGGCTGCTTTCATGTTCCGTATTGGAGAGGATCCCACGTACCGGGTCATAGAGGACGGGGAGTGGCTGCGGGAAGGTCCCTACGGGGTGATTCACAGGATTACCGCATGGAACAAAAGCAGGGGGGCGGCTTCGGAATGTATGAAATGGTGTTTTGAGCAGTGCGCAAATCTCCGCTGCGATACCCACCAGGACAATAAGATTATGCAGCATGTGCTGGAGAAGAATGGGTTTAAGCGATGCGGCGTGATTTATCTGGAAAATGGGGAGCCCAGGATTGCTTATCAGAAGGTATAAAGAATGCGGATTTTCGGAAATTGCCAGTTTTGTTGGTAATTTCTGGAAATCCGCTTTTTTTGGCAGGAATGCTGTATAAATTAGGGAAAACAGACAAAAAATACATTGCTTTTGTTGAAGAAAAAGGTTATAAGTATATATAGGTGCTTTTAAAAAATACCTTAAAATCACAACGATATTTTTAGTTTACATAAATTCAGAGGATGCAGGTATCATGTCAGAAACAGTACAGTATCAAACCTGGCCCCTGTCCTTCAGTCAGAGAAATATCTGGGATCTGGAGAGGGCCTTTGAGGGGACGTCTATCAACAACATCAGCACTACTTTGAAGATCCAGGGGAGAGTGGATTTTGCCCTGCTTCAGAAGACTCTGAATCTGATGATTGAGAAGGATCCTTCCCTGCGCAGCAGGATCACGATCATGGAAGGGGAGCCTGTGTGGTATACGGCTCCTTATGTCAGGGAGAATTTTCCGATTTATGATTTTTCAGGAGCAGGAGAGAAGGGGCTGAAGGTTTGGGAGGACACCCTTACAAGAGAACCGATCTCTGTACTGCGCTCCCCTCTTTACCGGTTCGTCCTGTTCCGCACAGGAGAGCATTCCGGCGGCGTATTTATTAAGATTCATCACATCGCCTCTGACGGCTGGTCCCAGGCTTTGGTGTGCAACCGGATCGCCCAGACGTATCTGGAGCTTTTATACGGCGGTGAAGCCATGCTGGAGGAATCCCCTGGCTATGAGCTGCATGTGCAGGAAGAGCGGGAATACATCGGTTCAGGCCATTATGAGAGAGACAGGAGATACTGGAAGGAGCAGCTTTCCCATTATCATATGCCGTCCGTGATCAAGGATCTGAAAGGGGCCGAGATCAGTCCGGTGGGAAGACGTGTAAGTTTTCAGCTTCCTCAGCATTTAAACCACGCGATTTATACCTTCTGCATGGAGAATCGGGTGGCTCCTTTTGCTGTCTTTTACATGGCTCTGGCTATTTATTTTAAACATATCCGGGGAGAAGAGATTTTTACCATCGGCGTGCCCATTTTTAACCGCACCAGCTACGTATTTAAGCAGTGTACGGGAATGTTTGTGAGCACCCTCCCCTTTATCAATGAAATTGACGGGGAGTGGACCTTTAAGGAGTTTAATGAAAAACTGGCGGAGTCCTGGTATGAGCTTCTGCGGCACCAGAGATTCCCCTTCAAGGATATTACGGCCATGGCCAATGCACCTGACGGGAGGCTGTTCCAGGTGGCTTTGTCCTACCAGGACAGCAGGGTCTACGAAAGTCACGACACCTCCGTGACTTTTTCCGGCCGGTGGCATTACAGCGGCTATCAGGCGGAGCAGCTCTGCATCCATCTGAGCAATCTGGATTCCCCGAGGCAATACGCAGTGGATTACGACTATCTGACCCAGTTCTTTTCAGAGGAAGAGATTGCCGTATTTCATTTCTGTCTTATGAATCTGCTCTCAAAGGCTTTTGCCAATCCCAATATGAAAATCTGTCAGCTCTCCATGCTCAGTGCGGAAGTGCAGGAGAAGGTTTTGTATACCTTTAACCGGACAACCCGGTATATAGGGAAGGCCGATGCGTACCAGATCTTTTCCAATACTGCCCGCCGCTATCCTAAGAGAGCGGCGCTGATTTGGCAGGGAGAGCGTCTGACCTATCAGGAGCTGGCAGGGATGGCGGTGACTGTGTCGGAGGCTCTTTTGCGGATGGTTCCGGGGAAAAAGGGGCTGGCGGCAATTTGCCTTCCCAGGCAGTTCTCTTTGTTTGCCGGCATTCTGGGGACGCTGCGTCTGGGCTGGGGCTATCTGCTGATCTCCCAGGAAACGCCGAAGCTGCGGGCCCTGGAGATTCTGAATCAGAGCCAGGCGGATGTGCTGATTACTGATCTGGCTTCGGCTGGGGAGCTTCAGGAGAAGGGCCTCTCTATTCCAATTCTGGACGGGGATGGAATCCTTCCGGCCGCAGGGGAATCTATAGAATCCAGACATGAATCCTCCCTGGAGGATCTTGCCTATGTAGTCTACACTTCCGGAAGCACAGGGAAGCCAAAGGGGGTGGAGATCACCCAGAAAAGCCTTGTGAATCTGGCCCAGGCAATGAGTACTGTATATGGAGGGGGAGCCGTTCTCTCAATGTGCAGCATAGGGTTTGATGCCTTTGTGTTGGAGAGCAGCGCAGCTTTGCTGAACGGGCGCACCATTGTTCTTCCCACGGAGGAAGAGCTGGAGTCACCCAGGCGCCTGGCCCGACTGATTACTGGATATGCGGTGGGATTTATGGCCACCACTCCCTCAAGACTCTTTTTCCTGAGCAAGGAAGAAACGTTTTCCAGGGCCCTGGCCAATGTGGAAGCCATTGTATGCGGGGGAGAATCCTTTCCGAGGGAGCTTTTGGTGAAGCTTTCTATGTGTACGGAAGCCCGTATTTACAACCAGTATGGCCCTTCGGAAGCCACAGTGGCAGTGAGCCACAAACTTTTAAATCAGGCTGCGGCCATCACGGCAGGCTCCCCGCTCCAGAACTGCCGCCTATATGTGCTGGATGAGTGGAGGAAGCCTCTGCCCACAGGCGTATACGGAGAACTCTATATCGGGGGAGCGTGCGTGGGGAGAGGCTATAGGAATGATCCCAAGCTGACAGAAGAGCGGTTCTTCCCCAGTCCCTTTGAGAGCGACGAGCGCATATACCGCACAGGAGATATTGCCTGCTGGACGGAGGACGGGGAGATTATCCTTGCCGGTCGGAAGGACCGCCAGATTAAACTGCGGGGGCTGCGGGTGGAACCCCAGGAGATTTCCTCTTGCATCGCTTCCCATCCCGGAGTTTCCGATGCTGCGGCCCGGGTACTGACCGTGGCCGGACAGACGGTGATTGCCGTGTACTACACTTCAGATACAGAACTTTCGGAGGTAGAGCTGCTTACCTTTGCGGCCTCCTACCTTCCTCACTATATGCTGCCCTCCTTTGTCATCCGGGTGGACTCGATTCCGCTGACCTCCAACGGCAAGGTGGATGAGAGCAGGCTGCCCCTTCCCCAGGTGGGGGATGAGCTCTCCCAGGATACAGAGGACAGCCTTGTACGGATGATTATGGAAATATTTTCCCACACCCTGGAGCGGAGAGTTGGCCCGGACAGCGATTACTTTTTATCCGGGGGCAGTTCCCTCTCTGCCATGCAGACACTTTCTGAGCTGGAGGATGCCTCAGGCTGCCTGCTGAAGGTGTCAGATCTGTACGCCTGCCGTACAGCCAGGCTTCTGGCCAGATATATACGTCAGGCCAGGGGAGAAAATATTGCACAGAGGAAAAATCCTGTCCAGGGAATCCCAAGGAGGGTTCAAAAAGACAGGTATCCTCTGTCTCCCGTTCAAAAGGGAATCTACTTTCAGACTATGCTGGATTCCAGCGGTCTGCTCTACAATATGTCGGGGGCCTTCCTCCTAAAAGAGGCTCCAGAGAAGGAAAGGCTGCAGAAAGCCTTTGAGAAGCTGATTGCGGGGGAAGAGCTTCTGCGCACCAGCTTCAGGCAAGAACCAGAGGGAATCTTCGCCTTTGTGGAGGATAAGGTGCCTTTTGAACTGCAGAAGGTTCTGGCAGGGAATATTCAGGAGGCGATAGAAGGATTTTCTGCCCCCTTTGACCTTTCCAAGGCCCCTCTTTTGCGGGCTGGTCTGTGGAGAGATCCCCAGGGGCAGGTATACCTTCTGCTGGATTCCCATCACATAATCGGGGACGGGCTTACGACTCCCATCCTTTTAGAGAGGCTTTCCGCTTACTATGAAGGGAAGAATCCCCGGCTGCCGGAGCGCACCTATCTGGATTACGCCTGTTGGCTGGATGAGCAGGGCGGAGCGGGAGATGAGGACAAAGAATACTGGAGAGGGCATCTGACTCCCATGCCGGAGCCGCTGGCCCTTCCGGGGGATCACGCAAGGTCCAAAACCATCAGCTTCCAGGGGGGAAAATATGTGCTGGTTCTTCCCGAAGAGCTGGGAAAAGAAATCCAGGAATTCTGCCGGAGCAGGAACTTATCCGCCTATCACCTGTTTTTAGGCGCTTTTGGTTATCTTCTGTCAAAACTCACAGGGAAGAAGGAGCTGATTGTAGGTTCCCCTGTTACAGACAGAACCCGCCCGGAGCTTAAGCAGGTGTGCGGTCCCTTTATAAACGTAATGCCTGTAAAGATCCAGGCGGAGGAAGAGATCTGTGCCGGGGAATACCTGGAGAAGATCCGCAGGGAAGCGGCGGGCATGATGGATCACAGCCGCTGTACGCCGGAAGAGATTGTCTCTCTCCTGGGACTGAAGGGAGAGCCTGGGAAAAGCCCTCTGTACAGCGTGATTCTCTCCATGCGTCCCTTTGACGATGCTGCCCTGTCCTTTGACGGAAAGCCTGCGGAATATGCGGCGGCGGATACGAAGACTGCCAAGGCGGATCTGGGGCTGGACATTGGACAGAAGGGGTATATATATACTATGAGCTTTGAGTATGCCGCAGAGCTTTTTGAGAGGGAGACGATAGCCCTCTACGCCCGCTGTATGCAGACTCTTATGGCTCAGATGATGACAGGAGAAAAGAAAAAATTAGCAGAGCTGGAGATTCTGGATTTTTCGGACAGGGAAACGCTTTTTGACATTCCTGACCATACCTTCCGGCCCTATTTAAACCTTCCGGTACACGAAGGGGCCAGAAGGGAGGCGCTGCGGCGCCCGGA